>Ga0209353_10000306_pt1 | contig 30141 bp, 16 predicted proteins | sample LauGreSpBDMM15SD_2_FD_187561 | JGI IMG/M metagenome (GOLD analysis project Ga0209353, IMG submission 187561) | Freshwater lake microbial communities from Lake Michigan, USA - Sp13.BD.MM15.SD (SPAdes) (version 2) | ecosystem: Environmental > Aquatic > Freshwater > Lake | place: Lake Michigan... | reverse complement strand
TATTCCTAAAAAAAAACAGTAGGTTTGCAATCCCATTTATAGGGAAATGGACCTGTAGCTCAATTGGATAGAGCATCTCACTACGGATGAGAAGGTTAGGAGTTCGACTCTCTTCAGGTTCACAAATAAAAAGGTAAGTTGGTGTAATTCACTTTCTTACCTTTTTTTTGTTTCCCCACACCTTCCCCACTATTTCTATTTTACATGTTATTATTTTAAATCAGTTTTGTATTATACATCTAATTCAAATGTTATAAGTGTATGAATATTACTTAGGGCTTGCTGAAAAATAATCAAACTTTTGATATTAAGTTATTTATGTAATTTGTTTTAATGTTAGGTGCAAGGTTATTTGGATTTTCATCTATTATGCTTTGCACTATTTGTATGAATTACCAAAAGGAGAAATGATTTAACGTTCTTTAGAATATATAATTCAGAAATAGTAAGATTTGGTAGTGTCCGCCGTGGCGAACCAGGCTATCCATTTATCCATTCTTCGCTGCGGGCTTTTCATCCCTATCCTTCACGCCAAGTACCTAATAATGCTGCACTTCATTCTATTATTTTTTTATTTGAGTTTTTCAGCAAGCCCAATTTGTTACCTGTAACAATTCAATTGAAGCCTGATTTAATTTAAAATTCAAAATTTAAAATTCAAAATTTGTTGCTTTTGAGTTTTTCAGCAGACCCTACTTAGTTTAGGTGCTTTTTAATTCCCTTAAACCACCCCTCTCAACTTATTATAAGTTTTTTTCATTAACATATCCTTAACCAATGAACCGAAATCTTTATTATCCATCATTTTGGTGAAAATATCTTGGTTTTGACCCATTCTTTCAATCAAAATATTCATAAAAATATCTTCAAAAACATATTTGAAATTTTCAATTGAATTGCTTGATGCTGATGCTTTTAATTCATCATTTAATACACAATCCATTTCCATTTGGTCAAAGAAAAGTTTGTCTGCTTCGTTAAATTCTGTTTGGAATTTCTTATTCAGCAAATCAACTATTTCAGATAGCATTGCTTTTTCTTCTTTCAGACTTCTAATACCTGCCTCGGTAATGCCATCTAAACCATATTCTCCTTGTGGGTCTAAAACGATGTTGTTTTCTGCCACTTTTTGTAATCTGTAATATTCCAAGGCAACTTCATCGCCTAACTGATACCTGTCTGAAATGTCTTTTCTTGGTAGTTTTTTCAATAAGAAACGAGAATAGGTAAATAGTTTCTCTAAATCTATATCAGAAAATGGCATTATCTGCGACAAGAAGGAATAAAGACGAGTGAATGATATAAGTGCATGCTTGAAATCTTCTTTGCCAAGAGAGTTGCTTAAATTGCCTTCATCGGGCAATTGCTTAAACCTATCTACTGCTGGGTCAATAAAGGCATTTAGTTTAGCTTGTTCAGATGGTGTTAATAATTTACTTGATTTGAAATAAGCATTACAAAATCCATCCATTTCAGATTGCCAAATAATATTACTTCCTTCTATTACTGTTTTAAGGTCATACAGGTGGTTTGGGTCTGTGTTTTCCTCTATGGTTGTTAGTTCGTAGTAAGGTTGAAATGATGAGCGTATGTCTTCTATTTCATTGGCAAAATCCAACACAAAAGTATCTTCTTTTCCTTTGGTGGTTCTGTTTAAACGAGATAAGGTTTGAACAGCCAAAACACCACTTAACTTCTTATCAACATACATGGTGTGTAACAAAGGTTGGTCAAAACCTGTTTGGTATTTACTTGCTACAATTAAAATTTGATATTCGTCTGTGCCAAAATATTGTGGCAATTCAGCTTCTTTGATTTTGTTAAATTCAACTTCCGTGATGCCTTCGGGGTGATTTTCATATATTACTTTTCCTGAAAATGCCACCAATGTTTTAATATCGGTATATCCTTTTTCTTGTATGTAATTATCAAATTCTTCTTTGTATCTAACCGCATGTAAGCGAGATGATGATACCACCATTGCTTTGGCTTTCCCACCAATTTTTTTAGCTACAACTTGCCTAAAATGCTCTATAATCACTTCCGCTTTTTGTGACAAGTTGTGCGGATGTAAGGATAGAAAACGCCCAATAGCTCGTGATGCTTGTTTTTTGTTTATTTCAGGGTCGTCTTCAATTTGTTTGCTTAATTTGAAATAGGTTTTGTAGGTAGTATAATTCTTCAACACATCATGTATAAACCCTTCTTCAATTGCTTGTTTCATTGAATATAAATGAAATGGGCGAGGCTTTCCATCGTCTTCTGATATTGTGCCGAATACTTCTACCGTTTTGGCTTTGGGAGTAGCTGTGAAGCCAAAAAATGATAAATTACTTTGTTTTCCTCTTGCCAACATTGATTTACGAATTTCATCTTCTCCATCTTCTAAATCAATATTTAATTCTTCTCTTTCAGCTTCTTCTAATGTTTGAAAAGACAATGCTTCCTTCATTTTCTTGGTTGCTTCACCTCCTTGTGATGAATGTGCTTCATCTATGATTACTGCGTAATTTCTATTTTTCTTCTCACCAATTTTATCCAAAACAAAAGGAAATTTCTGTAAAGTAGTGATGATGATATTTGAACCATCAGTGATAGCATCAGCCAATTGCTGTGAATTTTTATCAATCTTTTTTACGACGCCTTCTTTATGTTCAAATTGATAAATGGTGTTTTGCAATTGATTATCAAGTACTTTTCTGTCTGTAATTACTATAACAGAATTAAATACTCTTTCATTTTTATCATTGTGTAAGCTTGATAAACGATAACTTAACCACGCTATTGAGTTTGATTTACCCGAACCTGCGGAATGTTGAATTAAATAATTTTGTCCTGCTCCTTTGGTTTTGGCATCGGCTGTAATTTGTCTAACTACTTCCATTTGATGGAAGCGTGGAAAAATCATAGTTTCTTTTGTTTTTTTAACTCCTTGTAATTCAAATTCTTCCACTGATAAGTGTAAGAATTTGCCAACAATATCCATTAAGCTATCTTTTGTCCATACATATTCCCAAAGGTAGCTTGTGCGGTAGCCATGCTTGTTTATTGGATTGCCTGCTCCATTTTCATTTCCTAAATTAAATGGCAAGTAAAATGTCTTTTTACCCTCCAATTTCGTGGTCATAAAGCATTCGTCCGTATCAACTGCAAAATGGACTAATGTGCGTTTTTTAAATTGAAAAATAGGTTCAGTTGCTTCACGGTCATAAATATATTGTTTCTTGGCATTGTCAATATTTTGACCTGAAAACTGATTTTTTAACTCTATGGTTGAAATAGGCAAACCATTTATTACCAATACAATATCTATTGAATTTTTACCTTCTCTTTCATAATATAATTGCCTAACTACTTTTAATTCATTCTTATTGTATAATGTAAATGCTTCGGGATTTAAAGCACTTTCTGGTTTGAAATATGCCATTTTGAACTTAACACCAAAATCAGTAAAGCCATACCTTAACACATCTAATGCTCCACGGCTATCTAATTCTTTTACAAGGCGTTTGATAACTTTATCTTCTACATCAGTTCTGTGTATAGTAGTTATTTTCTCCCATTCTTTGGGTTGAGAAGCTTTTAAAAAATCAGTGATATAAGTTGGGAATATAGCCAAATGAGCATCAAAATCTTTTGAAAAACCCTTTGTATAGCCACCATTGGCTAATAGTTCATTTTCAATATTTGTTTCAAAAGTTAGTTCTGTGTGTATGCCTGTTGCCATAGTAATATTTTTATAAAATAACTCTAAAGTAAATCCCTAATTCGTCTGAACCATGATTTTTACAATTAAATTGATTTTCTTGATTTTCAGAATCCTGTTAATCCCTTAATCAAGTAAATCATGGTTCAGACATTTTTTGTTTTGCTATTGCAATCGCCTTATGTAGTTTCTCTTGCAATACTTCTTGCGAAGGCAACAAGGTAAGATATTCAGCTACTTTGATATTGCTTTTGTCGAGTTGTAGCAACTCTACATGCTCTTGGTTTTTTCCTGTGCAAAGTATCAAACCTATTGGTGTATTTTCGCCTTCTACCATTTCGTGTTTTTCCAAATAGCGTAAATATAGCTCCATTTGCCCTTTGTGTGCGGCTTCAAATTCGCCAATTTTTAACTCAATAGCAACCAAGCATTTCAATCGTCTATGATAAAATAGTAAATCTAAATAGTAATCACGATTATCTATACTGATTCGTTTTTGGCGAGACATAAAAGCAAAGTCACTGCCCATTTCGGTTATAAAACGTTGCAGTTCGACCAAGATGGAGCTTTCTAAGTCTTGTTCTGAATAGGTATCGGATAAGCCTAGAAAATCAAGAAAATACGGGTCTCTAAAAGCTAAATCCGGACTTAGCTTTTGTTCATTTTTCAGTAATTCTAAATCGTTTTGTATGGTCAATTCTGGCTTTTTGCTAATGGCGGTTCGCTCATAAAGCATGGATTGTATGCGTTCTCTAAAAACACGGACGCTCCATTTTTCATGGATACACATTTGAATGTAAAATTCTCGTTTAAGGCTATCCTTAACTGGTATGATTGCCAATATATGTGTCCAACTTAATTGTCGTATCAGTGATACGACAATCTTTTCATCTGGAAAAACCTCTGCAAACTGCATCATTCTACGCAGATTTTTCTCAGAAAATGCAGTTCCGTAGTCATTTTCTAATTGTCGCCACAGTGTAGCGACAATCTGTTTGCCATAAGTTTCTGACCTATCTTTACTTATTTCATCATTAATTCGTTTGCCAATTTGCCAATACAGCATCGACATCGTGGCATTAACCGCCAACACTACTTGCTGTTTACTTTGCTCAATCAATGATTTTATGTCATTGGCTAAATCTAGCTTTTCTATATTGTTATTTTCCATTGTATGCTTTTATCTAATAGTCTGAACCACAATTTTTAAGATTAAAAAGATTTTCTTGATTTTTGACAAAATTCTGTTAATCCTTTAATTCTGTAAATCATTCGTCTGAACCATGATTTTTAGGATTAAATTGATTTTCTTGATTTTTGAAAATCTTTTTTAATCCTTTTAATCTGTAAATTATTCGTCTGAACCATGATTTTTAGGATTAAATTGATTTTCTTGATTTTTGAAAATCTTTTTTAATCCTTTTAATCTGTAAATTATTCGTCTGAACCATGATTTTTAGGAGTAAATTGATTTTCTTGATTTTTGAAAATCTTTTTTAATCCTTTTAATCAAGTAAATCATGGTTCAGACTACTTACATCCACCTTACCCAACACCACTTCACTTATCAAGGCTGTTTTATATTCCTTTAACAAGTCTATTTCTTTTTCTGTTTGGGAAATGATGGTGTCAATTTCTGTGGTTTTGGTTTCAAGGAAATTGGCAATATTATCTTGTTCAACTTTATCTGGAATTGCCATGTGAATTGATAAAATATCTTCACAACTAAAATTACCTTGCTTTGTTCCTGTTGGAATTTTAAATAATTCATTAAGATATATTTCTGACTGAAACATGTTTAATGAATAATAAATATTCATTAATGAATTGGTCGTTATTTTAGCAACCCTTTGGTTAATCAACAATTCATTATTGTTTTCAATTAATATTGCATATCCATAATCTCTTTTACCTAATGTTCCAGTTAAAGAAATTAAAATATCATTTTTATTAGCTAAATACTCTTTATGCTTTTCTTTAAATGAGTTTGGTAAATATGTTGGTTGTCTATCTAATTGTAATTGGTTCTGATAAAGATTTCCGATTTTAACTAATTGTATTCCTTCTTCTTGGAAATCCGAAGAACTGAATGCATATCCACCAACTATTTCAAAACAATACTTCAACTTCTTCACCTCCCAATGTTCAGGAATTTCACCAATCCATTCTATGCCACTGTCTTTGTAGCGAACATTGTCTGAACCATGATTTTTAGGATTAGACTGATTTTCTTGATTTTCATAATCTTTTGAATCAAGTAAATCAAGAGAATCATGGTTCAGACCGCTTATTCCTTTTGTTATCGCATGGTTAATAATGGCTGTGCGTTCTTCTTTTAATAGTTCTATTAAACTTTTTTTATTAGCTATTAAGGTATCAAGTTCGGCAGTTTTTCGGTCAAGGAATTTGGCGATAGCGGTTTGTTCGGTAAGGGGTGGGAGTATAATTCTTAATTCTTTAATCTTTTCTAAATGTAGATTTGAAACAGATGTTTTTTGGCTACTTTCAAATAGTTGTTTATCAACAATATCACTTAAAAATAAATAAAGGAAAAACTTATTTAGTAATGAATTTTCAAATTTGATTAAACATAAGCTTACAAATGTGCTAAATTCCCAATCCCAATCTATAATTTTCATCAATCCAATTGTTCCATTTTTGGATAATAGCAAATCCCCTTTTTTAGGATTACATCTTTTAATCAATTCATTATGTTCTTCTAATGGAATTCTTTTTACTTCATCTAAATTAATAAATTCATTATGAATATCAGTTACCCTTAAAAAAGGCACACCGTTTTTATTATCAATATATGTTGGCGTAAAATGAGCTCCATCAATAATTTTTTTTGTGTGAAATTTCAATTTGCTAATATTCCAATGTTCAGGAATATCACCAATCCATTCAACACCTGATGCTTTATATTTTGAGTATGGTTTCATTTGTCTGCACCTTGATTTAAAGGATTAAATTGATTTTCTTGATTTCTATTTTCTTGATTTTTTGTTCCTTTATTATCTTCTGAGTCATGTAAGTCAATAGAATCATGTTTCAGACAATCTTTTGAATCATGGTTCAGATAATTGTTTAACTGTTTATTATGTAGTCGTTTGTGTAGCAAACTTTTTGCACCAAAATTAATTAATAAACCAATTTCTACATTATACGCTTCCAGATAATTCATAGCTTGAGCCATGTGAACATCTTCAAGGCTTGTTAAAGCTTTTAATTCGACCATGATACAATTTTCAACAAAAAAATCCACTCGTCGCCCGCCTATTCTTTCCCCTTTATAAAAAATATCCATTTCAAATTCTCTTTGAAAAGTTAAGCCAATCGATGCCATTTCAAATTCTAATGCACGCTGATAGATTACTTCTTGAAAACCACAACCAAGTATTTTGTGAACTTCCATAGCTGCACCAACTATTTTATATGTTATTTCTTGATGTTTCATTTGTATGCACCTTCATTAAAGGATTAAACTGATTTTCTTGATTTTTTGCTCCCTTATAATCTTTTGAATCATGTAAATCAAGAGAATCATGGTTCAGACAATTTACACTTACAAATAATTGATTGTCAATTTTCTCTAATTTCGCCAATGGCATTGGCGAAATTGAGTTTGTATCATTTTCCAATTGTGCAACTGGCAGTTGCACAATTGAGTTTTCGTCTATTTTTGAAACTATTGAATTGGAATTGGGTTTGATTTTCAATTTCGCCACTGGCGGTGGCGAAATTAGATTTACATCAGGATATTCTTTGTAAAATGTAAGCATTCTCAAAATATTCCTTTCTGAAAACCCTTTGGTTTCAGCCAACTCATTTTTTAAATCAACTGCTAATCTTGGTATTACAGCTTTACCCCAACCTTCTACTTGTTGGCGTTCGTGAATCATTTTACCAATATCCCAATAAGTTGCCAACATTTCAGCATTAGCCGAAACATAGGCTTTAATTTGCCCTTGCCTAACCCTGTTTTTAATGTCAAGCAACAGGTTTTTGTAGAAGGTAATGTCTGTATTCATTAGTCTGAACCTTGATTTAAAGGATTAAAATGATTTTCTTGATTTTTATTTTCTTGACTTTTTGCGCCTTTATTATCTTTTGAATCATGTAAATCAAGAGAATCATGGTTCAGACTATTTTTTTTCTATATTATTAAATCTTAAATCTATTAAGTTATTTGTAGCTAATACTTTACGCATTTCCACAAAAGCATCAATAATTTGAATACTTACTTTTACCGCAATATCACTTTTTAATACTGCCGATAGCATAGCCACACCTTGTTCTGTAAAAACATAAGGCAGGTATCTTCTTCCTCCATGTTCATCATTTGAGGTTCCAATTTGGAACCTCAAGATTTCCCATTCTTCTTTTGTGATTTGAAAACGATACGATAAAGGAAATCTATCAATATTTCTAACAACAGCCTTGTTAAGGTTTTTTGTTTCAACTTGGTATAATTCAGCCAAATGATTGTCAATCATTACTTGAACTCCCCTAATATTAAAAATTCTATTTTCTATATCTTTTGTAGTAATAAGCTCCATATTTTCAATTATTGATTTGTAAAGATATGCTTTACCAACATAGCTTTTTTATGGTATCTCAAAATGCGATACCATAAAAAACATTTAATTTCTCCAACCATTGGTTGGAGATTTGAAACTATTAACTCAATACATTTTTCAACATTCCATCGGTTTGCTCTTCCAAAGCCAAAATATCAGCTCTAATTTCAGCCAAGCTTCTCAAAGGCTTATACTCATAAAAGTATTTTGTAAAATTGATTTCATAACCCACATTGGTTTTAGTTTCATCAATCCAAGCATCAGGTACATGTGGTAATACTTCTCTTTTCAAATATTCTTGAATATCTTCTTTAAGAGGAATATTCTCGGTATCTCTTAAAGATGTATCAACTTTAACATTACCTTTTTTATCAATTACCTTTTTGCCATCTTCATACAATGGGCGTTCAATTACTACTTTTGAGTAGCCAAAATCTTCATTTTCAAATATTTTACAATGTTTGGTTTCTGTAAATGAACCGTATAATTGGGTTATTTCTTGTATGTGTTCATCAGCCAATTCATTGCGTTTATCTCCCAATGATTTGCTCATCTTCTTGTAAAAATCAACCGCATTAATCAACTGAACTTTACCTTTGCGTTTTTTAGCTTTACGGTTGTTTAATACCCAAATATAAGTGCTGATGCCTGTGTTATAGAACAATTGATTTGGTAGAGCAATAATAGATTCTAATAAATCATTCTCAATAATCCATTGGCGTATAGAACTTTCGTTTTTAGTTGAACTTGGAGACCCCGAGAACAAAGGAGAACCATTAAATACAATTGCCAAACGAGAACCTTGTTCGTCTTGCTTCATTTTAGAAATTAGATGAAGTATAAACAAGAATGAACCATCACTTTTTGATGGCAAACCTGCTCCAAATCTTCCACTAAAACCAAGTTTATTGTGTTCATCTTCCACCTTTTTGGCTATCTTTTCCCACTTCACACCAAATGGAGGGTTGGTGATTAAGTAATCAAATTTTTCATTACTTAATTGGTCGTCTGAAATAGAATTACCCTTTTTAATGTTAGAGGCATTTTGTCCCTTAATCAGCATATCTGATTTACAGATTGCGTAAGATTCAGGGTTCAACTCCTGCCCAAACATCTCTAATCGGGCATCAGGGTTCAATTCGTGAAGATATTCTTCGGCAACCGACAACATACCACCTGTTCCAGCACAACAATCATAGATGGTTTTTACTATACCTTTTTTAGTGAGAATATCTCTATCATTTAAAAATAAGATATTCACCATCAGGCGAATAACTTCACGAGGCGTAAAGTGTTCCCCTGCGGTTTCATTGGAGATTTCAGCGAATTTTCTGATTAATTCCTCAAACATATAGCCCATTTCCATAGAAGAAATATTGTTTGGGTGTAAATCAACCTCTTGAAAACGCTTGATAACCATAAAAAGTAAATTGGCTTCTTCAAGCTTAACTATTTGGTTTTCAAATTCAAATTGCTCTAAAATTTCACGAGCATCAATTGAAAAGCCATTGATATAATTACGAAGATTGGAAGCTAAATTGTTAGGGTCAGCAATTAACTTTTCAAAATCAAAATTACTGTGATTGTGAAACTTATACCCTGCTGTTTTATTCAGGATAGGGTCAATGTTTTCAATATTTAAAGTCTTGGCAGTAGCTAATACTTTTTCTTTCGTATCAGCTAATACAGCATCCAATCGTCTTAATACAGTAAGTGGAAGTATTACTTTTCCATAATCAGATTGTTTGTAATCACCTCTTAATAAGTCAGCTATACCCCAAATAAAATTGGCAGTTTCTTTAAAATTGTTCATTAATAATCACTTTTGAATTTATTGAAGTTTAAATATAGTGAAAAAGTAATGGAATGTGATTTAATAATCAGCAAGAGGAATTTTGTTTTTAATTAATTTCAATTAAAAAATACAAAACAAAAACAATTTTCAGTTTTATAAAGAATCCTAGTAAATTTGAACGACTTACACGCCTATACATTTAGATTTTAATAATTAATGATTTTTTTATTAAAAAATGCAAAAGATTATGGTACTAGATAATTTGTTGTAGGTAAAGTTGAATAGCTATTATTTTTCAATCTTCGAGAGTGTTGCAAAAGCACCTTCACTAGAATTTGTGTGATATTTTATTTTTTTAAGATACTATATTTCTATTTTTCTTGAATGTTATTTTTATTCAGTATTTAATTATTTATTTGGGCGATTCCGCCGCGGCGGACCGTGCTTTCGCAACTCGCTTTTTTCTTAGTTATCAAGCATTTGTGTTTCATTTTGAATGTACACAACTAAGAAGGCAGCGCTCAGATCCCGAGAAAATCGGAACTCATTCAATCTATCGCAAATGTACTTCATATTCAATTTGTTGATAACTAATTTGTTGTATTTGTTGTTTTCTGATTTCAGTCTCTGCTTACTTTGGTCAGGTTCACAAATTAAAAGGTAAGTTGGTGTAATCAATGTCTTACCTTTTTTGTTTCCCCACATTTTCCCCACAAGTTTTTGTCTATACGATATTGTGCTAACTTAATTTAGGATTATTGATATTCAAAGGAAAAGGCCAGTGAATCCACTAGCCTTTTCTTTGTAAATTTTTTTTGAAGAATTTAATTTTTAAAATATCAATTCATCCAAAGCCAACCAAACGCCATATAAGAAAATAAGTATTCCGATTACTATTACCAGGTTAAACAGCAACCCAAGTGAGTTTATCCACAATGCCGAACCAATAATGGCGATTCCAAGTCCTACCAACATGACCAATACAGCTTTTTTGAGTCCATCATTTCCTCTTGAAGCGTTCATGTCTGCTTTCAAGCTAGTTTTTTGAGCTGGACTCAGCTTTTGGTAAGCTTTATTGATTTTATTGGCAATGACTTTTGAAGCGATTTGTTCTTTAAAAGTGAGCTTCGAATCAGCTTTAGAAGCAACGATTTGAGATGCAATAATTTGTTGGAAATCTTTTTTGCTGACTTCTTGTGTTGATTCAAGCTCTTTGGCAATTTCTATGGAATTGGCCGATGGACTATTCCAAACAATATCACCTCTATTTGAATACGATGACATAGCAGTTTGTTTGTGTGCACATGAGGCCAATACAAGTATCGCGATACCTGTGAATAAAATTCCTGCTTTAGAAATAATTGGGGTTAAAATTTTTTTCATAATGGTTTTGAAGTTTAGCATTATTTTGAACAAAAGTAATAAAAATGTAGACAAAACAAATAAGAACTGCAATTTGGATTGTCTTATTTTACATCAAAATTCAGGTACATTTAAGGATAAAGAGTAGTATTTGTTGAATTCATTTTAACAAATCAATTGAAACGCATATAATTATTGAGGCCTATTATTTCAAAATCAGCTTGGGGAGTCAATTTTATTAACCTTTGGCATTTTTACTAGTGATACCAGCTTTAACATTCGTTCCCTTTTCTATTAACCCTGAAGGGATGATTGTTATTGTAAAATTAGCCGTTTTTTTCTGTTTTTTAAAACCCTTAAAGGGTTTAATATTACCCATGAAGCGACACTCATCTCCAACAACGGCAATGTGTTCAATAACAATAAGCCCGTGGAGTTATTTACACTCATCTCCATCAAGTTGTTGGAGAAGAACTCCAACAACGGCAATGTGTTCAATAACAATAAGCCCGTGGAGTTATTTACACTCATATTCATCAAGTTGTTGGGGAAGAACGCTAACAACGGCAATGAAACCCTGAGTCGACAAACGAGAAGCAGACCCTGAAAGGGTCAAACAAAAATAGCCATGGGTGCAACCCATGGACTTAGAAACGCAAAGCAGCGAACCCTGAAAGGGTTCAATAACAATAAGCCTGTGGAGTGATTTACACTCATCTCCATCAAGTTGTTGGAGAAGAACTCCAACAACGGCAATAAAACAAATAAGTAAAGAGCGAATTGAACCAGCCTTTTTAACTGTAAACCATGGATGCATTTATTGGTATAGAGCAATTTTTGTAGCATGCATTTTAAGACAAACAATGAAAGCGTATTTTTATTACCTTTACAGCAAAAAAAATATGCGTCTTCGTTTTTCTTCCATTGGAATTTCTTCAGAATTTGTTTCCGTGTTAAATGATTTAAAAATCTATGACCTGACGGATATTCAAGCCAAAACAATTCCCGTTTTACTGAAAGAAGACAAAGATTTCATAGGATTGGCCCCCACAGGAACGGGGAAAACACTGGCGTATGCCTTGCCTCTTTTAGAAAAAATTGACGCAAGTAACATGAAACCTCAAGCTTTGATACTTGTTCCTACCAGAGAATTGGCGCAACAAGTAGCAGAAAAAATTGGCCATTTGTGTCAAAGCCTGCCCCATTTAACTTGCGTGACCATACATGGGGGTGCAGGATCTCTTAAATCTCAAATCAAATCGCTCAAACACGAAGCACAAATAATCGTAGCCACTCCTGGCCGTTTTGTGGATATTTTAAATAGAGGAGAAATAGACATGAAGGAGTTGACCTACATTGTGTTGGATGAAGCCGATGAAATGATGAACCTGAGCTTTAAAGAAGATTTGGATAAAATATTGTCACAGGTAAAACCCGAACGTAAAGTGTGGCTTTTTTCTGCTACGATGCCAAAAGAAGTAGAACTATTGACCAAAAAATATATCCATAAAGACAGGATTGAAGTGCGTTTGAATGCTGAGGATGAACAGAAGAAATTGAAAATTGAACACCATTATTTACTGGTAGAACCAATTCAAAAATTAGACACTTTAATTCATTTTTTGCAGCAACATGAAAATGAAAGAGGAATCATTTTTTGCAGAACCAAAGCCGGTGTGCAAAAAATGGTGAAACATCTTTTGATGAACCGTATGTCTGTAGGTGGTTTGCATGGTGATTTACCTCAGGGGATTCGTGATAAAATCATGGATCAGTTCAGGGCAAAACATACACAGTTCTTAATTGCTACCGACATTGCCGCCAGGGGAATCGATGTAGATGATTTGGCTTTTGTGATGCAATACCAATTGCCTGATACGTCTGAATTTTATACACACCGAAGTGGTAGAACTGGTCGTGCGGGTAAAAAAGGTATGTCTTTGACCTTCGTTTTTCCTGAAGAAGAACACAAACTCAGGGCGATGGAAGCGGAGTTGGGAATGACATTTCTTGCGTATGAAAAGCCGTCTGATTCAAGTTTAGAAGGAAGTAGTATTTTGCTTTGGTCCAATCGAATTGTGAAAATGAAAGTCAATGAAATTGATCCAGCGATAAGAACCAAGGTGCATCAAAATTTTGCCAAATTATCTAAAGACCAACTCATTGATCGTTTGATTTCTGACCAGTTACAAATGGGCTAATATGGGTTCAAAAAGTTAAATCTGTATTTACAAAACAATAATAATACAGCAAAATTATTTATCTTGCAGGTCCATTTAACTGGAAGATACAATACAAATTAATTGGCCTACAAATACTATATTCAATGTTGAGCGAACAAGAATTACGTCGTCGTGAAGAACGCGAAGAATTGATAAAAATGGGAATTGATCCCTATCCTGCAGATTTATTTGAAGTGAATGCTACTTCTGATGCTATATTAAAAAACTACACTGACAATACTGAAGCATACCAAAAGGTTTCTATCGCTGGAAGGCTGATGAGTAACCGTGATATGGGAAAGGCTTGTTTTGTCAGCTTACAAGATGCCAATGGAAGAATTCAGGTGTATATCCGTAGAGATGATATTTGTCCTGAAGAAGACAAAAGTACCTATGATGTATTGTTTAAAAAACATACTGCACTGGGTGATATTATTGGTATTACAGGATATGTATTTGTAACCAAAGTAGGGGAGATTTCCATTCATGCTACTTCTTTTAAAATGTTGAGTAAATCTTTGCGTCCATTGCCCACCGTAAAACGTGACGATGAAGGCAATGTTTTTGACGAAGTTACGGATCCTGAATTCAGGTACCGCCAACGTTATGTAGATTTAGTAGTGAATCCACAGGTGAAAGAGGTGTTTATCAAACGCACCAAAATAATGACTTCTTTGCGCAATACTTTCAATGCACAAGGATACCTGGAAGTTGAAACACCAATTCTTCAGCCTATTGCAGGTGGAGCCGCAGCGCGTCCGTTTATGACGCATCACAATGCTTTGGATATTCCATTGTACATGCGTGTGGCAAATGAATTGTATTTGAAACGACTTATTGTAGGTGGTTTTGATGGGGTGTATGAATTTGCAAAAGACTTCAGAAACGAAGGGATGGACCGTACCCACAATCCTGAATTTACCGTGATGGAAATTTATGTAGCCTATAAAGACTACAATTGGATGATGGCGTTTACAGAAAATATGCTTGAAAAAGTAGCCTTAGATTTATACGGAGACACTAAAGTGCAAAGTGGCAACAATGTGCTGGATTTCAAACCTCCTTTCAAACGTATCAGCATGTATGATTCAATCAAAGAATTTACAGGGATTGATATTTCTGAAATGGATGAAGCCGGTTTGGTAAAAGTATGTGCTGATCTTGGAATTGAAACTGCTCCGTCTATGGGAAAAGGGAAATTGATAGATGAAATTTTTGGAGAAAAATGTGAAGGGAATTATATTCAACCTACATTTATCATTGATTATCCTATTGAAATGTCACCTTTATGTAAAAAGCATAGAACCAAAGCTGGTTTGGTAGAACGTTTTGAATTGATGGTGAATGGGAAAGAATTGGCCAACGCCTATTCAGAACTTAATGACCCAATTGATCAACGTACGCGTTTTGAAGACCAAATGAACTTGGCGGATAAAGGAGATGATGAGGCCATGTTGATTGACCAGGATTTTTTAAGGGCATTGGAATATGGTATGCCACCAACAGCCGGAATGGGAATCGGTATTGATCGTTTGACGATGATCATGACCAACCAACCTTCAATTCAGGATGTGTTGTTTTTTCCTCAAATGCGTCCAGAGAAGTTTACAATAGTGAAAGCGGATGAATTGCAGGAAAGAGGTGTTCCTGAAGAATGGGTTCAGGTTTTGGCAAAAATTGGAATTACTACTGCAGAACAATTGGGCTTGGCAAATCCTAATAAACTATTCAACGATGTTTGCGGCTTACGTAAAAAACTTAAACTGGAAATTAAAAACCCATCTCTCGATGAAGTGAAAGCTTGGGTGGAAGCATAAGGTTTTTATTCGGATTAAATATTGAAAAGAGGAGCGATTTGTATGTATCGTTCCTCTTTTTTTTTGGTGAATTTAACAATACAAATTCATCATTAAATTGAATAAATAATGGTTCAAGCCACCTGTGAATCATGTAAATTATCCCTGAAATTTTATAAGCGGGTAAACCAACAATTTAGATGTTTACATGTGCTATTTTATCGGTTTATAATTCATTTGAAAACATCAAAGTGCTATTCATTTCGAATAGCACTTTGATGTTTATTCTTTGTCAAATTATTTCACTTCTAGTTTTCAAGAATATTCATTATCGATGCTTAGAATGATTTAAACAATTGATTCTACTGTTTGGTTATTTTTTCAATATAAACCTGGTTTTCTTTTTCAAAACGAATTATATAAACGCCTTTAGGTAAAGTGTATAGGTCTATATGGTCATCATTTGGTGCATAAGAAATATTCATTATTTTGCCTTCAATGTTGGAGATGTGTATGTTTTTTATTCCACTTCCAAAATATACCAGTCCAGAAGTTGGATTAGGGTATAATAATTTTGTTGAAAAGGGATTGTTATTCACGTGGGTGATTGTGTTTACCACGGTAGTGATTGGCGAAGAAGTACGCAATCCATTAACATTGTCAGTAGCTACAGCGGTAAGGGTATAAGTACCTGCAGTTACATTAGCCCATAATAAGGAATACGGGGCAGTTAAATCTTCACCCAATTTTATCGCTCCATTGTAGAATTCAACTTTTGAAATTGAACCATCGGTATCCGTAGCATTTACATCAACTGTAATTGCTGCTATCGAAGTGTATGTCGCATTGTTTATTGGAGAAGTGATACTTACGTTTGGTAAAACATTGGCTGCAGCATTTACTGAAATATTGACTACTGAAGAAGTTATCACCGCATTGCTATTGTCTGTCGCTTTTGCGGTCAACGTGTAATTCCCTGCCGCAACTCCTGACCATGTGACTGCATAAGGAGCTGTTACATCCAAACCTAACAATATTGCACCATTGTAAAACTCCACTTTGGCAATAGAGCCATCTGTATCAGACGCATCCGCATTGATGATAATTGTCGCGGGTGCTGTATAACTATTGTTATTGGCAGGGGAAGTAATGTTTACAACCGGAACAATGTTTGCCGGAGGGTTAACCACTACATTAATGATAGACGAAGTAGTTGTTCCATTGCTATTGTCAGTAGCCTTTACTGTTAAGGCGTAATTCCCAGTTGTCGCACCAGTCCAGGTGAAAGTGTAAGGAGAACTAAGGTCAGATCCTAATAAAGTTGTGCCATTATAAAACGCCACTTTTGTAATTGTTCCATCAATATCTGAAGCATTCGCATTGATAATTATTGTTGCGGGTGCAGTGAATGTTGCATTGTTGAGCGGAGAGGTGATAGAGGTTGCGGGTAATTTGTTTGCTGGAACAGCAACTACAATGGTAACTATAGTTGATGTTGTCGTTGCTCCTGAATTGTCAGTAGCAATTGCAGTAAGGTTATAATTTCCTGCTGAAACACTTGACCAAGTAAAAGTATATGGGCTTGATGGGTCACTTCCCAGCAGCGTTGCGCCATTGTAAAAATCCACTTTGGTAATGGAACCATCAGTATCAGCGGCATTCGCGGTAATATTTATTGCGGCAGGTGCAGTAAAGGTAGCATTGTTCAAAGGAGAAGTAATGGTCACTGTTGGGTACACATTTGCAGCACATCCTCGTAATTTAACTTCTGCCATAGAACACGTGTTTGCGCCTGATATTGTGGAGATAACTTTCATTCTCAAATATTTTGCACCAGAACCTTTGAAATAGGCCGTTTGCCAAGAGGTAGTACTAGCAAATGTAGTGGTTACTGGAGTTGTCCAGGTAACATTGTCAACACTGGTTGCTATTTCAACATCTTTTGGGTAACCGTTTGAATTGTCTTGACGATTGAGCATGTCTAGGCCGCTCAGGTTGTAAATGCCATTAAGGTTGAAAATAAGAATATGGGGTAGGGGGGCGTTTACTTGCCAGTTGTTGTGCCATATCGTTGCCGTATTCCCATCAAACATTTGATTCGCACCGCTTCCTGTGGAGAATGAGCTTTGGCTTGCAACTGTTACTGAAGGAATGGAGAGGATGTCTCCAGCCAATTTTACAATGCTTGTGTTGTTTGAAGTATTGTCAGCTGTTCCATTAGGATTTTCAACGACCACTTTGAATTCAGAAACTGTACTTAAATTATAACTGCCTAAACTTAGTGTTGCTTTTTGGCCGGTAGACATGGTTACTGTTTGAGGTAAGGTTTTGTTTAATACTCCATCGAGGTAAACTTTTATCGTATAGGAGTTGATTGTTGTTGTTCCTGCGTTTATTAATTCTACAACAGGAGTAAAAGATTGCGTGCATTTATTGGCCGTGTTGATGCCTGTAAGTGAATTTATGCCGATGTCAGTTGTACCAACACAAGAGCCCGTCACAGAAATATAATTCGTAGCAGTTTTGGTATGGGTGCCATTGGCATCTGTTACTGTTAATGCAACGGTATAAGTGCCTGCCATTGGATAGGTTACTGTTACCGTTCCTGCGGTAGTTGAATTGGCAACTCCACCTGTAAATACCCACGATCTTGTAATTCCGGTACTGCCTTCAACCGCAGATTGGTCTATAAAAGTGATGGTTGCTCCTCCGCAAGTGGTAGTGGTTTTGTCAGATTTGAAAAAGGCTACAGGTGCAGCTTTTTCATAAAAAGGAGATTCATAAATACTTCTGCTGGATGCTACTACAACGGTCCCTGCCCAATAATCAGGTAGTATTTTCATAGATGGTGTTTGTGCTGGTAAACCTGTATTGTACAATACCCAGTCGGCCAAAGTGTTGTTTCTGTAGTAAACAGTTTTGTTGGTTGAGATATAGATTCCTCCATTCGTTCCTGCGTGGTGTGTGATGGCTTGGATGCTCTCTCCACTTAAAGAGGCTTTGTACATATCGGTCCAGGTAGTACCTTTGTCTGTAGAATGAAAGACCCTACTTTTTCCAACTTTTATTGCCCATAATTCACTGGCATTTGTAGCAGAAGGTATTAAATCATAATTTGAAGTTGTACTGCTTTCCAAACTTGTAGGTACTGTAATGTTGGTCCAATTGGTGCCTCCATCTATTGTTCTCCAAATTTTTCTACTTGAACCTGTGGTGGCAACATACATTACTTTTTCATCCATGGGTGAAATTTCAAAATCAGAAACGTATTCACCAAAATTTTTCACAGATGTAAAAGCAGCTCCTGCATTGGTTGATTTCCACAAATCATTGGTTTCACCAAGGTATACAGTATTGTAATTGGTCGGGCTATACCGGATATTCGAGGCTTTTCCTGTGGTGTAATCGTTGTTGGCTTCTTTTACAAATGTCATACTGCTCACATTGGAGGTTCTTACACCTGGCAGTTTTTGGGCGCCATAGTTATCACTAAAAATCATTCTGTCATTTGTTGGATTTACTTCACCACCAGCACCATCACCTCCATTAATTACAGCCCAATCTCCTCGATATACTTTATTGTCCATTACCTGTGTGCCGTTATGGTAGGCACCTCCAGTCATAACCCTGTGCCCTACGGCACCATAGCCAATGCCAAATCCCCAAAAATCAGTACCAGCTATTCCTTTAAATCTTTTGTTGAATGTTGCTCCAGTGTTATTAGAATACCAAATTCCTCCATCACAAGAAATCCAAATGTCGCTACCATAAATTTTAATGTCATGAATGTCAGCATGTACATAGTTTACATCTCCAGATTGGCTCCATTTTGAAGGGCAAGTAAAATTTTTTCCCCCATCAGTAGAATTCCATAAATTTACACCTCCATTAAAAACTTTATTGGCATCTCCAGGCATTACAGCGTATGCAAAATCGTAATAATATTGCCCGCCTTCTTCAATTCCATTGGGTTGCCATCCCATCATATTTACATTCGAGGACGATGTATGCGCTCCTCCTGGACCTGTTCCACAACATTGAAATGTAAATGTTTCTCCTTTGTCTGTACTTAAATAAGTACCATAGGTGCCACTTCCACCATTTACGACACCTGTACAACTTGCATAAACCCTGTCTGGAGATGCAGCCGAAACCGCAATTTCAGTCCTTTTTTGTTCACCGGCCGAGGGCCATCCTGTTGATTTCAACATTAAGCTTACGCCATTATCAGTTGATTTATAAAATTCAGTTCTTGTTGAAGTTGAATTGTATTTTACAGCATAAACTATGTTTGCATTTGTTGGGTGAAATTCAATTTCCTGAAATTCTCCTGTAGAAATTTGAGAAAAGCTTGTGCCACTATTGGTTGATCTGTAAAAACCTGATTCGGTGGCTACAAAAAGTATTGCTGAATTGGAAGGGTGGAGTATGATGTCATTTACCCTATTGTTGTTGGCTCCAAAATAGGAGCCTCCAATAGTTGCCCAATTTGTTCCTCCATCAGATGTTTTGAATAATCTGCCGTCATCAGTGCCAGCGTAAACAATATTGTCATTGGCAAAATCTATTTCAATCGCATACACATTGGTGATTAATAAACTTTTGGTGGTTAAGGTCCAGTTCAATCCTTTGTCAACAGATTTCCAAACCCCTGCATTGGCTGTTCCTGCATACAAAACACTGGTGTTTGATTTTGATTGTTCTGTTGTATATACATGCGATGCTCCTGCAGCATAACTCATGCTACCGCAATCTTCATCGTAGTCAAATGGTCCAAGGCATGTCCAATTGGCGGTTGCAGCACTTCTGCTGTTTTGTGCTTTTGCGAGTCTTGACAAATAGGCATTGTCATTGGCTATGCTTTGGGGTGTTACAGGACCTTGTCCTATAGCCATTTTGTGTATATAATGTTTATAATATTGGGTATGGGAATTTTTTACAAATTCATGGGTTTTATAATATTCCTCTTTGGCTAAGGTGATTTTCTCCCAGTCGGGATTGGGTGCATACATTGACTTTGCCCATTCAGGGATGTTTGGATCCGCGTTATAACCATGTTGGTGTACTTGTGCTTGAGAGTGGAATACTAAATACAGTAGTAAAGAAAATAAGAGTGTAAATTTTTTCATTTTAGCGTTTATTAATAGGTATAGTCGTTACTACTCCAAATGGTGTAAAATGGTTTAATTAAATATGAATAAATAAATAAAAAATATAATAAAAAAGAGTTTTTTTTTTGATAGCCATCATAAGGTATATGTAGCACTTAAAATGTAAAATGGGATTAATTAAAATTGCTTTTATGTTTGAATATTATGGTGAGAATAAGACTGATGGAATGGAATATTTATGATTAATAGAATGTGAAAATAGTGTTACTCAAATTTTAAAAATCGAAATTGGTTGTTGTAAAATAAAAGAAGCACAAGTGTTATGTGAACACTTGCGCTTCTAATAAGAGCTAACCGGAATCCCCACTCCTTTTAGCAAAAAAATGATTAACACACACACATAAGCGTTACAAAAAATAGTACTCAAATAACTCTTATATTGACTACTACTCTTGTTGCATAAAAAAGGTTTACTTTACTTTGTTAAATTTTTCAAATAATTTACAATTCGTTAGTTTTCAATTGTTTGAAATTTTTTGAAATTAAAATTGGTTTCATTTTCTTAGATAGTGTTTGAAGGGTTAAATATAAAATTAAGTTGTGGTTTAATGAGTGAGGATAGAATTGTTTAAAATAAAAATGGGGTATAAGATGTTTTTGTAAACATTTATACCCCAAAATAATCGCTAACTAGAATCCCCACTCTTTTTAGCAAAAAATATTAACACCCAACAATGGTTAAAACGCATCCTTTCAACCTTACATGTTCAAATATACTACAGTTTTTTAAAATTTTCTAACTTCTTTCAAAAAGTTTTATCTTTTTAATTCGTAAATGTATTAAAGTTTTGTTTGTCAGTGTATTTAATTTTTTGGGCGGAGTTTTTTTTCACGTTGTGGTGGGTTTTTATGAGAGAAAATATGGGGTTATGGATTTAATAAAAAAATAGGCATAAGTGTTATGTGAACACTTATGCCTTTAATAATCGCTAACCAGAATCCCCACTCCTTATAGCTAAAAAATAATTAACACACAGAAAGGCTATTTTAGAAAAAATGATTAAAATATTTACCTTTCAATATACACTACTCAAAATGGAAAGAAATGGTTTAATTCCTTTTGAAAATATTTCGAATAATTACTAATTATTTTTTATAGCTTTAATTGTAAGGATGTTGCTTGTTTTTTATTTAGAAAGAATGGTTTCGAAAGTTTTTGTTTTTTAGTGTTAATCTATTTAATCTTTTTAAAGGCAATGCCTAATGTACGTTCTATTTCGTTTAGCCTGTTCAATTCTTTCTTTTCAACAAAACAGATTGAAATACCTGTATTGCCTGCTCTCGCTGTTCTTCCGCTTCTGTGGGTATAGTATTCAATTTGTTCAGGCAATTGGTAATGAATAACAAATGAAAGGTTGTCAACATCAATCCCTCTTGCTGCCATATCAGTTGCCACTAATAATTGAAGTTTGGTATTCTTAAATGCGCGCATTACTTTATCTCTTTCAGATTGCATTAAGTCTCCATGTAAAGCTTCGGCTGTATAGTTTTTGCTATACAATTGTTTGGCTAATGTCTGGGCATTGATTTTGGTTTTACAAAAAATAATGCCTCTATTTTTTCCTTGAGATTTTAAAAAGTGAAAAAGCATGTCCAGTTTATCCCTACTTTCACATTCAACAAACTGATGTTCAATGTTTTTGTTGACTTTTTCAGCTTTGTCTACCGTAACTGTTTCTGGATTTGAAGACATATAAGTGTCAATGATGTCTTTGATTTCATCAGAAATGGTGGCAGAAAATAACCATGTATGTCGCGTGCCATTGGTTTGTGACAAAATTGTATCAATGTCAGGTTTAAAGCCCATGCTTAACATTTCATCTGCTTCATCTAAAACAATGGTTTTGACATGACTTAAGTCAATTGCTTTACGTTCAAGAAGGTCAATTAACCTGCCTGGTGTTGCAACGACAATATGTGTTGGTCTTCTTAAAGCTGCAATTTGCAAATCCAGATTAGTGCCGCCATAAACTGCCTCCACAAATATTTTGTCAGCGTATTTGGTGAATTTGAAAAGTTGTTTGGCAATTTGTTGTCCAAGTTCGCGGGTAGGGCAAAGTATCAATGCTTGAATGTATGGTTTTTTAGCATCTATTTTTTGCAAAATAGGTAAACCAAAAGCAGCCGTTTTCCCTGTTCCTGTTTGTGCCTGACCAATAAAGTCAGTTCCTTTTTCAATTAAAAATGGAATTGCACGTAATTGAATTTCAGATGGTGTAATAATTCCGCATTCATTGATTCCTTTGATAAGGTCGTCTGAAATGCCTAATGTTGAAAATGTACTCAAGTTTTAATTGTTTTATTTGGGTGCAAAGATAGCTTAAATAAATATAGGACTTCGTAATTGCTTATTTAATTACTGAAAGTAGCTTGTCCCTCAAAACTTAAATTAATTTTCTTTTTTTTCTTCAATTTTTTTGTCAATAACTTCTATCAAGCGATCAAAACTTTTAGAATGCACCAATGTAATACCTCCTTGTTGGATATTGTTAGTGGTCAACGTTCCGGTGATTGCAGTTTGATTTGGGCGTGTATACGCCTTGATTTTAAGGGAACCGCTTTCGTTTAAAATGTATTCCAATGAAACATCGCCAATAATAGACGTTGCGTTGGTTTGATTTTGTGAATTGGCTAATGAGCCGTCGCGTACAGCTTTTAGTTTGCCATTCAAAAAACTGTATTGTAACCTTAATTTTAAACTGTTTAAATCTGCAGCACTTAAGCTGTTTAAATTGATATCTACTTGAAAATTTGGGTCTACTTGTGATACCCAGTAATTAAGTTGGTTAGAAAGTAATTCTGTTAATGTTTTGTTGGTTGCTGAAGAAGCAATTGAACCGATTTTTGAGTTTTCGGAAGGAACAAAAGAACGCAGCATCAATAAACTAAATACCTGTTTGTTTACCTCTTGTTCATTTGTTTGTAAGCTGTTTTTGAAATCGAGTAAATACCTGTCCAGCGTGGTCGGCGTTTTAATGTCAATTCCCAAATTTATGATTGGTTTAAGTAACTCTCCTTTCAGGTTTAGGTTTACAAATACTGGATACCTTCCTGCAGTGGCCAATGCTAATGAATCTGTTGTATTGCTAGCACACGGTGCTAAGGATACACTTTGTTCTGTGCTTACCATAATATCCATTATCCCATTATAGGCTTCTCCGCTCCAGTGAATGTTGCTGTTTGGTTTAATTATAAACTCTTTATTTACAACGTTTAAAAATGTGAAGTTGTAGGTTCCCTGATTAAAGGTATAATCACCAAACATTTCAAAATCACCTTTGGTATCTATTTTTAATTTTAATTTTCCGTAACCATTCCCTTTGATAATATCACCTGTTTTAGGGTCAAATATAATTTCAGTATAAGCTTCAGGGGTGATGTCCAAGTTTAAGTCTAATTTTATTCCTGACAAATCAACTTTTTTCTTTTTATAGAGAATGTTTTTTTCCTTGTGTTTTTTTGAGGTAAAGCTGATATAATCTTTTTCTTCAACGGTTGAATACCATGTTAATGGTATGTAAATTTTAGTGCCTTGTTTACTAATAAAATTTCCCTCAATTTTTACGTTGTTAAATGGTCCGGAGATTACAAAATCACCATCAGTAACTGCTGTTCCATAGTATATAGCATCCTTATTAAAACTGGTGTTCAATAGTTTGAAATTATACAAATCGCCCGTTAAATTGATTTTGAAATCTGAAAAATAACGGTGTGTGATTCCTCCCGAAATGATTGCCGTATGTCCATCATCATCTACAAATTTTCCTTTTTTTGTAAATATATTTCCATCGTTGATATAAATGTAATCTGAAAATGTATAGTAGGTGTTGAGGTAATTTATTTTAAAGCCTCCATCATTTACAAAAGCATTTCCTTCAATAACAGGCTCTTGAAAGGATCCTTTGATTTGGAATTTGCCGGTTGCTTCTCCTTTAAAACCCGTAGCATAATCTTTCAAAAATGATTCTAATATTTTAATTTTTGTGCGATTTAACGCTGCAGTAATGTTGAAGTTGTTTTGGATTGAAAAAGGATCATAGGTGCCATATAAATCAACTACCTGAAAACCATCTCTATAAACGTCAAGGTCAATATTGATATTTTTGGCTACATTGTTCCAATTAGAATTTCCATTGATTTCTCCTATGATTATGTTATCAATTTTTAAGGTGTCAATATGAAGTGTACTTTCAATTTGTAATGCATTAAAGATGTCCTTGATTTTAATGAAGCCATTGGTTGTTCCATATAAATTTTTACCTGTTATCGTATTTAGTGTATTGAGTTTGAATTTGGATATCTGTAAAGCCAATGCTTTTGTCGGGTCTTTGGAAAGTACGCCAGAAAGTGAAAGTTTTTGTTCTTCATTCACCAACTCAAAATCATTAAAATACGTGTCTTCTAAGGTGAATTTTATGGTGTTTTCTTTTTGTAATTGCCATGTTTTATCAAGGGCTATTAGTTCAGCTTTACTTAATAATACCTGAATTTCATCGCTTAAAAAGCTCAGTTTTGCGGCGATATTTGCATGGTTGTTGAATTTTGCATGGGAAAATGAGGTTTTAAAATCAATGTTATTGTCAATCCAAATTCCTTCAAAATTAAAATCTTTGGTGATAGGTTGGTTTGAAATGGTTTGAGATTCAGATTTAAATGAACCCAATGCTTTTACTTTGGTACTGTCTGCAGATTTTGAAGTGTTAAAATCAATTTTAGATTTATTGATAGCGTATTGTTTGTAAGCTAATTTGTCAATTTCTCCCAGTACTTCAAAACTTGAATGTTCTCCATTAGATAAATATCCCTTGAGGTTCGTGTTTTTAGAAACAAAAAAACCAGGAAGGAAAAGGTCAAATATCGGGTTGATATTTTTAAAAGTCACGTCATAATTAACTTTATAAAAATTGTGTTTGTTATTTCGTTTGGCTAAATAATACTTGTTTGTTTCTTTTTCATTGTGTTTGAAATATAACTTGTATTCATTCCAGAACATAAATAAGTCATCATAAATTTGAGAAAATTCAAAATTCCCAATGGTGATGAGTTTAAGTAAATCTGAGTTGATTTCGAATGACCTGTATTTGTTTATTTTTGTGGAACGAAAATCCAATGAATTTACATTGATTTGTTTGCCCTCATATTGTACCATCAAGTCATTAAATGAAGCATTTCCTACCATTTTATCAAGGGTTAATCCTTTTGTTTTGATATTGAGTTTTGTCCTCAGTCGAATGTCGTAGTTGCCAAGATGTAGTTTTTTGAAATTGATGTTGTCAATATGCGCAACCATTCCAATGCTGTCAATATTGTTTTTGAGATTTACTTTTCCGTTTAAGGTCAATGCCAAATTGCTGTCTTTGATATTCAAATAACCATCAAAAAATTGATTTGCAAATTTTGCATTTGTTTTAATGTTTCTATAATCATATTGATTGATTCCTATTCTTGCTATTGAAGCATTTAGTTTAAATTTTGCATTGTTCACCGAAAATCCATTGCCTTCGATATTGCCATCCATATCGAGTTTTCCAAAATCTTTACTATCGGCAATTTCTCCAATGTTTAATGCAACGGTAGTTACCCTTCCTTTGTAATAGGAGTCGGCTTCTTTCTCTTTAATTTTAAGGTTAAGGTCTGAATTGATATTTCCGATGGCGGTTTCAAAATTTCCATCTGCAACAAAATCTAGTGGAAATCCTATGAATTCGCCTTTAGCGACCACTTTATTGAATTTTTTTACAAAAGCGAAAGCATAAGGATCCTGTACATATTGTTTGAAATCGTCTGCATAAAGCGTGGCTTTTTTAATGTTGGCTTCAATAAATGTTTCGAAAAAATTAGGCAATCCATTGAAGGCTATATTTCCTTCCACCCTGGTTTTTTTGCCCAATCGCAAATCCATTTCTTTGATTTTGAATCTTTTTACCCGACCTTTTAATTCACCTGTCAATTGCCAGGTTTCATTGTATCTTTTGAGGTATGGCGCAAAATGAGCAAGGTCTTGCGATTTAATGTAAGTACGTGTGAGGTTCATGTATATGATTGGTTTATTGATCATATCTGCCAGGTCTGTGACATCATCAAATTTAAACGCCAGCGAGTCATTCACAATACTTCTTCCAATTTCAGCATGTAGTTTGCCAAACTCCATTGTTTTGGGAGTAAGTGTCATGATTGTATTGATTTTTTTGAGTTTGAGTTTTGTTTTAATCTCAAAACATTTTAAGCCTTTAACATTGATTTGAAAGGTGTCAGATGCAATTTTAAAATCCGTTACAGCTGCGTAGATGCTATCAAATCCAAAATGAAAATGATCAAAACCTTCTTCTATTAAAGGTGCTAATTCATCATTCATGCTGAAATAGGCATTTTTCAAATCAATTTTGTCAATCAAAAATGCTGGGGATTTTCCTGTAGATTTATCCTTGGCCATTTTTGACGTAATGGCGTCTATAAAAGCATTGATGTTTAAAACGTTGGTTTCTTTTTCATTGATAAACCGTACATCTGGCCTGTTAAGAACTACATGTTCAATTTCAATGGTGTTGTTTACGAAAAGTCGGAGGAGGTGAAAGTTGATGTCTATTTCTGAAACACTGATCATGCTCCTGTTTTTTTTGTCTTTGACGGTTACGCTTTTTAAGGTAATTTCATCCAACCAATTGATATCAACACTTCCTATTTCAACGGGGAAATTTAATGCTTCTGTAATTCTTCTTGTTACTTCGTGTGTAATTTTTGTCTGAATCATTGGGAAAAGTAATGCAGTAACTACTCCTCCAATGAGTAAAAATAAGAAGATAGACAAACTTAGGGTCGTTCTAAAAACGCTTAGTTTGATGTATCGCCAAATAATATGTTTTTTTGTTTCCAAAATTTGTACAGAAATTTACCTTAGGTTTGTATGTTTGTTATTGTTAAATGTATTGTTACTCTTTTAAGGAATTGCTTCTTTAATATTAAATCGTAAACTGATAATTGTCAATGAACTGTACTATTCTTGCCATTGAGTCTTCTTGTGATGAAACTTCAGCTGCTGTCATTCAAAACGGAATAATCCTTTCTAATATTATAGCCACCCAAGCTGTTCATGAACAATATGGAGGAGTTGTACCTGAATTGGCTTCACGAGCCCACATGCAAAATGTAGTGCCAGTAATTCAAAATGCACTCACCAAAGCAAATATAAAGAAAAATGATTTAAATGCAGTGGCTTTTACTCAAGGACCTGGACTTTTAGGTGCATTGGTTGTTGGAGTTTCTTTTGCCAAGTCTCTGGCATTGGGGTTAGGGATTCCTTTGATAGGTGTAAATCACATGCAGGCGCATATTTTGGCGCATTTTATTGATGAACCAAGACCTGATTTTCCTTTTTTGTGTTTGACGGTGAGTGGTGGACATACACAAATTGTGGTTGTTAAGAATCACCTTGAAATGGAAGTTATTGGGCATACACAAGATGATGCAGTAGGTGAGGCGTTTGACAAAACTGCAAAGTTGTTAGGTTTATCTTATCCTGGTGGACCTCAATTGGATAAAGCCGCTGTTGGTGGTGATTATACCAAATATATTTTCCCTAGTGTAGATACACCTGGTTTGAATTATTCTTTCAGCGGAATTAAAACGGCTTTTATGTATTTTCTTAGAGACCATACGTCCAAAAAACCTGATTTCATTGCTCAAAACTTGAATGATATTTGTGCGAGTATTCAGGCAAGTATTGTAGAAATTTTATTGAAAAAATTACGTAAAGCTTCCAAAGATACGGGAATTAAGCAAATTGCCATTGCTGGAGGTGTTTCCGCCAATTCATGGCTAAGGTCAAAATTGGAAGAGGATGCAGCGCAATACAGGTGGACAGTTTATGTGCCTGCTTTTGAATACTGCACAGACAATGCTGCGATGATTGCTATGGCAGCACATTTTAAGTATATCAATAATGAGTTTGTCACCCTTCAAGCTGGGCCGATACCTAGGCTTGCGCTTTAGTTTTTCAGTTTTCAGTTTTCAGTTCTCGGTTTTCGGTTTTCAGTTTTCAGTTTTCGAGTTCTCGGTTTTCAGTTTTCAGTTTTCAGTTTTCAGTTTTCAGTTTTCGAGTTCTCTGTTTTCGAGTTCTCAGTTGAAACGTACAAAAGAAAAAAGTTGTCGAAGATTTAGGTTTACCTAAATCTTCGACAACTCGACAACTCGACAACTCGACAACTCGACAACTCGACAACTATTCATGAAACCAATAAATCGGTTCCAAGTCTGTTATTTCGTCCATTAATATATTGAGGTCTTTAATTTTTCCGGTTTTAAGGTCATATACCCAACCATGAATATTGAGATGACTATTTTTCCATGCTTTTTGTACCGTTGCTGTTTTTGCAAGATTGTACACTTGTTCCATTACATTTAATTCGACCAAGCGGTCTACCTTTTTTTGATTGTCAATGATGGTATCAAGCTCAATTTTATGTTTGATGTAAACGTCTTTGATATTGCATAACCAGTGATCAACCAAGCCATTTTGTTTTGTATCCATCGCTGCCATAACGCCTCCGCAGTCATAGTGTCCGCAAACAATAATGTGCTTAACCTTTAGAACATCTACTGCATATTGTAATACACTCATTAAGTTTAGGTCAGTGTTTATTACCATGTTCGCAATGTTTCTTTGTTCAAAAATCATCCCTTTTTCTGTTTTTGTAATTTCAGAAGGAGGAACACGACTGTCGGAGCAGCCAATCCACATAAATTCAGGCGTTTGCCCTTTGGAATGGTTGATGAAATATTCAGGGTCAATAGACAGTTTTTCACTTACCCATTCAGCATTATTGGACAATAATTTTTTGTATGATTCTTCTAAATTTACTAACATGGTGATGCGTAATTTTGAGCTATTGGTGGAATATTTCTTTGATGTTCCTGCGAATGTTTTGCGCAATGTCATGCATGGGCAAATCATTCGAATCGCCATTAAATGGGTCTTCGATTTCTTCAGCGATCATTTCAATACTTACCAAAACATAAAAAAAAAGATGGTTAACAGTACAATGGCATATCCAAAATCCTGACTAAAAAATAGAGGAATGGTCATGATGTATACGAAAATAAATTTTTTGATAAATAAGTTATAGCGTATGGGTGATTTTTTTATGCGTTCGCAGGCTCCAATGATTTCTGTAAATCTACTCAATTCATATTTAAGGAATAATATGTCGTTGGGAGTTAATCGTTTTTTGTCAACCAAAGCGGTAATGAAATTCATGAGTTGTAAAGCCACTGCGTTGGGTTTGTGTTCGGCTTGAAGTACCTCATTTATTGGATAAGCTTCATGGTCTTTTAAAACAAAGTATTGGTGTTTTTCTGACAAATGTTCCACTAAAGCAGGGGCATAATTTCCTGTAATTATTCTAGCCTGTTCTTTATGGAGGGCATCATTTTTAAAAATAGCGGTTAGTTTTAAGGCCAGATTTCTTGAATTGTTTAACCATTCACCTAAAAGTTTTCTCCCTTCCCTCCAG
>Ga0209353_10000304_pt1 | contig 30265 bp, 30 predicted proteins | sample LauGreSpBDMM15SD_2_FD_187561 | JGI IMG/M metagenome (GOLD analysis project Ga0209353, IMG submission 187561) | Freshwater lake microbial communities from Lake Michigan, USA - Sp13.BD.MM15.SD (SPAdes) (version 2) | ecosystem: Environmental > Aquatic > Freshwater > Lake | place: Lake Michigan... | reverse complement strand
CTCTAGGGAAAACCTTGTCATCCAGAAATGAAACCGTCTTATCACGGTCATTATATAAAATCCACAAAAGGGGATTGTCCTGAGTATAACGCTCCATGGCAATCATAGCAGCCTTGGCTTGCTGAAGTTCAGGTCTCACAGACCCAAATCCCTCTAAAGCCTTCTTCTTGCTATAAACGCGAGGGAAATCTAAACTCGAACAGCGCTCTTGCCACTCCATGGTGGCATCGAGCATTAGGCGCTGTCTTAGAGGCTCAGGAGATATACGAAACAGAGGATCCTTGAGCCACATCCAGGCAGCCAGTGGGTGTCTAGGGCTGATAGAATGGGTCATCAAATTCCACTTTGGAGCCTGGTCCTGAGCATCTGCTACAGTAGCCTTGGCGCCCTTGTTACGTCTGCCCACTTGAAATGTTCCATCCGAATGTGTTTCACAAATTTGGATGAGAGATTTTGGTAAGGCATTATCTAGGTCGGTCATATTACATATAGTACACCAAGGCACTTTAGACTACTTTTTATCACTGTGCAGACATTGTTCCAATGATCTTATTGCGTTCATCTAAATCCTTTGCATTTGACTTACAGAAATTTAGAAACTTCCATAAAGCCTCGAAAACAGGGGCCGGAAGAGAAGCGACATCGAAAAAAATACCGTTTGAATTCTCACTGAAGACGCCACCCTCACGTCTCAGAATTCTATAGAGCTCTTCAAGCTCGGGTCTAGATAGCAAGCTCATTTCCTTACAGAATTCTTTACGTTGTTCGTAATCGTCCATTCTACTCTTCCTTAGCCTCTTCCTCTTCCTCTTCCTCCGCGCCTTCGGTAGTACCTTCGGCTTCTTCCTCTTCATCACCAGACACATCTGCATCCTCCTCCTCGAGCTTCGAGATAACCTCATTTACAGGTGTATCTGGTTTTGCTGGTAGAGCAGGAGGAGCAATACGAGTAGGCATTCCAGACATTCCACGGTAAATACCCACGCTAACAATGAATGGATCTCTTAGCTGAAAACGAGACTTCTGGATTTCCACCTTAATGCGATCACCCACCTTCAAGGCGTCGAACTCCTCATCGCCCAAATGTAGATCGCGAGGAACCATTAGTCTAATAGCATTCTCATAGACTGCATAGACACCCATCTTGTTAGATTTCAGAACCTCTACCTCAACCATTGTTCCCTCAGGAGGATTGAGAACATGACCCTTGGCCTTTACTAGGAAGGCCCAATCACCGGAGAAACGACCAGCATCAACCATACCAGTTGATCTTGTCAAGATCTCTAGTGTTCCAGGCATAACATAGCCATGAGGAGAACAGCGCTGCTCGAGACGCTCCTTTAGTTTTAGAACCAAGATATCATCGACTGATGCAATATCATTACGAAGGTCTTTGGGAGTGAGGTATACTTTTTCTTGAAAGAATGCTTCAGTCTCCATTATACTAATCTAATGTAGGTTCAGATAGTCAATTTTAAGTGTTGAATTATGGCTTAATTACAGATACTTCTTTACTACGATAATTTAATAGTTTTGTAGGGTTATATTTCTTTAACGGGAAATACTTACAAGATAATTGTCTTGTTCCACCAATTTCACAGTCAGCATTATCTTTTATCTGGTTACAGCAATTAATTATTAATATGTATTTAAATTTTTTATTTTCAACAAGATAATCTAAAAAGCTGTATATGCTATCTAGTGACCAGTGCTGTATAATATCTTTTAATATACATAAATCACCATTAATAATAGTTTCTTTATAACTATAAAAATCCAGTTGTTTAAAAGAATATTTAGGTAAGCTAAATTCCTTTGAATTATACATAATTATTTTGTCATATGCATCATATCCAGTATATATAATATCTAAATCATCGTATAAGATTTTACCACATCTAAAATCTCCACATCCTAAATCAACTATATTTTTTATATTATTGCCACTAATAAATTTTTTCAAAAAGGGCACATAATGATCCTTATTATAATTTATATCGCTACCTGGTCCACTACTTCCACTATATTCTAAATTATTATTAGTACCCCACTTCTTGGTTTCATATATATTGGTAAAAATTTGTTCCATTTTACATACATCTTCCTTATTAATACTCATTATAATTACCGTTTAGATTTATATTCAGAGTAATTTACGAATTCTATCGTAAAATAAACACATTGGTTTTGTAACCGGAAACACATATTCACTCTCCATTGTGCCTAATCTAATGTAGGTTCAGATAGTCAATGTTAAGCGTTGAAAAATTTCTATACTTACTTCTTAGATTTATGCCCAGAGTAAAAAGACGCAAGGGGTCTATAGAAATATCGCAATCCGCCGTATGAAGCACGACGAACATCCATCCATCTTAAAACAATTTCTAAAAGAGCGCAAAATGAATGTGCGGCTGTTAGCTTTCTGGGACCAGTTGCTAATAATTCTTCAGTTAATTCAAAAGTATTCCCTCCATGATATTTTGCTAAGATTTTGCCTAATTCAACTAATTTTAATCTATGGCTTTTTACACTACTTACAATTGAACAAGCCGCACCTGGTCCAGGAGGCTTTCCTTCTTCATTCTTCGCATCATTTGTCTTAAACATAATTGCATTTTCCCAGACAACCATGAAGCCATATGGATTGGCAGAAACCTTGGAATTTGCTCTTGCTAATATAACTGGGTCTGTCTTGGATTCATTGAATATTTTTAGAACAGATGGAGGGCATGCAGTGCTACCTGCACACAAGTAAACTGGAGCCTTTGTATCTATATCTATATACCGAGAAACCGTAGTTCCTCCTTCAGTTCTGAACTGTTCAGATCCACCCTCAGGTGCCATAGATACAGCCTTATCAAGTAAAGCAACTTGTTCAGGGCCCTTTAAAAAGGAATCCCAAATGAATTCCTTTGCGATCTTTTTTAAATCTGTAATTCCTGCAGGCACTGGGTTAGTTGAAATTGCCTTACCCCACCATTGTAGCTTTTTCATACGATTTTCAATATTATCCTTGGTCTTCTTATCTCCTTCTACATAAGCAAAGATAGCATCTGTTAGAGAAGTTGGTATTGATTCATCTATTGCATAGCCATCCTTGCACCAAATATCTAGCCAGGCCATCGATTCTACCCAGAAATTCTTTGCAAGCTCTACTGAAGATACATCTACAGTTTCTACAACTGTTTTTTGACCTATGCCAGTCTTAGCAACTGTTCCTTTGGGAGCTACTGCAGTAAATTCTGGCATATAAGAATCTCTTTTCATTGGGTAGCGACCATAACGGAATGAAATTGGTATTCCTTCATCTTGAATTTTATTTGGTTGAAAGAGGAACAAATTATTGCGGAAAACAATGTGGCCTTGTAAATTTCCATTTTCAAAAGTTATAGAAGGGTTGTTAACAACTCTTAAAAGTAAGCTAGTCAAGGTTGCCTTAGGAATATCTCCAAACCTCTTTTCTAAATTTGTCCAGTGATGCCATGGTTGATCCTTGAAGGCCGCCTTTAACTTTTGGATCATCATTTGTTCTGCAAATCGAGCAGCAAACATATCATAGGTTCCATTGTCATCTGGCATTTCCTTTTTATCAGAAAGGTTCAAGGATGGTTTACATTCATAGGAACAACGGATCCAATCACATGTTGGAGTGTAGTCCTTATCATTCAAGTCAACCTTTCGTGGTTGCCCCTGACTATCAAACATTTCTATATTAGTTAAACCAGATACCAATATAGCATCTCTATTTAAATTACAATCAGCAGCACCTCTTTTTAGGGCACGAGATACATTACCCATACGAACAGCCTTATTCATAGCAGTTCTATAGGAATACTGGTCTATCGTCTCCTTGTTCATTTCTTGGGGAAAGACATTTACATATAAGTTAATAGTACAATTACGTTTTTGTCTCGGCAAGGCATTGTGAGAACAATAGCGAATACCACGACCCACAATCTGTTCCTCCTTGGACAAGTGGAACCAACCTTCCAGGATGTGAACTTCACGAATATAACGCAAGTCTAGACCTTCTCCTGCTACCTGAGATCCAACAACTACCTTTATTTTGTGGCCATCTTTGTTGTCTATATGACGAGCAGCATTGATCACGGCTGTATTATTGGGAGAAAGAGGTAGAGACTGCTTCTCCATGGTGCTAACGTCACTAGCCGTCAAGAGAGCGTAGAAGGCAGGAGAAAACTTGTGGTTCTCTCTTGACTCAGGTTGTGTTGCAGAAAATAATGGATGCCCTTCTTCCTTCTTTTCACATTTACAACATTGCCTACGCCCTTTCAAGGAACCCTTAGAAAATAGAGGAGCTGAACGACCCCAAGGTGAATATCCATTTGCCTCTAGTAAAAGACAAAAGATAACAGCTCCATTTTCTACAAATCGACTATAGACAAAGGAAATTCCAGTCGCATTTCTAATTGTTTTTAGAACATTATTGAATTTAGGAGACGCCTTTCCTAGAGAATCATCTGAAGCAATCATCCAATTGTAGTCTTCATCTGGGTCAGTAGGGATATACTGAGGCAATGTTGATAAACGCGTCCCTTCAAAAGTAGATGACACTGCCTTTCCAGTAAACCATGTCTGAAACCCTTCAGAACCAACTCGCCCATCTAGACCATCACCTGGAAAGATACAATTGCCTGCCTGCAGTAAGGTGTCAATTGTGCGAATACCTACACCTTTGGATGCCACTAGCTTTTCAGTAAGAGCTTTCATAACGGCAAGAGGTTCACCTTCCAAGGAGCATTCTACGAGGGGTAATCTTAAAACGTCATCTTTCTGTTCCTTTGATATAGGCTTTGTTCCATTTGGTTCGTTTGGAGGCCAATCTGAAATACGAACAGACGGAGCAGGATCTAGTCTTGAAGGGAATGCCTTAGGATTTTCTCCACGCATAAAACTAATATGACCATTTGCTACTTTTATTAATCGATCTTCAGATGCAGCTGATAATTGTTCTCCTTCAGCAGTTTTTTCAAATACAATATCTGACTCCTTTAATAAATCCTCAGATTTGTCTACCAAAAGTAATAAATTCAATAAAGAAATAATTTCCTTATATGAATTATACATTGGAGTAGCAGACATAAGCATTAGCTTGTTTCCCTCACATGTTTTCAGAACCTCGCGCAACATTGGAACCAATTTCTTTCCAGCTGAAGCGTCTGATTTATCCCCAACATCATCTTGTTCTCCTTCATCTTCTGCTGATTCAGACACATCTCTTAAATTATGAGCTTCATCTACAATAAAGAAAGCACCAGATAAAGCACGTTGTAGCAAGATAATCTTCTGTTGCTGCTTTCTCTCAGGGCTCAAGGTAGATGAAATCTGAGACAATATACTCAGAACCATATTACGAAATGCTACATATCCCATGATGGCATAGCGTTTGTTTATTAAACGAGTTACTCTTAATTCAATCTCCCTCTTATCTCTTTCAAATAACATCTGTGTTAGCTCCAAATAACGATTTCCAGTACATCCTTCATGAGAATTTGGTTGATCGTCTTTTCCAATTATAATTCTAGAAGGATCAAAAATAGTTCTGTAGAATCCAGGTTGAATTGCAGGAGGTGCCAGGATATAGACCTTATTCTTTGGACTTAATTGTAAGAAAGACTCTGCAGCTAAGACTGCTGAACATGTCTTACCAACTCCTACGCCGTGGTAAAGCAACATTCCATTATATGGAGTGTTAGGCGACATGAATTGTGAAACAAATTTCTGTGCAGAAGTATATTCGAATTCTTCAACATCACAGACATTTTGTTCAAGCGTTTCATCTGTTATCTTAGGCTGTCTGGTTTCTCTGAATTCTCTTTTCTTCAAGAGTTTCTTTAAGAAAGCTTCGTCTGTTATTTCAGGATATAGAGAACCATCTAATTCTCGTTTATTCTCATTATCCGCTAATGCTCTTATAGTTTGTGCTCTTATAGGAGCTGCATATGTCTTAAACTCTGAAAGCAGTTTATCTCGCTCCAAAGAATCTTTTTGTTCTGTCCATCTGTCCTTGAATTGGTGTGGCTGATTTGTAGACATATTGTCCTTGCTGCTCTTCACTGTTATTTTCATTCAGAAGTTTTCCATACAATTCAGACTTAATAACTGGAAAAAAGTTTTTCACGACTGCTGATAATTGTAGTAAGATTGTCTTCTTCTCAATATTTTCTGGCCTAAGTAAGCAAACGGCTTCATCTAAATTTGTCCATCTAAGATTACCAATTTCACGGGCCATTTCAGGATTAAGTGCATCAAATGATATGGTGCGCTCTCCCACGTACTGGGCCAAATAATAAGAATGTCTATAATGAATTCCATTGGATCCGTAGAATTGTTCAATCAGAGGTGCTACATTTAAAACCTTTAGAACTTCAGATTCAATAATGCTAGTTTCCTCTTCTAATTCACGAAAAGCACATTGAATATCTAGTTCATGAGGATCTCTACGACCCTTAGGAAACCCCCATTCAGGCGTCTTGTATACAACGGCTTCTTGCCGGAGCAGGTCATTCAATGTATAACGCTCACCTGTTTCTAGTTCAATGCCTGCACGAAGCTCTGCCAACTTCTGTTTCGATGTTATACGGTCATGCGCATAACGCTTCGATGATTCAGCATCAGACCCCCACAGTAAATGCCAGATATCTTCGAATTCCATTGTCTCCAGCTTTTTTCGCTCTTCTTCTGTCATGCCCCTCAATTGTTTCTTGATATAATCGGGTTCATTCACCTTATACTTGCCTCTCATGATATCCATAAAGCCGAGTGAATCCTTGCGCTGTATCATTAATACCTGTGGAATAAGAGTTTGTGTTCCAATGTAGTTATTAGGGTCAGAACATAGAATATTAGTTTGAGGCCATGCTTCACTTGAACTAATCCATCGAAATACAAGGACACCGTAACTGGAAACAGGCTCAGTACAGAAGCGAAAAGTGTGTCCGGTTAGACCACAATTTGAGCATACATGTGATTGTTTATTTTGATAAAACGTCGCCATAATTACTATATAGTGGCAAATGCGTCTTAGGTGGCAGCCAAACGTCTCTCAATACATAATAGATAAGGAATGCATATTCCACCTGATGTTTGGGGACCATTTTTCTGGCATACAATTCACATCGGGGCTCTAGGATATCCCCAACAACCTTCGTATTCTGATAAGAAGGCTATGAGGGAATTTATTGAATCATTACAAAACATTATACCATGCCCAATCTGTAGAACTCACTATGTCAGCCATTTAGCTAAGATACCTGTGACGGCATCTTTGGATGCTAGGGCAGACTTGTTCAGATGGACAGTAGACTTGCACAATGAAGTCAATTTAATGTTAGGAAAACGTAAATACACGGAAACAGAAGTAATCCAGTTTTATACGAGAATTGGAGCGCGTGGAAAGACGCCAGTTATCAGAGCCGATGACTTTATGGAGGCTGATAATCAGGCCATGTTGAAGGGGGCTGCTGTTGGAGCAGTTGTTGCTGCTCTAATAGGAGGGGTAGCCTGGTATAATTTACCCAAGTCTAATTAGAATGCCATGTATAGAAATTAAATCAAGTAAGTACCAAACTAGAAAATCCCCTGCATATCATGCAAAGGATTGTAAAGATCTTACTAAAAAAGGAAAGGATGGCCAATATATTTCAAAGAAAGACGCTAAAGGGATATATAAATGGGTCAAGGTGAATACTACTAGAAAAATGTCAGCTAAAGGAAAACACTATGACATCCATGATAATGGAAATAGACCCTTCCGTATCTTTATATCTAGCGACGACAGCGCTAAAGGCAACAAGGTAGCCATTTACAAGGATGTTAATAAGGATTGGAATAGTCCTGCTGATTACAGCAAAGTCATAAAAGAACTTACGGTAAAAGAAGTCTTTGTAGGAAAGAGCACTGGGAATGCTGAGGGAGCAGACCATGGGCCAGGCGAGGCTGATTTTTTTAAGGGAAATTCCATGCTACTCCATGTATCTGGAAAGAAATATATACACGTGGGAACAACTATATATGAATTTGAGATGGAAGACAAGGTAGAACAGTATTTTTCAATGGTTGGTCGCAATGACGTTCCATACCCAGTTTTATTAGGAACCGAAAACGTCTATTTTATGCTTGAGGGAGATCATTGTTATTTGCCGAGGGACATGCTACCAGCGGATCTTACGAAGGCCCAGTGGGAAGATGCTTATACGTATTTCTATGGATGGGTAAATCCAGTAGATGGTCAACACAGAACTGATAAGGAAAGAAAGAAGGAAGCTCTAGAAACCCATGCTAAGAAGATGAAGGGGTATCACTTGATACAGAAGAGAGAGTTCTAAAACAAGGCTCTCCTTGTTCCATTGTTATTATTCTTCTTGTTCTTCTTTGTGTTGTTATTTGGCTTCTTCTTAGCTAAAGCATTTGCCTCAGCTCTCTGCTGCAAATACCCATTCCACGTATTCTTAAAGTTAACCTTAGCCTTTGCCTTGTAGTTGAATGGCTTTCCAGTCAAAGCTCCTGAATTCCATAGAAGAGCATGATCATTTACATTAGGCTCATAGTTCTCAACCTTTCTCTTAGGGACCGTGATGCCACGTGAATTGATTTCCTTCCGATTATTTCTCGTTAGACGCGGCTTCGGCTTTCTGTATTTCTCAATGGCGGGTGGTTCCATTTCTATTCTTAGCATAGAAATAGATGAGTGCCCCAGAGGAAGATTTATTTAATGGGCTACAGATGCCAAAGGAACCTGCAAAGGAACCAAAGGTAAAAGCAAAGGAAATTATATTAGAACAAAAAATGACCGATGATCAAATAAAAGCTAGAGAGGGGACATACTTCAGTGAAAAGGACGTAGATGAAATTATTGATGAAGATGCCGACGTATACGCAAAAGACCCGGACGCACCTGGTGGTAAGAAACTCTTGTTCAAACTAAGAAAGAATGTAATTCCTCATGATGTTATAAAGTTAGCCTGGAAGAATTTCTACAAGTCAGCGAATGCATCTAGAAATCGTGGAGCCGCCGCGGGTCCTATAGACGTTAAATCGAAGTATTGGACAAGACGTAAGTTGAACAAAAAGTCTATCAAGGGATGGTCTGCTCAATATATGGAAAAGGGCAAGCTATCAAAGATGCGTGTAAATAACAATGTCTTCTCATCGGTTCTAGGATATTTCGAGAAGACACCCTTTATGGGTCTTCCTTGTCGTTTGACAAGCTACACTCAGCTCTATTTCAACCAATACAGGGCGGGAACACCATACATTGAAGCTATAGATGACTTATTCAAGAAACTAGTTCCAGATAGATATGCTATTCAATATAAAAGAGCCAAGGGAAACCCGGCTTTTCAAATTGCTGATACATCTTTCTCGTCTGTCACAATTAATCGTAATTTCAGAACAGGTCTCCACCAGGATGCAGGTGATTTGAGAGAGGGGTTTGGCAACTTATCAGTAATTGAGCGTGGCAAATATAGTGGGGGCTACACGATTTTCCCTAGATACAAGGTTGGTGTTAATTTGAGAACAGGAGACTTCATAGCCATGGATGTTCATGAGTGGCACTGTAATACGGAATTAAAGGAAGATGTTCAAGATAAGAAATTCAATTCATCAATTCCAGAAATTTACAGAAATGATAAGGAAACAGGAACTCAGGGGATTGATAAATTATATAGTAGAGTTTCATTTGTTTGCTATTTGAGAGAAAAGCTAGCAGATTGTAATGCCAAGGATTCCCTTCAATACTATAAGCGTATTGGCTATAATCCTAAGAACAATACATTATCTAAACCAAAGAAATCACAAACAAGAAAGAAGTCTTTAGAGTAATCACATTGTACTGCTTTTTTTAGCACTCCACGGTAGTATGAACGCAAGTCGGGCTGACAAAATATCAGAAGTTCTTAAAAACGTCAGAAATTTAGGTAAGACAATTAAAACTGCTTCTGTAATAAAAGCCGCTAATGCTCCAGAACCAGCTAATGCAATTGGTCAACCTGTCCAGGGGTCTGGATTTGTTCGCATTTTGATGTATATTGTTGCAGGTATTTTATTAATCGGAATTATTCTGTTAGGTGTAGACCAATGGATAACACCTATATTTCAGAAAAGCCCTGGTGCACCAGGGTATATAGCAATACCCGGCACAGATAAATCTGAAGTTTACTGGTCAAAGGCTGCAGATGTTAAGGATATTCTAGTAGGAACACCTCCACCTGCAACAAATGGAACACCCCCTTTATCTACAGTTGTCCTCGAAGGGCAGACATCATATAGTATAACTATGGATGTTCTAATTACGGATGAATATCCTCAAGATTTAGGTACAGGACAAAATCAACGTGTCTTCTTTACAATGTCTCAAACGGTAGAAAATCCAAGTGTTCGTGTTTCACTTGAAAATGAGAAAAATACTGTTATTATTACATGCTTTGATGCTGATGGCTTACAGCAGTCTGTTAGATTAGATAATGTGCCTATTCATGCGCCTTTCCGCATAGGTCTAACAATATCCCCGTATTTAATGGAAGGTTATTTGAATGGCCTCTTAGTTCAGACCAGACAGCTAAATTCTCCGCCAAAACCACCGTCTACAGGAGATAAGATATTTGCGCCATCAAATATTGTTCTAAAGGAAAAGGTAATGTCAAAGGGCATTGGTGTCTTGAATGTCAGATGCTTTGGTTATTCAATAAGCGCAGCTGAAATGAAGGGCCGTATGGATGACTTGGCAGATAAAGCCCAATATAAACTTATAACTGTGAGCTTCTAATAGATATGACCTCTATAGTAAAACATCACTCAAAGGTATATTTTACTTTTGGGCGATTTCAGCCTCCGACTATTGGCCATAAGGTTTTAATAGATAAACTTTCTGAATTAGCACATGAAGAAGATGCTGATGCGTATGTATTCGTATCGAGTAAACAAAACAACATGGAAAAATACAAGAGGACTAAACTCTATAGAGAAATGCAAAAGACAGGTCAATTCATGTCAACAGATGAAAATGAAAATCCATTGCCAGTTGGAACTAAGGTTGAAATATTAAGAAAGATGTATCCCTCTAGTGGTGTTACCTTTGTAGATACTACAGTGGAAGGATGTCCCCAACTGTTCAATGTATTAGATAAACTTCGTTCATCTGGATATGATGATATTACAATGGGTGTTGGATCTGACCGTGTTGCAACCTTTGAAAAGGTATTCAAGGGTGATTTGAAAGTTGTTTCTCTAGGAGAGCGAACTGTAAATGCTTCTAATATGAGTGCAAAGGCAATGTCTGGAACAAAAATGAGAGAGGCTGCTATTTCAGGAAATAAGGAGGCATTCTTAGGCGGTGTTCTAATTGGTGATATGACAAGAGAGGATGGTCTACGTTTAATGAATATGATTCGTCTTTCTCTAGGGTATGATGCAATTGTAGAGGGAGGTAAGACAAGAAAAGTTAGAATTAAACATAGGCGTAGAGCGAAAACATATAGACTACGTAGTGATGAAAAATTTGAAATATAATTATTGACCAACTGTAGTAATGAGCGGGAAAATTATTAGAAATGAATTAAATATAAGATATACAATCACACATCCAGGCTGGATATGTGAATGGATATTACCCTTTGATAAAATGCAGCCCATTAAACGGTCTTGTATACTAAACTACAGTATAGATCCACTAGATCCATCAAACTCCGATTATATAATAAAACTTATACCCGGATTATTTAATGATATCCAGCGTGTAATAAAAGAGTGGATTGATTCTGGTGATTCAAATGCAAGTCTCTTACTTTTAACTGAAAATAAACCGGCTTTCATAAGATATGCTGAAGATACTATTGGCTTAAAAATAATTACATGATATCATATATAATGGAGGAAGTTACTGTTACAAGGACATATAACGGGTTTACTTTTAATTTCACTTTCACATTTGATTTTGATGACTATGAATAGATGAATATACTTGTAGGAGTATTTATAATTTTAGTATGTTCTTTTTTAATATACTTACTTCTTGCTTATCTAATGCTTCCGAAACCCTTTGAACGCGTTGGTAAAGAAGATGATATATCATTGTCTAAGCCTAGTCAAGTAATCACGAACGAGGAACTAAAGGGCCCTTGGACATCCAGTTCCGGTTCTTCATTAATATTTTATATCAAACCAACACTAAAAGATAGAACCGCACAATCAGGCAACGAATACGCAAAGGTTATTAAAATTGGATCTAAGCAAACATTCCAGCTTCTAGTGGCACCTGATGCAGGACGTGGTCTAAATATGGCACCAGCCCGCCTTGAAATATTCGTGAAAGGATATGCAAACCCTGAATATGCAGAGATACCAAATTTCCCATTACAGCGTTGGACATCTGTAGTAATAGTAAAGAATGGACGTAAATTTCATATTTATTTGAATGGAACTCTAGCAGTAAGCCATACATGTACGGCAATGCCTGATTTTGATGATACACAACCATTAATTATAGGAGATTCGAGACTTGGTGGTAAGATTTCATTATTGAGTTTAGCTCCCTATGCAATGAAGACGTATGAAGTGCGTGAACTAGTAAAAAATTCGGTTAGCACTACGGGAGAACCTTATATACCATTTACAATAATGTCATTATTCAAGCCACTTATGCCATCATTACCGAATATTGGGCCCTGGTGTCCGGGTGGAAATTGCACAAAACCAAAGCGCCCAGGGCCCTTTGAAGAGTGGTCATCTCCCTACGCATAAACTGTTTCTTAGATTAGATTAGAATGGACCCTTCCAGAATGGTTATAGTGGCAGTTGTCGCTATTTTAATGCTTGTAGCATTATTCTTCTTGTGGAAGTGGCTATATGGCGGCGGAGACACACAAGACATGGTTATTTATAGTTCACCCAGCGACGGACTTCCAGCGAAGGATAAAAAGGCGACAGTCTATACTGGTGCTCAGGTCCCTCAAATCTACGGCGGCGGCGAGTATTCTATTAGCACATGGATCTATGTGACAAACTGGGGAATTAATAAGGGAAAGAATAAGCCATTCTTGGTTTTGTCAGGCGGTGCTCCTGAGTCAACTGGTTTCATGACACTTGTCATGTATCTAGGCCAGTACACAAATAAGCTTGGTGTTCGTGTAAGTGTTGAATCTCAAGCTAGCGACACAGGTGAATTAAAGTTCACTAGAGATTATACTGCCATTGTTGCGGGATCATCCCCATATACCGACTCATCTCCTGACTTCAAGAAGTGTGATATTGAACAGGTAGACTTGCAGAAGTGGGTTAATATTACGGCGGTTCTATCTGGCCGCACAATCGATATATATATCGATGGTAAGCTCTCTCGTTCCTGCTTACTAGATGGCCTCTTTAAGGTTGACGGTGAAACACCCACTCTAAAACTCGGCGGTAAAGATGGTTTCGGTGGTATTATTGGAATGACACGTGCTGCTAATTTTGCGTATTCTCCGGATAGAGTTTACACGACTTACCAGGAGGGTCCTTTCTCTAGTTTCTCCTTGAGCAGCTTGAACCCTGGAGATTATTCATTTGATATTAAGAGAAATGGCTCCACTGTCTTTAGCACAACCACTGGTTAGCACAGCCACTTGTTAGCATAGCTACTGGTTAATATACTAAATAAACTATCATATGTAAAAGGTTAAACTAACTTTTACATATAGTAGATGGAAGCAACAGGTGTTTCAATGACAGGTACAGACCCTTTATCCCAGGTGCTTTCTGGTGTTGCAATTGTTCTTGCCTTATATATATCCCTATCTATAGGCGAATATATATATAATTCATTTATGGCAATGTTTAGAGATCGTGTTGAGCTCTTCCCAAACACATACATGTCCGGTGCTAAGATGTTTACAGCTATTCAAAACCCTATGAACCCAGTGGCTAAGACAATCTATTTCTCTGATAACCAGCGTTCCGGCGTAGAATTCAGTTATGCTATGTTCATCAACATCAAGAGTGATACATTCTCTAAGGGTGAACATAAGTTATACCATATTTTACACAAGGGTTATGGACAGGTCTATCCTTTACTAGGCCCTGGTATCTTCTGCTGGGGAGATAAGAATATAATACGTGTCTACATGAACTGCTTTGACACATGGAGTAATTATGCTGAGATTGAGAATATCCCTGTTGATAAGTGGTTCCACTTGACTGTATCTTGTAAGGGTAATACTTTGTATCTATATATCAATGGTAACTTGAAGAAAAAGATGCCCTTATCAAACAACACGCCTCCTTACCAGAACTACGGTAATGTCTATGCTTTTAGCAATCGTAGAATTACTCTCAGTAAGACAATTACTACATCATTAGAGAAGGATTTAGAATTTATCGGTTCTCAGCCTGCTTCTAGTGTAGACTTTGATGGCGCTATCAAGGGAATGATTAGTAGAGTATATTATTTTGGTTATGCCTTGACATATACTGAGATCCAATATCTCATTAACATGCAGCCTTCTACAGTTATGGATGGCCCTGATATGTCATTGGTTCCCTATTTGTCTGATACATGGTGGGCGAATAAGCAAGGCCCATAGGGCTCTTTGCTATGCTAGCTATGAGCCGTCACCTTTGACCCTACTATACAGGCTCGATGATTACGCTTAAAACCATATCTCTTCTTCTTTCGTAAGAACAAGAAGAGATATGCCAGGAGGTGGATTATTTATATTAGTCGCCTACGGCGCACAAAACGTAATTCTAAGTGGAAATCCTGATTTCACCTATTTCTATATGGTTCTAAAGAAATATAGTCATTTCGCATTCGAATCTGTTACTTTGCCTCTAGAGGGTCCACAGGAACTTTTCTTTGATGAACCAATTCAACTTCGTGCCAAGATACAACGTGTTGCAGATTTGCTTTCTGATTTGTATTTTACATTTACATTACCAGACATTTACTCTAAATATTTCGACTCGAACCTAAATGGACCATTAAAAGATCGTTCTCAATATAATTTTCAATGGGTTCGTTATATTGGGGCACAGATTATTCAAGATGCAACATTCTTAATTGGAGGAACACAGGTTCAACAATTTGATAGCGACTATATTATTTCCACAGCTTTCACTGATCAAGATGAAACTCAGTATAACAAATGGCAGCAATTAGTCGGTGATGTTCCAGAACTTTATGACCCTGCAAATGGCCAGTATTCCGGCGCTATGGGAGATGCTGTTACAAGAACACCTGGTTATTATCCAAGTGTTTATCGCAATTCTGATCCACAAGTTCAAGCACAGGATAACTTTCCTTCTATCCCTGGACGTGATATTACCCTACCATTATCCTTCTGGTTTTCTCAGAATCCAGGTCTAGCTTTACCCCTTATTGCGTTACAATACCATGAGTGTGAAGTTCAGCTTACCTTGAGGCCTATCAGAGATTTATATACTGTTTTAGATCCAGCAGGTTTCAGAGTTCGCCCTGAAGTAATGGTAAAGGCTTCTAGATCACAATTACAATCTGGTAATGTGGCATATATTCCAAATACCGAACAGGGTATATATATCAGACAATTCTTAACTGATATTGATTATACTCCACCATCAATGAATACATGGCCTCTAAATCCAAGGCTACAGGCAACATATGTTTACTTGACAGATGATGAAAGAAGGACATTTGCTACAAAGCCTCTGAATTACATTGTCAGACAGGTCACTAAATACCCATTTCCAAGCATTGGATCAAGACAACTCTTTGATCTCTACACACATAATCCAGTTCCTCGTATTATTGTTATACCAAGGCGCTCAGATGCAACACAGTATTTGAATGCATGGACAAACTACACAAATTGGTGGAGATATGGTAAAGCTCCTTTTATTCCTGCCTTTTCTTCTCCACCATCTCGAGCATCTTCAGGAACGAATGCTGCGTCAATGCAACAAGATATCATTAGACAAATGCGAATCATTTGCGATGGAAATGATGCACAAGAAATTAAGCCTCTTCAGTATTTTAATGAATTAAGCTCGTGGAGATACGCAACTGGAGTATTTCCACCAGGGTTGGCAATTTACAGCTTCGCTTTAGACACATCAAAGTGGATGAAGCCAAGTGGTACGTTGAATACGAGTAGAGTGAAAAACTTCCAAATAGATATTGATCCGTGGCCTCTTGCTCAAGATACAATGTATCTAATTAATTATATAGTATATGTTGAAAGTATAAATTTCCTTGTTATCGAGGGTGGTATGGGAGGAATGAAATACGCATCTTAATTTACTTTCTTACTTTTCTGGTCTTTTTACCTTTGGTACCTTTTATACCTTTGGTAGGATCAACCAAGCGAATTTCAGGCATCTTAGATTTCCTGGTGGGGTTCAGACGAATCCAACCAGGGTATTTCTTCATTAGGGCTTTTACAGTCTTTCTTTCTTTGGCTAAACGATTTCCTAGCTGCAAGCCTCCAGGTGTCTTGTATGTAGCAGTCTTTGCAGACACAAAGTTCAGACGAACTACAGCTCCGTCACGCTGGAAGAATTTAAGAGTTCTCTCATAATCGTCTTTCTCTCCTTCACTTAGTTCAATTAGAACTTCATTTCCGGGATTTATAAAGCCTCCAAAACTTCCGATGATGAACTTCAAATCCGTGCTAACAGTTGGTTTCATGAAAAATCCATTGGGGCTTGGATAAATTCCCCAGTGTCCACATTTAGCTTTCTCACATTCAGAAAACCCGCGTCTTATCGTATCCTTAAGGCTCCGGAGTTCTCGTTCATGTCTTTTAGTATTTGCATCATATTCAATGAACCCATTAATATCATCATCACATGAGACTAACTTCTTGCCTTTAGGAAAGTGCTTGAATATCCAATTACGCACATTGGCTAAACCAGGTACACCTACTAAAATCTCCTTATAAGTCTTTGGATCTAGAACTAATTCATATGCCTCTTTTTCTTCTTTATTTGCAACTACGACTACTATCTGGTCCTTGGGTATCTTGTATTTATGAAGAACTGTTAAAGTTTTATCTCGGCAAAGTTCAGCCCTTTTATACGATGGAATTACAATCGTGTAATCCATCTCTTCTAATTTAACTCTAATAAATTAGATGAGCTTACTTACACAAGTTAGTAACAAAATACAATATTCAATTTCGCAATGGGCTTCTGACCCAGAGGCAGAAGCTTATGCAAAAGAGCAAGCTAGACAGCAGCAACAAGATGCTGAAACACAAGAGAGAATTGATAAAACAAAATCAAAGAGTGATGATAATATTAATGCTAATGAAGAAGCCAGTGCTAAAGCAAAGGAACTTGCAGAAAGAAGTGAATTCAAGCCTCAGAGAGCAACAAGCAATATTGCGGCTGGTATTATTAAAGGGTTTATGCAATTTATTTTCACCCTGATTATTTTATACGGTGGTCACTTAGCAGCAAATGAAGCCATTGGTTATAAGATCCCATTTCGCCTTTTGAGCTTTGTTTATGGATGTATTTTCTTCTTTATTGAAATCCCTAAAATGTTGATACGCAGATATGCATATCAAATTAAACCAGCATATTACACATATTTACCTCTTTCAACATATCAGCCAAATGGTGATTTAGAAGTTCTTTTCTTAGGAGGCTTTTGTTATAAAGAAGATACCGCATCTCAACTAGCTAGAGCAACTGTAGAAACCCTCTATAAGACAGCATTTGAGAAAAGTCAGATAAAGACCGAGTAATATATTTTAGTAGAAATATGTTGCCTTATGTAAGTATTGTAACGCCAACGTATAATCGTAGACGTTTCATTCCTTCTTTAATTAAAATGGTTCAGACGCAAACGTATCCCATGCACAGAATGGAGTGGGTAGTCTATGATGATGGTCAGGAAGAAGTAAGAGATTTATTTGAAGCTCAAAGAGCTAATTTACCCAGTCTAAATTTCATCTGGTCTGAAGACAAGATGACTTTGGGTGAAAAGCGCAACCGACTAAATCACGAGGCCAAGGGAGAAATTATAGTGGCGATGGATGATGACGATTTCTATTTCCCTACAAGAGTTGAAGACGCAGTCAAAGCAATTCAGTCAAACCCTGGATACAGACTAGCTGGATCTAGTGAGGTCTATATGTATTTCACAGATACTAAGGAAATCTGGAAGGCAGGTCCATATTTCAAGGGCCATGCGACGAATGGAACGATGGTGTGGACAAAGACATATGCAGATAGTCATACATATGATGAGACAGTAGCTTTCTCAGAAGAAAAATCCTTCTTAGAAAATTATAAAAACCCATTGATACAATTGAACCCTAAAACAGTCATGCTTGTTATGAGTCATTCAGACAATACATTTGATAAGACGGAACTTCGTACAGATACAAATCCACTTCTAGTTAAGACAACTTTGAAAATGAAAGATTTCATCAAAGACTCTGAACTATATAGTTTCTTTAGCTGCCTCTAAATACATTTCATATAATTCTTTATCATAATTATCTGTTTTATTATAAACAGTTAACTCTGCTATATAGGATTTTTCTAGAAACCACATATTATAGTCAACTAGTGTCTTACTAAGATCTACAATGGGTGTCTTATGAGGTTCTGATGGAGGGGCTGAAAATACCACTATATCTTCTGGAATATTTGTCTGTAAAAAAAGATTATTAATGCTATCTGTTTTATTTGCATATATCTTGTAAACTATATCACCATAATATATATTAAGACGTATACTCATATAGTCTATATTCCTGAAGAAAGTTTAGATAGGTCTAAACAACTCACCTCTCGTTCTTATAGAGATTGTAGTATTATGGCAGCGAGGGATGATTCGCTAAACAAAATACTAGAAGTCTATGAACAACCAATCTTGTTCTCAGTAACAGATACATCTGGTTATGCCATGCAGCCAAGAGAAATCAAGGTGCCTCTTAGACCACATCAGCTAGCAATGATTAATGCGATGCTTTTAAAGGAGAAAAGCTGTATTGAAGGATTTGAAGTAAAGGGTGAAACACATTATAGTCAGACGGCAATCTTAGGAGATAAAGTTGGTTCAGGTAAAACATTAACAACCCTCGGATACCTAGCTCATAAAAAAACAAATCCGATTACATCTGTATTTAATAGAATTAATGTCAGATCTCAGACGACTTTCTGGAGCCAGAAACCAGTCTACAGTACTGAATGTTCAGGAAATACTCTCATTGTAGTTCCTCATACACTGTTCCACCAGTGGAAACATGCAATTTCTACACAGACCAGTTTATCATTCTTTGAAGTGAAGACAACAAAGGCTCTAGATAAAACAGATTTCAATGATCTAGTTAAAACTCGCGACATAACATTGATGTCAAATACCATTATAAAAACATTTATGGGAACAGAAGAACGTAATAATATACAGTGGTCTACTGTTATCTTTGATGAAGTAGATAGTATTCATTTTACTTCTACTGTTCCCATGCCCAAGGCAAATTTCTATTGGCTTATAACGGCCACTTGGCCAAATATGTTATTCCAGGGTCTCTATATGTATATTTCTAATACATTTTTACAGCAGAGAGCAGTAGCAGGTCTTCATCCTGAATTAGTTGAACTTTTACACCAGGATCAGGTGACCAATGGATCCAATTACTATTCCAGATATGATGTGAAGAGTGCAAATTTCTTTTCTGAATTTATATCAAAACATCCTTCTAGAGGCCATCTCGTGCTACGCACAAATGGGGCCTTTATGGAACAAAGTTGGAGATCTCCACCTATTGAGGAAAATCGTATTATTTGTGAGGCTCCCATAAGCCACAGAATTATAGCGCAATATGTAAACGCGGAAATCCAGGAACTCTTACACGCAGGAGATATTCAGACGGCTCTAGAAAAACTAGGTGTTAATAATACATCTCAATCTACTCTAATTTCAGCCTTATGTGAAACAAGAGAAAAAGAGCTTGACCGTCTTGAAAAGACCTTGGCATTCAAAGAGACTATTGAGTATTCTACACCTCAATTAAAAGAACAAGCTATTAATTCTTTAAAGACAAAAATTTCGTCAATTAAGGAACAAATTGCTTCCTTGAAACAACGTATATTGCATGTGAAAGATGAAATTTGTGCAATTTGTTTTGATGAACCAAAGGTTCCTACATTTGTTTTATGTTGTGAACGTCTATTCTGTGGAGCCTGTATTATAAATTGTATTCAGAGAAATCCATCGTGTCCCTTGTGTAGATCGGCACTAGATTACAAGCGTCTGAGACAACTAGATACAGAAGCTAATTCAGAGAAAGAAGAAGTTCCTATGAATCAACTAATTGAAAATAAAAAACCAAAGAAGAAAGATGCTCTTTTGAAACTCATTTCAGAAACAAAGGGTGGGCGTTTTCTAGTTTTCAATAGATATGATAATCCTTTCTTAGAGATTGAAGGAGAATTACTACAGCGTGGAATTAGAGTAGCAACTGTAAAGGGAAATAAGGATCATATCTCAAGTACCTTGAAGCAATTCGAAAAGGGAGAAATTCAAGTTCTCTTAATGAATAGTATGCAGGCGGGTGTAGGAATGGATCTGAAGTCTGCTACGCATGTTGTTCTAATGCATTTAATGAAGACTGAGGAAGAAAGACAGATTATTGGTCGTGCTATTCGCCTTGGGAGAACAGAACAACTAAATTTAGTTCGTCTTTTACATGAGGGTGAAGAGAGAACTCAATCCTTATAAATACATAATTGTTTAGGAATACTAATCGACTCTATTTTCTTTGCTTGAGCAGCCGGTATTTTAGTCTGACGGCCTTGAACGACTTGATTTAAAATCATTGGAATATCTTCTATTGCGCATGCATGCTCATCTGAAAACTGTATCATCTGTTTCCATGTATTGTACATAGATGATTGTCTTGTTAGAACTTGTGTAAATTGTAGCTGCGATGGTGTTGTTATTTTGGTAACTGGATATTCAGATAAGAACGCATTTGTAATTTTTAACTTGAGTTGAAAGCTCGGTCTCAATAAATTCCAGTTCTGATAGAAAAAAGCCCAGTAATCTGCCTTATCACTCAAGTCAAATAAAGTCAAGAATTCCTTGTAATGCGTCCAAGGATCTTCCGCTGAATCTAGTCTTTTATGGATATTCTCGTGAACACAAAGACCAGACAGATTTCCTAGATTATTCTCAACTTCTGGAATTATAAGAGGATCCCAGAAATCATAGAGACATGAATGGCTAAATCTCAAGATTTCTGTACTTGGTTCCTCGTCTTGAATTTCATCACCTGTCAATTCAGGCGTCTCACCATCCTTAGTTTGACCCTGGTAAATCGAGACAGAGTCGCATCCCTGTAACGATCTTAAGATGACACGTAAATCTGCACTTGCTAATACCTCAGGCCTTAAAGTTTTCCCTAACCAAGTTTGTACAGTTTGTACAGGAAATTCCATCTGAATATAGGTACTCAGACGAACAATATGCTGATAGGCCCGACCCTTAATTTCATTACAAATTAAGAGCAATGGATGTGTAGTATTCCCTGGTTTCCATGCACGCATATAATCTAATAATTCACTTAGACCGCCCTTCTCTCCTAAGCTTAGACCGTCAATCTCATCTAACAAAACGGCCAACTTGTGTTGATTGCTCGTAGGAGACATAGCTTCTAAGACGGATTTTTGAACTAGAAGAGGAATAATTTGCTTCTTGAATGCTTGTCCAGAACGCGTATGACTTGCATTTAATTCAACAATTCTATATGTTTGTTGTTTTAAGATTTCTCGAGCCAACGTTGTCTTCCCTACACCAGGAGGACCTACAAGAAGAAAAGCAGCAGTTGTCGGTGTTTGTAACCATCGTCTGAGTGAATCTTCTACACTCGGATGAAGGCTTGTATAATTCATCTCCTTTGTTTCCAGAGATAGTCTTTAAACTTGGCTATGACGCATTAATCGCAGTGATTAAACAGAAATTAGACAACGTTCTTTATCTTGAGAATCTTTCTCGTGTTTTCCAATTCCAACACAGACATCTCCATCATAAACACCCTCCCATGTTACTCCAGCATCTCGGCAGCGATCACAGATTGCTTGAAGTTCAGCTACACTTTTCGCGTTAGAAACATCAGTAGATGTATATTGGAATACTTTACTTGATTCAGAATGCTTTAATGAATTAATTGCAGATTTTTCCGTCTTTCTTATACCAGATGCTGATTTACTTACACCCGACATATCAATACATCCAGGCTTTTGACCGCCGCCATCTTGTATAGATGCTACATATGTTAAATAATCCGGACACATATTTATTACAGGAGGCCAGTTCTTAGGTTTATTTATTCTAGAACCAAACCAACGTAGACCAAAATATACCAAAATAACTAGTGCGCCAACTGCAAATATAACTCCACGCACTTGGCCGGTAGAGTATACTTTGTTTGTCCCGTAGACAAGACCTACAATACTTACTAGAATGTAAAGAACTAGGTACCAGTTTACTTTGGCTAAGTCAAGACCAAATACAATCATACTACTATTCACTTTTAGAAAAAGTGAACCAAAAGCATTTTGGTTTTGGAAAAAAGCCAGCAAAAACTAAAACCCAGAAGCACTTGAAAGTCTAATTTCTTTTTATATAAATCAATAACCAACATATTCAAAAATTATGTCATTCAATGACTAAGTTTTTGAGTATATATTTTTTCTAAAAGGTTATTTACATAAGGAGGCCAGGGAGGTAGGCGACAGGCGCGGGCGCGGCGGCAGAAGCAAGCGCATTGCCAGTCGCAAGCTCAATATAGCCAGTTAAGTAGGGGCCCTTTGAGTCTTTTGATCCAACAACACCCGCAGAGAGGGAAGGCGCAACGAGCTGAACCTTGCGGAAAGTGCGGTTAGAAGAGACAACCGTCTTGCCCATGTCCTTGAGGAGACCACCAGCACCAAGGGAGCTGATAGTGGAGAGATACTTGGAACTCTCGGTAGTTTCATTCCATGCAGCTTCAGAGAAGGCACCCGCACGGAATGAACCACCCGCACCATCACCACCCGTATACTGTAGGACCTTGCCTCTGCAGTCACCGAGGGGGACGAAATAGCCGTTGGATTGCTTAGGACCTTGAGAACCAGATGCCATTGCTTATACTTCCGGCCTAGAAAAAAACTTTCAATAACCCCGAATTTTTACGCCGTAGGGAAACTTGTCTACAATCAGAATGGAATCCCAGGATGCCTTTGTTTTTCCGAATACCAACCCAACGCCGGTAGGTGGAATGAATGGTCGTGTTAATCTATCGGCGCCCTCTGGTGCCGGTGGCAATGCCGAAGTCCCTGGATTTTCTCATAGAACTAAAACGGAGGCAGTGTTTGCAACTGACGCACTTCGTGGAAACTGGGAAGTTAACGCACTATCAAAGGCATTTTTCAGCAAAGAGAATGCAATAGCAATTCAGAATGGAATCCGTAAGGCCGTATATGATAAATCTGGATCCAAAAAATACGTAATCGATGATCAATCCATGGATGAATTAACCATTATCATGCGCACTATGTATCTCCAATACGCTCAGAACTTGCCCCATGATATTGCCGGTCAGGTTTCTGATTTAAATGAAAAAGTAATGAACTGGTCTGTTCCTCATATTTTATCAGCCGTAGATCATTACCATTATTATTTGAACGACATCAGCCATATGCCGGTGCCTCTTGCGAGATCCGTAAGCTTGAGTTCTGCTGGAACAAAGTCACTGGCTCAAAATCCCTTCGTATAGGGGCGTAGCCCCTATGACCCCATCCATAGATGTATATCTGATACTATGGATTGAGGGTTCGGGGTCTTAGGGCGTTAGGCCCTAACTTTTAACTTCAAAACCTTCTTTACCTCCTTCTTCATAGGACTATCTGATTTAGCAGCCTCGCGTGTCGCTTGTAGCGCCACCCAAGACTTCTCAAATGTATCAAGGTCCCGGAGCCACAGGTTCTCTGCACTCGTTGCCTTCAGCAACTCAAGAGCAACCTTAGCAGCCTCTACATGCTTACGCGCATCCTCAACTGCCGAAGACTTCACTCGATCCATACGCATCTTCAACAAATACTCATAGCTATCAACGCTATCAGGCTTATCCATACAATCAAGTGCCGGTAGCTTTTGCTCCTTCAGAGCCAAGACGATCTGCTCATCCGACTTGCGCCGTAGATCCATGCGATCCTCGAGTAAAGCCAGGAGGAACCGTGCCTTCGCATCATACTCCACAAGCTCACGATCAAGACGAGCAAGCTCTAGAGCCTTACGGGTCTCATAGCCGGTGAGGCGAACCTGATAGTAATCCTCCATCATATCACCAACAGTGCCGTAGCGCTTAATCTTCATCTCAGGACTGAAACAGACCATATTAGTCGTGTGCCATGTCGTGTTCAGCTGCAGCATCTTTTCAGCTGCTGTAGCATCTGTGCGCATCTCAAAGTAAGTGTCCGTATCGAAATACAGAATGAACTTGACCTCCGTATCATTGTATAGGTCATCGAATGATTCTAGAATGGGCTTTACCCCCTTCTCCTTATCACCAGTACACAGGGTATCAAGATACGCCTTGTAATCCTTAGTCCACGTGCCTACAGGAAGCTCAGTCACCGTAATCGTGTGCTTGACATCATCCCAGGTCGCCTTACCCTTGGTCACCCAAGTAGTATCTGCAGTCCTGTGAATTGTGCCAGTGAACCCATACCACCAGGGCTGGAGGATGAGACCTGCGAGAGTAGGCCGGCGCAGGAACAGGCGATCACGCAGCAGTGAAAGCACATCGCTGGGATTGTGAGGAGGGATATTGCTCGAGAAACCCGTGCCAATCCCTAGAGCCCCATTGATAACGAGCAGAGGAACCACAGGCTGATAGAACTCAGGCTCCACAATCTCACCATCATCATCGATATGCTTCAGGATGCCCGCGTCATCCTTCTTGAACATAGAGTCCACGATGGGCTCCAAGAGGGTATGGATGTATCGGGGCTGAGCCGCATCCTGGCCACCCATCAGACGAGACCCAAACTGACCATTGGGCACAAGCAAGTTCAAGTTATTGGAACCCACAAAGTTCTGAGCCATACCAGTAATCGTAGAATTCAGAGATGCCTCACCGTGGTGGTAAGCAGCGTGCTCTGAAACATAACCTGCAAGCTGCGCAACCTTAATCTCTGAACGTAGACCACGCTTCAAGCAGCAATACAGGATCTTACGCTGGGAAGGCTTGAGGCCATCCATTACGTGAGGCAGAGACCGCAGATTATCAGCGTTCGAGAAGTGAATAAGCTCATCGTGAACAAAGCGATTGTAAGGGATCTTGCCACCCTTAATAACTGCAAGAGTTCTGCGGGGATCATACGTCTTCAGCCACTCCTTACGGTCATCAGCACGCTTCTTTGAAAACGCAAGACAGATAGCATCATCTGACTCACCATCCCACTCATACTTCATGTCAAACAGATCCTTGAACCACTCACGAGCCTCCTGGGCTGTAGAAGTGCCTAGACCCTTGTAATACTTCATGGTTGCACCCTTCACGGCATTGTCGCCACCATTGGCCTCTCGCCAAGTCTCAAACTCACCCTGTGAATAGAATGACTGAACGACACCACGACGAGTTAGCTTGAGTAGAGGCGTCGCCAAGCAACACAGGAAACCCTTCTGAAGCAGAGAGGGCCAGAAAGTGTGGAAGAAGTTCATAAGAAGGCCCTTGATGTGTGATCCATCATGATCCTGGTCAGTCATAATCATAACTCGACCATAACGAAGCAACTTAGCATCTTGATAGACCTTGCCCTGCTCAAGACCAAGGATCTTCTTGATTGACGTTAGCTCCTCGTTCTTGTTGAACTTCTCCTGACTGATGTCCTTCACATTGAGCATCTTGCCACGAAGAGGGAAGACACCCCACTTCTCACGACCGACAACTGCAAGACCTGCGATTGCGCTAGCAGCAGCTGAGTCACCCTCAGTCAGGATCAAAGTAGCCTCAGGAGATTTGGCTGTGCCGGCCCACAGAGCATCCTCGAGCTTAGGAAGGCCACGCAAATTCTTACGCTTAGAACCATCAGTCTTCTTGGCGTCCTTAGCTGACTTGGCATCAAGGATTGACTGGGCCTCCTCAAGAAGGCCAATCTTTACGAGCAGATCGTGCATCTTATCAGACTTGAAGATAGAACCAAACTTTGACGCAGGCGTTGTCAGGGTCTCCTTGGTCTGTGAGTCGAAGGCGGGGTTCACAATGGTCGAGTTAATGAAGAAGACAACTGAATCCTTCAGCTGGGAAGGCTTGATGTCCACCTTCTTCTTCTTTGCAAGATCAGTGAAATTACCGAGAACAGTCTTCAGCACCGTCTCAACGTGCTTACCACCCTTGCGCGTATTAATGCCGTTCACAAAGGAGATATGGCGGTCATCGGGAGACTCGTCCTCGGCAAACAAGTTCTTCGCTAGAACAGCACCCACCTCCCAACGCTCACCACAACGCTCGTATGCATGTGTAGTGCCATCACGGATGAACAGATTAATGAACTTCTCAAAGGTATTATTTGGCACGAGAGCACCATTCCAAGTCACCTTGACCTCCTTACCCGCCATGGCACCAAGCTCAATAGCACGAGTGTGGAGAACCTGGAGCATTGCATCCACGTCAAGGCCAGGGAACCGAGCAAGGTCAGGCTCATAGGTAATCTTGACGAAACCCCTTGTTGCCTTGTCCTTTACGATAGAAGGCTTCCCAGCAATAGCCATGTGATCCTGCCAGACCTGAGTGTAAGTCTGACCTGATGCAGGATGTCTAGTCTTCAGAGTAAAGCGCTTGCTGAAGATGTTGGTAAGCTTAGCACCATAACCGTTCTTGCCACCGACAATCTTCTCCTCATTCTTATCGTAGTTGCCACTGGTTAGAAGATGACCGAAGATTAGCTCAGGAGCGTAGACCTTGTGCTCGACATGCATCTCAATGGGAATGCCGTCGCCGTCATTCTCTACGTCTACGATAACCTTAGTCTTACCACTGTCGTCGGTAATACGACTGACGCTAACGTCAATATGCTTAATAGGAAGCTTACCAGGAGCCTGCGAACGAACAAGCGCATCCCGAGCATTCACGATGATCTCGTCGAAAATCTTGTAGAACCCTGGATTGAAAGCCACCTTACGGTGGACCATCTTACTTGTAGAAACGTCATAGACCCAGCGAATTTCCTCATGGGTCTCAGTGCTGCCGACATAAGTGTCAGGAAGCTCAAGAATATGTTCGCGGTGAGTATGCTTCTTATATTGGTCAGCCATGGTTTGTATGTCAAATCAAGGGTCCCCCTCACGGGTCAATTTTTCGAGGCAAATCAAATATAATCTAAATAAGAGGTAAGAAGAATGGTTTCTATAATCACGGCTTGTTCTAGGCCGCAGAATTTAATGGAAATCTATAGATCAATTGAATTCCAGAAAGTAGATAAATGGTATATTATATATGATACATCAAAATGTAGAACCTATGACTTTATATTCGCTTCAGATCTAAATGCAAACAAAATAGTGGAACTCACTTGCGACCAACTTGGATTTGCAGGGCATCCTCAGATAAATTTTGCCCTAGATTTAATCAAAGATGGTTTCGTCTACATCATGGATGATGACAATATATTCCATCCTGTATTCTGGAAATTAGTACCAACCTTAGATAAAGATTCAGTTTATACTTGGGATCAAAATAGAATTCAGGAGAAACGAATTCTTAAGGGAGGTCAAATTGAAGAAGAGAAAATAGATACTTCTCAATTCATTGTACCCAGGGACTTAATTGGAAATACGAGATGGGCTATCACGAAGTCAGCAGGAGATTTCAGATTCATCAAACAAATCTTTAGAAAGGCAAAAGATAAATTCAAATATATTCCGAAAATAGCCTGCTACCATAATTTCATTAAAAAGGTACGGGTTGCAATTTGTTTTTTTGGATTAACAAGATCATTAAAATTCACTTTGCCATCAATTGAGAAATTCGTCCTTGGACCATTAAAGGCTCATAATATCAAGTATGACACCTATTTACACAGTTACAAGATGAAGACGCCTTACACAAATCCCAGAGCAGGAGAATCAGGAATTACTCTGGATACCAATGAATATAAGATGCTTGAACCAGATTTCCATATGTTAGAGGATAAAGAAATGGTTTCAAAGCGTCTGGATTTACAAAGCTACAGAACCAAGGGAGACCCATGGGGAAAAGAAAAGGCAGCAATTCCAGGAGACTTTACAACCTTGGATAATCATATCTTGTATCTTTGGTCTCAGAATCAACTAGTTCAGATGGTTAAGCAAAACCTAAAACGTTATACACATATTATCTTTTGTAGACCAGACGTCCTTTACCAAGTTCCCCTTCAAATCAATTGGTTCTCCTTCAAATCTGATAAGATTTGCATTCCAAACTTTGGTCTATGTGGAAATGTAAATGACAGATTTGCATTGGGTCAACCGAAACAAATGATATCCTATGGCCAAAGATTTGATGAGGCTCTAGAATATTCTAAGAAGAAGCCATTGGCTTCCGAGGCCTTCTTGATTGCAACAATGAAGAAACATAAAATCAAATATGAACATGTGAACTTCTATTTTACACGGGTTAGAGCAAATGGAGAGAAAAATGGAATGGATTTAAATCAAATTCGGGCTTTGACGCGTAGAAAGAGACTTTCAAGTAAAAAGAAAGGAACCAGAAAGCATTTCAAGGGTCATATAGAGATTTCAAGCCTTTGAATTAATTTCCTAGCCTATAATAAATGGGTTGCGATTCTTGTAAACAGTTTGGTGGATCTTCAGTTCCAGTACTTAAGGGATGCTCAAGAACAAGAAAGTCAAGAGGAGGTGCTATGCCTTTATCATATTTGAACCAAGGCTACCAAGGACCCAGCGCCCCAGCTGGTTCAGATAGACTTATTTCCGAGCCTCTTTTGGCTAGACCATCCTTGAATCACACTGGGGGCAGGCGAAGCCACAGGCGAAGCCATACGGACGGAAAAAGAAAGTGTACAAAAAAGCATAGACATACGAGAAAATGCTTAAAAAGAAAGGGTGGGTTCTATCCCTCGGCAATGGGTGGCTTAATAAATAATGGTGCCAGATTACTTCCTGCTGCAGGTGTTCAAGCATATCGTATGGTGCGTAATTACAATAAGTCAAGAAAATCAAGAACCTAAATATTATCATTAGAAAATTCAAACCTTGACTTTATACTCAAAAGTCAAGGTTTGCCCTAAAGCCAGGGTTTGCGTTATTTCGCCTAAAGCCAGAAAGCGTCCGACAAGGAGAAGGGATGAGTACCATACAACAAAAGGCCACACCGAACGCCAACGGAAACCTTTTTGAAGTGAAGACGGTTCAGTCAGGTGCTTTCCGCACGTTGATTGAAGCGCTGAAGGAGATTTTGACTGAGGCCAACCTAGAGTTCGACTCACAGGGAATGAAGATTGTTGCAGTGGATGAGACCCACACTGTTCTTGTTTACCTAAGACTACATGCTGACCGCTTTGAGAACTTTTATTGCCCGGTGAAGCATGTCCTGGGTGTGAACATGATTTATCTATTCAAGCTCATTAAGACAATGGGCAACAATGATAGCTTGACGATCTACTTGCCTGCGAATAACCCGAATAAGCTAGGAATTCGTATGGAGAATACGGAGAAGTCTCAGGTCACGAACTTCTTCTTGAAGCTCTTCGACACTGATGTGGAGGATATCAGTATCCCCAGCTTGAATTTCACCAGTATCATCCATATGCATAGTGCGGATTTCCAGAAGATTTGCCGAGACATGAATGTTCTTGGTGAGAAGATGGAGGTGACAAGTTCAGGAACTAACTTGATTTTCAGATGTGTAGGTGACTTCGCTGAACAGGAGACTGTAATAGCAGATAACCAGGCATCTATGAAGGTCCAGACAAAGGGAACTACCACGGAAATTGTTCAGGGTGTTTTCCAGTTGAAGCACTTGGTTCTCTTTACGAAGTGCACGACTTTGTGCCCCAGTATTGAGCTTTACTTGAAGAATGACTATCCTCTCATCTTGCGATACATGGTAGCCAATCTTGGAGAGGTGAAGCTGGTTTTGGCTCCAATTAAGAATAAGAAAGAGTAAAGCTTTGTTGAACAAAGTAAGCTTTGTTGAACAAAGTAAGCTTTGTTGAACAAAGTAATGTGCGTTCAAGTAATAAAATTGATATCACGTGATACTTATAGAAAAGTACCACACGATATGGAATT
>Ga0209353_10000302_pt1 | contig 30494 bp, 27 predicted proteins | sample LauGreSpBDMM15SD_2_FD_187561 | JGI IMG/M metagenome (GOLD analysis project Ga0209353, IMG submission 187561) | Freshwater lake microbial communities from Lake Michigan, USA - Sp13.BD.MM15.SD (SPAdes) (version 2) | ecosystem: Environmental > Aquatic > Freshwater > Lake | place: Lake Michigan... | reverse complement strand
TTGTTGAATTGGCATTTAAAGAAATTGGTATTGAAATTGTATGGCAAGGATCTGGTGTAAATGAGGTAGGTATTAGAAAAGGAACAGAAAATGATTTAGAACCACATATAATTGTAAAAGTTAATCCAAAATATTATCGTGATATTGATATAGAATGTTTAATCGGAGATTCTTCAAGAGCAAGAAATGAGTTGAAATGGTTGCCAAAATATAGTTTTGAAGATTTAGTAAAAGAAATGGTTCAATCAAGTTTAGTTTAAAAAGAAAAAAAAATATATTTAAAAGAATAATGGTTTAAATGCTATTAGTTAGTTTAAAACATTTTATATTTTTATTAAAGAAATGTAAAATGGAAGTTGATAAAGATATAATTATCACTGAAGAAATAGTAGATAATGATAACTTTAATGATAATATTGAAGATAAAGTTGAAAATTCGAATGATGACAAAGAATCTAAATTTAGATGTATATTGTGTAAAAATGATGATTTAGGTTATGCGTTATCTTATTGTATACAACCAGAATACAAGTATTGTAAAAATTGTTTTCATATTCAATCGTCTTTACCAGTTGTAAATTACAAAGAGGTAAAAACACAGTATAATAATGATTCTTTTACAGAATATGTTTTATCAAAAATATCAGAAATGGAATTCGATCCGGAACAGGATATTAAAATATTAGTTTTAAATGATATTAATACTAAATTGCTAGATGTTATTTATGACAAATTGTTGGAAAAAGTAAGCAAATATCATATAAAAGGATTTTCTGTTTCACCATTATATAATAACAGTTTTTTTTCAAAACACAAACATAATAAATTTGTCTTAACAGAATATATATCAGAAATTTTATTAAATGAATCTGGTAAATTTGATGTGATAATATTAAATGATATTTTAACATATACAAAGAATCCGTCTGAAATATTAAAGTGTTGTAAGAGTTTAAGTCACGACAATACGACTATATTATCCGTTAATTTACATACTTCTATAATATATAATATGGAATTATTGAATATGGATATTAATGTAAATAATATTTTCAATATTAATTCTTTAAAACGAGCTTGTTGTAATGCAGATTTAAAATTAGAACAGGCTTTAATACTTGACAAAATTTGGTTAGTTTCTACAATTAGTGGATCTAGTGAAAAATCTGTTAGTAAAAACGTTTCCAGTAAATTATATGACGAATTAACATGTAAGATTTACGAAAATGTTTCATATGATATGAATAATAAAAATTGGTATAATTATTTAAAAAATTTAAATAGTACATTAAAAAAATACAGTGATGTTGGTTATCAGTTAGTATTAATAGGTAATCTTCCAGAGAATGAAAAGTATGGTGATATAGAATATGATAAATATATACAAGTAAAAGATTTAAATATGATTGATAGTATATGTGGTAACGTATATACAGTAATAGTTATTACAGATTATAATAATACAAAAAGTATACGTGACATTATAATGGCTTCTTCTAAAAAATCTTTTGTTATTTATGATTTGTTTTATTTGATAGGTTATGAATTGGGAAATTTAAGTTAATATTTAATTATTTAATACGACGGAGGTGACATTTCTGACAATTCTGACATTTCTGGAATTTGTGGCATACCACCTCCACCAGCTCCTCCAAGCAAAGACACTGCAATGATAGAAATACAACATAAAATTATACAACAACAACTTATTATAGGTCCAGCAGAACCAGCTGCTCCTAAAGATCCCAAACCAGCCATAAGATCCGCTAGAGGATTCATTCCTTTTGCAACTTGAGTTGTTTCAGTATCTGAAGTAGATTTAACTTTACTATCTGCCTTAGCAGTTTGTTCTGATGCTACACCAGACGTAGAAAGACAACTTTTAAAGTCTTCGTTCAGTTGATTAAATGAAGAGTCTTCAACATCAGATCCAACAATATTCATAATATTTTCTTGATCTGCAGATTGAATACAACCCATAATAACATCATTAACCTCTGTTTGACTACCAGTAAACTTAAATTTATTTTGTTTATCAATACTTACATTACTTTCAGCGTTTGCTAAACCAATACCTGCAGTAGATTGTTGTTCTAATTTAGCTTTAATAGACGACATTAAATCATTGTTAGCTTGTGTTCCTTTTGTGGCTGTAATTGCTGATTGTAATATACATGTATTTTTCGCAATATTTTTTTGATCTGTAGTCATTTTTTTAATACGAGAACCAACAATATTAAGAACATTTTTCTGACTAGTACTCGATTCGCACGTATTTTTAACTTTATTAAAAGTTTCTTGGTTGATGTTTAAATCTGTTTCATTAAGTTCTTTTATAGCAACATTAGATTTAGTTTTAGATGCTCCCATCTTTAATATTATTTATAAATAAAATAATTATAATGAATTTTTTTATTTATTGTAAAAAAAGGTTGTTAAACTCTATTGTAGAAATTCTAGAAATATTACCGTATATAGTATGAATGTCAGATCTAGGTATATGTTTATTTCGTATCAATACTCGAAGTGGGAGATAATATTTATAACGAATTATAAATTTTTTTGATATTTTTTGATATGTGCCTATATTTTGCATATAAAAATCAATATCGTTATCATTAAAGTTCTCTACTATTTCCTCTAGTAAAGTTTGGGATATAGATTGATATCTTATCAATGTTCCCAAGTCTAAATTTTGTAAATGAAGTTTCATAAATGTATCTGACAATTCTGTATATCTAGAAATATTATTCCAACATATAAAATCAAATTTATCTATATAATATTTTAATATATTTTCGTGAATACTATGTTTTGTAAACTCTTGCCAAATAATATATTTTCCAAACATATTTATAAAATCAACTGAAACCACTTCTTTATTCATAGATAAAGCATGCCATTCTACTTTATCGAAAAATGTTGTCACAAATGCACAATCTACTTTTTGATATAACCATATATTAAACCAATCTGTAACTGATATATTATCATGTGAAGAACTAATTATGTAATAAATAATATCTAGTGGAACTATTTGTTTTGACAACAAAATTGACCGATCTATTTTATCATATAACATACGTATTGTTTTTTCAGATAATGTTTGATATACTGCAATTATATGTAAATCCTGTATATCTGGAATCCAAATAATCACATCTTCATGTATAATTTTATTATGTTGCTGATTATACATTATTATATTATTCCAATCTACCAAATAAAGATACTTGTTATATGTCCATATAGTTTTTGGTATTAAAATTGTATCAGTGTGTTTATACAACTTGTCAATTATATTCCATAAATTATCATTTATCATATTATTAAAATATTTATTTACACAAGATAATTTACTAACCGTTATTACATCTGTATATTTTAAAACGTATATTAACATTTCAAATGGAAGTATACTCAAATTACTATTATTCAAGATATCCATATTATATATTATAGAAGTATGTAAATATAATGTATATTTATTTAATTTAAATTTTTTTTAACAACTAAACCACTGTGAATGTTAAATGAATTTTTTAGAAATAAAATATTCCAATAAAAACGAAATTAAAACATTACTTGTTGTATTTCCCAATCTTTATTTCAATTACATCTAATACTCTATCCATAAATACCATCTACTTTTCTTTTATATTTGCATTTTGTTTAAAAAGTTAATTTAAAATTAATATAATTTAACAATAATACATGTATTATATATTATTACTTACACATAAGAAAAATTTAAAACAGGTTAGAGATAAACATTGGTTAAAAGAAGTAAAATTACCATACATTATTCTTTATGGTGATGAATCAATTGAAAATGATTATCATTATAATAAAGATGAAAATACATTAATAGTAAAATGCCCTGATACATATGAATATCTTACTATTAAATTAGCATGTGCATATAAAGCACTTTTACATATGCCAGAAACATCTAATATAACAGGTGTATTTAAAATAGATGATGATGTAGTTGTCAATTTGAAAGAGTTGTATAATAACATAGATACATTTAATAAAAATGATTATGTAGGTCATGCTTATAGAATAAACAACATATTATGTTCTCATCATCAATCTAAAGTGTCAAATAACTTGCTAAAAAATTTAACATTTTCATTACAAGCCTTGGATTTTTGTTATGGACCAATGTATTTTTTAAGTAAAAGATCTTTGCAAAATATAGTTAGTAAATTTTCATATCATAATTTTTCTATATATTCTACAGATATATTTGAAGATTATACATTTGCAAATTTATTAAAAAAATCAGGTATTTACCCAACTTGCATTAAAATGTACACAGATGAGTTAGATCAATTTACTAAATTTAATTTTATTTCCTTTCATGATGCCGATCATACCAAAGATATTTTAGATATTGACAAATCAATTAATTTTTAATTTACGACCACGTAAATAAACGTATAAAAAAAAAAAATAAGTGTCATTAATCAAATCTTTTATTTAAAAATATAATATTTATATTTAAAAATATAATATTTATAATTAAATAAAATGAAAGTATTAGTAACAGGAGGTTATGGATTAGTAGGACAATCATTACAAAAAGTTGTAAAGGCGTCTAATACAACTCATAATTTTGTTTTTTTATCAAGTAAGGATGGTGATTTACGAGATTTGCATGCAGTTGATTCTTTATTTAAAGAATATATGCCGGATGTTGTAGTACATCTTGCAAGTTGTGTAGGTGGTGTTTATGAAAACATGTCAAATAATTATGGTTATTTGATTGATAATTTACGTATAAATACAAATGTGGTAGATGCTTGTAATCGTTTTGGTGTAACACGTTTGATTAGTTGTTTATCGACGTGTATTTTTCCAGACCAGGGAATTACTTATCCATTAACAAGTGATCAATTACATAATGGTTTACCACACGATTCGAATATAGGATATGCTTATTCAAAAAGAATTTTACATTTAGCAGGTGATTTATTAACAAAAAAAAAGGATTGTAATACAACTGTTATTAATTTGACACCAACAAATTTATATGGTGATTATGATAACTATAATTTAAAAAGTAGTCACGTAATTCCTGGCTTAATACATAAAACATACATTGCTAAAAAATCAAATACAGATTTAACAGTATATGGTACAGGTAATGCTTTAAGACAATTTTTATATGTAGATGATTTGTCAAGAGTTATTCTAAAATTTATAGATTATAAAAGTATTGAGAAATGTCTTGAGAAAAGTATTTCGTGTATTGTTAGTCCAGCGGAAAGTTCAGAAGTTTCTATTAAAACTGTAGTAGAAACTATAAGCAAAACATTTGATTTTACTGGAGAAATTATATATGATACATCATATTCAGATGGTCAATATAAAAAAACTGCTACAAATGCTGAATTAATGCATTATTTACCAGATTTTGAGTTTACAAATTTAAATTTAGGTCTTAAAGAAACAATAGATTATTTCCAAACAAATTATGATAACGTTAGAAAATAGTCTATTATAATATGTGACTGCTAATTATATACAAATTTAAAATGGTAAATAATTAACTGGATAATTTTTAAAAGCATTCGCGTAATTAAATATGAATTCTACAAATATGTTCAAATCTCTATTCATTTCACCATAACCAATAATATCATAATGTTTATACAAGTCACGTTTATTATCACATTGGTTGTATAAAAGTGATTGTACATTCTGATTAAGTATTATAAAACTAACCATTTCATCATTTTCGTTATTTGTTAGCAGCGGCAATTCTTCTAAAGAATACATTTCTTGATTTTGTTGGATTTGTTGATGTTGTGTATTGTTTTTTAAAAAATAAGACATTAGTATGTACTTGGGATTGCTTAAATTCATTATATAAAATTTAAGAATGTCATCATCAATATCATCCGTAGTATGTGATACAGAAATAGCAATATATCCAAAATCATTTTCGCGAATGACAAAACGATATACTGAAGAAAACATATAAGATAAACAAAATTCTTCAATATCATCATTATCAATATATAATACAATTAGTTTATCGCATACAAACATCCATGTATTTGTATTTATTTCTTTCTGTATAGTGTAGTCAAAACGACTATCGTTACTTAAAAAAGTTTTATTTTTTATAAAATCATAACAAAAATCGTGTAGGCAATATAAACTAATATAATATGTGTATAATAAAATTGTATCGCATTTTTCATCAGTTGATTCATTATAATCTATATCTATATCTATACTTCTTAAAAATTTATATAATTTCTTATTTTTAATACGTGAAAACTTTTTAGCTTTTAACATAAACTTACAACTTACAATATACAAATATATTTTTTTACTATATCAAACAAAATATATTTTTTTACTATATCAAACAAAATATATTTTTTTACTATATCAAACAAAATATATTTTTTACTATATCAAACCAAAGAAATTGAATTACAAACAATTTCGAGACAAATTAATTAGATGGTATCAGATGGATTATCATATTCTTTAAGTATAATATCATTACTATTTTACAGTATTATTTATATACCACAATTTTTTGTAATATACAAATCAAAATCATCATCTGGAATATCATTATTGATGTTATTATTATGGACTCAGGCAGATATATTAAGTTTGATAGGAACAATAGTATTGTATATGTACACAAATATAATTATTATAGGATGGGTTCATTTTATAGTAGGTGCTTCGATGATTATTTTTGTTTTATATTACAGAGATAAATACGATGACAACTATGACAACTCAAAGAGTTTTACAAAGGAATACAAAATTCAACTATTGTCAACAATCATTTTTTTATGTGTGAATACTGTGATTTGTATTATGTTAAATGTAATTATAACAAGATCACACGATTTAATTGGGGAGATTATTGGTTGGGTAACAACTACATTTTATATAGTAGGTAGATTTCCACAAATATGGTTAAATTATAAAAACAAATCAACAGAAGGGTTATCGGTTTTAATGTACATATTTGCAATTTTAGGAAATGCTAGTTATATAGCTGTATTTACAATAGATCCACAAACTATACAAACTAATATGCCTTGGATAGTATCAAGTACTGGAATGATAGTACTAGACTTGTATATTATATATCAAAATTATTATTATGTCGGGTTAGAATCTGTTATTTTTTCAAGTATTTAGTTACATTAAGAATTATTTAAAAACATATTTTATTTAATAATATCAAGTTGAATAAAATATGCGACCAATAGAATATTTTGATAATAAACAGGATGCGTTAGCTAAAATAACACCATCGAAAAAATTATTATGTAATCGCAACATTAAAAAATTTTTCTTTGTTGATAGCTATGATACCTTTTTAAATGTTATAAAACGTAACAAGCGAAAAGATTTTTACGAATGTATATCTTCCCAAACACCTGTTTGTTTCTATTACGATATTGAAATTTACAAGCAAAATGAAATTGAAAAGGTTACTCACTCAGATGTTGTAAATGATTCAAACGTTGTTGTAAATGATCATATTACAGAAACAGAAACTAATTCAGATGTTGTAGTTGATTATTATTATGAGTATGAAACAATTTTAGAAATGTGTATAGAAAGGACTAAAAGATTAGTGGAAGCACAATATTCCGATACAACTATGCGGAGTATTATATTAGAATCTCATTCAGATAAAAAACGGTCATTTCATTTAATCTTACGTTTTTACAAAGATGATAAAGAAATAGTATTCAAGGATGTAAGTATATTAAAAGAGTTATATAAGAAATTTGGTTTAGATAAATACAGAGATAATGATAATAAATATATAATAGATCCGAGTGTATATAGGGAAGGATTATTTAGGACATTATACAGTTCAAAACCAAATGAAGATCGTCCATTAGTAAGATCTGAAGCTAGTGATGAATTTGATGATATAGAGTCATTTGTTGGTTATATATCTACTGAAGAATATATTGTATTTGATCGTCGTGATGTAAGTGTCTTACAATTAGTTGATGGTATAATAGACTTGACAACAGATAAAAAAGTGCAAAAATTAATTGTAAATGTTCCAGAAGAGTTGAATAATCAGGATAAGGAAACCTTAAGGAAATTTGTACAAAGAGAATTCCATCATTTCCCAAACAGAATAAGAGATGTATTTATAGATACGCACCATAATTGTATTATTATTGCTTTAATGGAACGTTATTGTCCATTTTTAGACAAAGAACATAGAGGTAATAATCAATATATAGTTATAGATACGTCAAGTGCTAAACAAAAATGTCATAACACAGAATGTAACGAGGATAAATATAACGAAATTAAGTTAGAGAATTATCCGAAAGAAGTAAATGAGATTATAAAAAAGTGTTTAAAAATTAATCAGGAAGAATTGGATTTAATAGATCATGCAATAGTAGAATGTAAAAATTACATTAATGAAAACTTTGATAAAGATGTAAAAGAAGTTCAATTTGACAGAAAAGCCATGATTTTTAGAGGTAATGTTGCAGATAAGAGTTTAGTAGGAATTTTAAAGGGGAAATGTCCAGAATGTAATGTGGAACATCAAATAAGTGACAATGGTTATTGTTTAAAATGTAAAGTATGTTTGGCAGTTTTTCCTAAAAACCAAGTTATTCCATTAGATGATAGATATAAACATCTAAACAGTTTTTGGATGAATTACAATCAACTTGTAAACCATGGAACGATCAATAACATTATAAACATTTACAATAATTCAGAGATGGATTTTAGTTGTGATATAAAATTAGACAATGGTATTTTTAAAAACAAAGAAGTTACAAATATTATAAATCAGGTTTTAGATGGTCATAAAATTACAATGATTTCAAAACTATTATTCACAATTAACAAAGATTTTGTGTATTCTCGTAATAATTGGTATTATTTTACAGGAGCAATATGGAGATGTGATAATGATAATATAGAAATGAAAAAGACAATTATAGATTTATCAAAGATGTTTGATAAAATCAAAACACATTATGATACAAAGTTTACTGATGAAACAACTATTAATTTGAATAAAAACATAAAAAGTTTAATCAATAAATTTCATAAACCTGGATATCAGGATGATATTATAAAGGGGGCCAAGATTTATAATAATGATGAGATGTTTATTACAAATTTGAATAGTAAAAAGCACTTGGTACCTTTTTCAAATGGTGTATATGATTTATTAGAAAACAAATTTAGAAAGACTAGAAAGGATGATTATGTAAACTTGACAGTACATTATGAGTATTCAGAAACGGATAATCCAGAGGTATTGACATTTCTAGAACAAGTTTTACCAAATCGAGGTGTTAGGGATTATGTTTTGAAAAAAATGAGTGAATGTTTAAATGGTGATATACCAAATACTTATTTTTTAATGTTTATTGGTGATACAGGTGCTAATGGTAAAAGTCAGTTGTTAAATTTGATGAAATTAGCAATGGGTGATTTTGGTGAAAAGGTTGAAGTCACATTATTAACACGTAAACGTAACAATGCAAATGAAGCAAATACCGAAAAAATAAAATTGATGCATAAACGTTTTGCATTTCTTAGTGAACCAGAAGATGGTGAAAAAATAAATATTGGTTTGTTAAAGGAATTGACTGGAAGTGAAGAAATTGTAGCACGTGGTCTATATCAAGAAGCTATGAGTTTTGTAATGGAAGCCAAGTTATTTTTGGCTTGTAATGAACTTCCTGAAATTAAAGGAGAGGATACAGCATTATGGAGACGTATTCGTGTAATAGATTTCCCATCTCGTTTTGTAGATGATCCAAGTGAGTCTGGCGAATATAAAATAGATCGTACTTTACCTTCAAGAATGCGTGAAGACATGACTTGGCGTCAGACATTTATGAAAATTTTATTGGAATATTATTTCAAAGATGTTAAAGAACCACACGAAGTTCAAGTTAAAACAAACGAATATCGTCAAGAAAACAATGATTTTTATAATTGGATGGATGAAAATGTAGAAAAATCAATTCATGGTATTTTAAAACTAAAAGATGTATGTCAATTATATACAGAAAAACAAAAAATTCATTCAAGTTTATCAAACAAGTACAAAAAAGAAATAGAAAAATTCATTAAAGAAAAACACAAAGACATCAATTATCAATATAGAGATTCAACATTTAATGGTGAACGTTTTAAAGGATGGTTTGGAGTACAAATAAAAGAATTATAAAAAGAATTATAAAGAGAATTATAAAAGAATAATAAAAGAATTATAAAAGAATTATAAAAGAATAATAAAAGAATAATAAAAGAATTATAAAAGAATTATAAAAGAATAATAAAAGAATAATAAAAGAATTATAAAAGAATTATAAAAGAATAATAAAAGAATTATAAAAGAATTATAAAAGAATAATAAAAGAATTATAAAAGAATTATAAAAGAATAATAAAAGAATTATAAAAGAATTATAAAAGAATTATAAAAGAATAATAAAAGAATTATAAAAGAATAATAAAGAATACAATAGATACAATAGATAATAAAATGATACAGTAGATACAAATGATACAACTTAAAAATAAAAATGAATATGTGTTTATACACATATTCATATGATATTACCTACTGAAATTATGTTAGAAATTTATGATTATTCAAATGTTGAAACTAGAATCAAATTAAACAGTATCTTAGGATGGTCTTATTATGTAAAAAACCCATTCCATGATATTAATACAAGAGCTACTAACATTAATTTTAAAACACTTGTTATGGGTACAACATTTCATAGATATGCCAATTACAAAGGCGCTACTATTATACTTCCAATGTAAAAATGTAAATGTAAATACAAATACTTTTTATAAAGTTTTTTTATCATTGAATTGTATATAACATATGAGAATCGTAGAATACATATTTTGTACACTATTTGTTTTTTTAATATTTAATATTTTATCAAAATGTTGGCATTCATCAAAATATAATACATTGATAAACACGATAATAAGAGGTTGTGCAAGATGGGCTGCTGCTAGTTTGCAAGACAAAAGTCCATTAATAGCAGTTTTACATGCAAACTATGCATCTGGATACTTGTGGGCATTAAGGGATACATTTTCTGATGAAGAAATTAAACGTTCAAGTGGTGTAAATATAATAGAATTTCAAAAACGAATAACTGACATCCAAGACATCGCAACAAAACATATGATATCAGTTTGTCCAAAATATGCATCTGATATAGATACATATTTAGGGAAAATTGGTGGCGAATGGAGCAATTAATATAAAAAACGTAGAATAGTAAACAATGTACCAATAAAAAAAACAAGTAAATTACTAGATTAATATATATTAGGTCTACATAAAATTTTTGGTTCACTGTATTGTAAATTATAGTCATTGCATACTTTTTGCAAATTAATTTTAATTTCATTTTCATTGATATTATTTATAAATTCATTTAATGTCATATCATTATCTATATTTTTTCCTATAATATAAGTATAATATTCTTCTTCTTGATCATAATAATCTGAACAATAAGTATGCCCCATTTCATCCCATAAATCTAACATACTATCTGTATCTAATTTTTTTAAATGTATTATATCATTATAAGAAAATTCAATTCCGTAACATAAAACTACATCATTTGAAATACCCATTATATTAGTATGCTTTACTTGTGTAATTTTTTCATTTTTATCTGGACGAGTGTATGTAAAATACACGAATGTATATTTTAGACGAAATGTTCACTATTCACGTTAAAAATGAAAATAAATAATATATATATATATTATAAAAAATGTTAAATAGTAAGGGATTGTTTATGTTTTTGAGTTTCTATATGATGAATGTAAGTGCTGAGGGATATTATTGTCCATATCAGGATTTAGGTGCTAATGGGGATGCTAATTTATTATATGATTATTATGAAACTAGAGATGGTTATTGGTTGAGAATGGGTCAAACTGGATGGCAAACATTAGAATCATATTGTGGAGCAAAGGGTGATTTAAATCAACATTCTGATGCGGGTGAGTGGAAATGCAATGATAGTTTTCAGTTATGTACGTGGAATGGGAATTCGTGTCTTGCAAATAGATCTAGACGTCCAGATTGTAGAGAATTATGTCAGGCTATATTAGATAATAAGGGTCCAGGGTGTTTAGGAAATTGTCCAAATGGAGGATCTAATGTTAATATGCATATGGAATATTGTGGTTGGAGTATTCCTAAATATTCTACTTCATTAACAGAAACGCAATTAGCACAACCGCCAATTATAACAATTACACAAACAGAAGCGCTAACTACAACTACAACTACAACTACAACAATACTAATTTCAGAAACAGGAATAAGTACTGATCAGGCTGGATCTAATAATAATACTTTTGTGAATAGTGATATAAAAAATAGTATTAATAGATTAAGTCTGTTATCCTTAATCGGATATTTATTATTTTAATTATAAAATTGTCCAAAGACATCAATTCTAAATGTTTTATATATTTAGTTAAAGATTTGCAAAAAACCCAGTTTTTGCAATTCTTTCAAAGGGAGTAGTACATACTTTTAACATTTTAAAATTTTATGGTAACAAAAAATCATTTTAATAAATAAATAATGAAATTTATGGTTTCAATTATACAGGTAAAATTTCATTATTTATTTACTAAAATGATTTTTTGTTAAAGACACGTACATTAACGACACTTAAAAACTAACAAACCCGTCAAATAACCTCCAAAAACCCGTCAAAAATAAACCATAACCCACCAAAAAAAAATTACGCAACCAATTCTAAGCCAATCCAGCCCTTATATCGAATACCGTGTAAAGAAGAATCAGTGTATATATATTTTATATTATCAAACCTACGTTTTATCCATAATTCTAAATCTATTCTAATACGATTAGATACGCTTGAATGTATGTTTTTTTTACCAATATAAGATTCACAAACATCTTTTAAATTTAACAAATTATTATGACGTTCTATAACATTTTTATCCAACCAATTGCAGAAACCAACGTTTTCAGCCCTGTATTCTGGTGGTCTATCATGCTTATCAATTAGCGTATTATTGTTTAGCGTAATTTTAACACCGCTTTCTAAACGTCTTGTCAAATCATCGTTTGAAATATGCTTATAACAAGACTTTAATGTATCAATTGTAGAACCAACAACCGTTATTATGCGTTTAATATATTCTGGATCACAATCAAAAAATTCACGATTTGAATTACAACGATATCTATCTAATATATAATGAACAATCTTTTCTAATAAATCCGAATTACTCGTGTTGAAATCGAAAACTACCTTTATTTCGTTATTATTTCCTGTCTGTAATCCTTTTACACGATTATTAATGTCTTTTGTTTTTCCAACTTTATAACCACCATCTGTTTGGATTATATAAACGTGACCAGTTTTCTCTATTTCCTCATATGTTTTTTTTTTATAAAGATCTAATTCCCTTGCTGTTTCTTCAATTTGTTTATTACGTTCTTCTAACTGTCGTTTATTTTCTTCTAGCTCTTGTCTACTTTGTTGAATTTCATCATTGATAATTTCATTGTATACATTTTCTAGTTTTACATAATAATCATGTATTTTATCTGCGTTATCAGTATTACTTTTTAAACATAACTTTTTAAATGTATTTACATTCATCATTATAGTTTCTAAATTTTGACCACCGTGAACTCGCTCATCCGAACGGATGAGCGTAATTTTATAGTCTTTATTTTCAGTAAAATGTTGTTTTAATAAACGTTTACCGTTTGCTTTGTTAGAAAAACCTATAAATTTCCATACGTTTTCCAAGTTTACAACAAAATCGTTAATTGGATGATAATTCATATACATGTACAAATTTCCAACATATAATTGCTGTTCGTCTTCTGTGAAATGTTCCTTTAGTTTAGTAATAAACTTGTTATTATTGTTATCAAGTAATGTCAATGTATTTGTATTTCCGATGTTCATATGTTGTACAATAAATAATATCTTTAAACTAAACCTTTTAACATCACCATTGGTTGCACCAGGAGTAGGATAGTATCCTACCCCTTTCTCACAGTGACCGGCATACTATGCCACTCATCTTTGTCAAAATCTCTTAATTCAAGTAAATATCCTATATCTTTTGCTTTAAAAAGTGGTTCGTCATATGTGCCATATACGTGTATATTCAAACCACCAAGGGTGTCAGTTAAACTGACTACCTACCGGTATACTATGCCACTCATCCCCGCCTTTTTTGATTTAAAGTTAATAATATTTAATAAAATGAATACTGGGATATTCACCTCCAAAACCCATCAAAAATTATTACCATAGTTTTTATGTTTTTTAAGTTTTTAAGAATTAAACCATAAACTATCGAGACCCCCGTCAAACCCTTCAAATCACCTCCAAAACCCTTCAAATATGGTAACCACCGTCAAACCCTCCAATTTCCTGATTCTTTTATATAAAAATTTTTTTTGTGAATTTTTATAATTTTACTTTTTTCCAATTTTTTTTTTCAGAGATTTTTTTTCCAAATTGGCGGGTTTGACGGTTGAGACCATATTTGGAGGGTTTTTGACGGGGTTTGGTGGGTTTGAAGGGTTGACCGTGTTTTATGGTTTCATCTTTATTTTCTTACTTTTTTAGTATTTTTTTAAAAAAATTTAAACAATATAAATACATATAAAGCATAAGAAGACTGAGTTTGAACCACTAAAAAGGTGCAAAAAAAATTCCTTAATTTTCACTTAAAAAATTAAGAAAAACCAACAAGAAATGAAACCATAATTAAGGATTTTTCAAATATTTCAAAAAAGTTCTAAAAAATTAAGGAATTTAACGATTTGTGGTTTGAAAACCATCTGTAAAACGTATATGATATTTTTATGGTCTGGAGCAAAAGTGTCGAAAAAAATTCCTTATTTTTGATTGGAAAAATTAACACCTTTTAAAAAATCACCAGACCATAAACGTGCTTGTTTTAAAAATTTCGAAAAAATGATAAATTTTTCCACGATTTCCTTATTCTTCCTTTAAAATTACAAGCTTTTTTCAAGTGCTTTTTTTTATGGTCTCACGAGTTTTTACAAAATGAGTAAAAAAATTTCTTATTTTTTTTAAGAAAAATTAAGCTTTTTAAAAAAATCACCAGACCATAAACGTGCTTCTAAATTTTTTATGTAAAATTCGATAAAAATTAAGCTTTTTTACAAAAATTCCTTAATTGTCCTTTGAAATAATAGAGTTTTTCAAAGTGCTTTTTTTATGGTCTCGTATAAATTTCGAAAACGTGTCAAAAAAATTCCTTATTTTTTTTAAGAAAAATTAAGCTTTTTAAAAAAATCACGAGACCATAAACGTGTAACATACAAAAAAACGTTAAAAACGTGTATAATTCCTTATTTTTTTAAGAAAATTTAAGCTTTTTAAAAAAATCACGAGACCATAAACGTGTAACATATAAAAAAACGTTAAAAACGTGCAATTGTTATGTTATTTATATAATTATTTTGTAAAGTATATATAAACATGGATAAAAACACAGACGAGTCTATAAAAGTAGATGAGACTAAAAGTAAATGGGATATAAAAAAGATGTTATTAATTTATATTCACGAATTTTTTGAAGTGTTTGTTTCTATATTAATAATACGTATAGCTATGGATAAACATGTTGATTTAATGAAAATAGTACAAGCAAGTGCATCTATAGGATTTATTACCTTTATATTGGATAATTATAATACAGATTTCAAATCAAATATTAAACAAGGTATTACACTTTCAGTTGGTTCTCAGATGATGTCTACATTTATGAATTAAAGAATGTTTATACTTGCAATTTAAACGCGATCTTGATAATCAGGTGGTGGGTAAACAATGTCATAATTTGGTGGTAAATCAATTCTATATTCTGGTAGGGTGTCGTCTATTTCGTTATCAGGGTGTTTTTCAGAATTTTTAGATAGGAGATAAAGTATAATAAGGAATATTATTAAAACTTGTAAGATATATATTAATTCCATAACTATAATTATATATGTCATATATTGGACGTATTTTTTTTTAAATTGTGTTTTTTTTAAATTAAAAAAAAACTAAATATAAATCAAGATTTAGGTGTAATACAATGAAACGTAGTGTGTTAAATGGTATGATAAAATACACTTGTAAGAATACTGAACAATTGGGTATTTTGGTAGAAAAGACAATGTGTGATATAGCAGGAGTGCAATTTAATACTAAAAGAAAATATGACAGATTACCAGAGGATGTATCTGATGATATATCGGATACTATTGGGCCAGTTTTGAAACGTATGAAATTACAACATATAGGTAATTTGAATACAGAATGTGATTTTTTGGATACGAGTAATAATAGTAAATTATCTATAAAAACAATAATGTCAGGAAACAAGATATGTCCCCAAAATATAGGGCAATGTAGTTTAGTGAGTTTATCTAAAAAGTTATCTTTAGAATGGAGTACAAGAGATGTTTTTAAACGATATTTCTTGGAAAACAAAAATCAAATGTTACAAAATTATTTAGAGAATTGTTTTTGTTGTGATACTACAATAATTTACAAATTTGATAAGGGGTGTGTATATGTTATACATCGTAAAGGGGGTGAGCGTATAATGTTTAGTGATGAATTATCATTTACTACATCTAAAGATTTAGAAACGTGGAATGAATCAAATACAATTAGATTGAACAAGCTTGATGACAAACCAAAGTCATTAGGTGAGATTCAGATTCATAATAATAGAGATTGTATAAAGTTTCGTTTTAACATAGATGTATTGTTAAGTATGATAGATAAAGGGTATATTAATTTAAGTTATGACGTTTATAATTTAAAAACTAAATACAAATTCAAAGTAGAAAAGAAAAGTGTTGATAAGATGACAAAACTGTGTTTTCAAAGTTTTAATTATATAGGTAGTAAGATGAAGTTGTTGGATTTTATAAAACAGTCTGTATCAGATTATACAGGAAAATCATACAAGGATATATCTGGCTTTGCAGATATTTGTAGTGGAACTGGTGTTGTAGCATTTGATGTTATGAGAGGTGGGTGTAATACTATAATGACAAATGATATTCAACATTATGCGTATGTAGTATCTTCTGTGTGGTGTAAGACAAATGTAGATGTAGATAAGGTAAAACGTATAATAGATGATATGAATACAAGATTATCAACAATAACTGATGAAAGTGAATTAGAGATGGTAAATACAGAAGATTTTTTTGTATATAAACATTACACAGAGGCAGGACCTGATGGCAGATTATATTTAACAAGTTTAAATGGTTATAAAACAGATGTAATTAGACAAAATATAGAAGAGTTATATAGGAGTAAAGGTGTGAATGAAAAGGAATATAGGTTATTATTAAAGTTGTTATTATATGCTGTAGCTAGTGTAAGTAATATAGCTAGTGTGTATGGTGCTTATTTGAAAAATTATAAAAAAGTAGCATTAAAGAATTTAGTATTGAATGTTGATTTGTTGAATAATTTGGTTGATAATGTTAGAGATAATAGAAGTATAGAACATACGTCTAATAATAAGAGTATAGTTGAATTATTAGAAACTGATGATTTATCAAAATACGAGGTTGTTTATATGGATCCACCGTATGTTGCAAATAGAAGTTATCATGATAACTATCACGTTTTAGAAACGATAAGTAGGTATGACAATCCAAAATTAAAGGGTAAAACGGGATTACGTGATGTAGTTGATACAAAATCAAAGTTTTGTTCAAAGCGAGATGCATTTGAAGAATTCAAGTTAGTTTTATCTAAAATAAGATCAAAGTATATGTTTATTAGTTATTCATCTGAAAGTATTGTATCAAAGGAAAGGATGATGGAATTAATGACAACAACAGGTTGGTCTGATGTAAAGTGTTATGAAAAGGAGTATCAAAGATTTAAATCAAACAAAAACAGTGATGAAAAACAATCTAAACTGGTTGTAGAATACATATTTTGTGGTAAAAGGAATTAAATGTTATTTATGATAGATTTATTATAAAACTAATTTATGGTTATATAATAAGTAATATGTTTGAGTATTTAAGTTTAGATTCCATATATTACAAAATATCAAGAGATATGTCTATAATGAATGACAAATTAAAAGATTGGTGGGTAAATTTGTTTTCAAAGCAACAGCAAGATCAGGGTTATACGGTTATAGATACAGATAAGGGTAATTATTATTTATCGTACGATGAGTTATGGAATTGTGATTAAGTTACGTTACGTTACGTTACGTTACGTTACCAGAAAAATACACGAATTATTGATTACGAATTTAGTAAATTTCAGTAAAATCGATACCTTTAGATTCATTTACATAAACAGATTTAACATTTATACTATTAACTTCTTTTATATTATATTCGTGATCATCAAAGAATATTATATCATTTTTTGTTAAATCATTATGGTTATTTAATATTTCTAAAATCATATCTTTTTTACTAGTATATTCGGTTATACTATTTAATAGTGGATGAACATCCTTAGTTTCTTTAATTATGCTATGAAATAGTAATGGTGAAATATTTATTCGATGTAATAGTATATCAGGATTGAAATTATGAGTAGCTATATATAATATTTTATCATTATCTTTTAAATACATTAAAAAATTTTTAACTTTTGTATGATATTTTTCAGCATAAACATTGTCAACATTATGTAGATACAATGTATTATCTAAGTCAAATACAAATATATTGTAATCTTTTAATTGTTTATCAGTATTAACTCCGATATCTATAGTATTTTGTATTTTTTCATATGTATCAACTTTTTCAAGTTTTCGTTTTTTTATTGCATTTTTTTGACGTGTCATTGCGTAATTTATAATGTTATTTTTAAATTCATTTTTACAAAACTAAAAATGTATTATATTTTTTATCATTTATTATGTTTTATTTTTCTGTTTTATTTATTTTATCTTTTACGTGTTTTATTTTTCTGTTTTATTTTTATGTTTTATTTTTCTGTTTTATTTTTATGTTGTAATATAAGTATAATATAAGTATAAATATAAGATGAGTACTACACCACCAAAAGAAGACAAAACAGATGATCCTTTGGGAATAGGAATTGACAGTAGTAAACTGTATATTAGTATAGGGGCATGTGTTTGTTTGGTATTATTGTGTATAATAGGATTTATCTTTGTGTTGAAATCTAAAAGTTCAAATAATGAAGCTATAGATGTAGATACTGTAGGTAGTGTAGGTGTAAATTCTATACCTACACATTATACAATAGAATTCAAATATGCAGATGGTGTTAATCCATACAACAATTTTTCAATACCTCCATTTGCACCTAAACCTCCAGAATTTTTTGGAAAATAATTGAAAAAAAAAATATTTATAAAGATATTAATGGTGTGATTTTTGTACTCGTCATTGAAGCGGTAATATTTATTCGATTTCCACTGGTCTTATTTGATCTAATAAAAACCAATAATTATTTATATATGTTTTAATGACTGCCATATCATATGTTATAACGTTGTTTGTCAAAAGTGAAATATTATTAAACTCGTTATTAAATTGATTTAATTTATCATATATAGTATTTATATCATCTATATTTTGAATTAGTTTTATTTCATCTTCTATTTTTTTTACATTTTCCAATAATGTATTAATCATATTTAATATTTCTGGTGATAGTATTATTGTAGGTGGTGGTGGTATTGGTGTACTTGGTATTTCATTATTTTCATTTTCATCTGGTAAAAGAGGAACTGGTTGAGGAGAGTATTGATTTGGTGGTATATTCATTTTCTTATAATTGTGTTATAATTGTACAAAATAAAAAAAAAACACATAAAAGATAAAATAAATAAAATAAAAAAATCTCAAATAGTAAAGCTACAAATGTTACTAAAGTAGGTAGTGTAGGTAGTGTAAATTCAATTAAAAATTGAAATTTTTTAGATGTGTAGACATCATTGTATAATGAACACTTCTTTGAAATCTTTTCAAAAAACTACAGTTGAATGGATGTTAAATCAGGAAAAAGAATATGAAGGAGGGTTGTTGTTTAATGAAGCTGGTACTGGGTCTTTAAATTTAAAAACAAAACTTAAAGATTTTCAAGTAAAAACAGTAAAATGGATGGAGATTCATGAGTATAACAATGATGGTGGTTTATTATTGAATGAACCAGGTTTAAGTAAATGTCATAAAATTGATACACCAATATTAATGTTTGATGGAACAATTAAAAACGTACAAGATGTTAAGGTTGATGAATTTTTAATGGGTGATAACTCTACTCCTAGGAAAGTATTATCTTTAGCAAGAGGAATGGATCTTATGTATGAAATTATTCCTACAAAAGGTGATTCTTATGTAGTGAATCAAGAACATATTCTTTGTTTAAAAATATCTGGGAAATCACGAATACAAAATATAATAGATAGTAAAAGTAAAAAAAGATTACTACAAGTTATATGGTTTGAAAATATAAAATGGAATAGAAAAAATTTTAAGTTAGATGAAAGAGAAAAAGCTGAGAAATTTTTAAAAAATGTTAATCACGAAGAAGTATTAGAAATAGCAGTTAAAAATTATATAAAATTAAGCAATACAATACGAAATAAATTAAAAGGGTATAAGGTACCTATTGAATTTCCAGAAAAATATTTGAATTTTGATCCTTATATTATCGGATTATGGTTAGGCGATGGTACATCCGCAAATACATGTATAACAAACCAAGATTCTACTATTTTACATTATTTAAAAAATACTTTACCAAAGTATAATTGTTATCTTCAATATAATAATTATGAAGGGAGTGATTATAATTATATAATACACGGTGAAGAATATAAGGGTGAAAATAAATCTAAAAGATGGATTAAACATGATTTTTTACAAGAATTAAAGGAACAAAATTTAATCCATAATAAACACATTCCGATGATTTATAAATGTAATTCGCGAGAAAATCGTTTAAAATTATTAGCTGGGTTACTAGATAGCGATGGGTCTCTAGATAACTGCACATTCGATTTTAGTCAAAAATCTGAAAAATTAATTGACGATACTATTTATTTAGCTAGAAGTCTTGGATTTGCTTGTTATAAAAGTAAACAAAAAAAAAGGTGTTGGTATAAAGGAGAATACAAAGAAGATGATTATTATAGAATTTGTATATCAGGTAATACGTACGAAATTCCTATATTATGTCCAAGAAAAAAATCAAATATAAGAAGACAAATAAAAAATGTTTTAGTAACAGGTATAACTGTTAAAGAAGTTGGATATGATAATTATTATGGTTTTGAAATAGATAATAATAGAAGATATGTAATGGGAGATTTTACGGTAACACATAATACAATCTGTACATTATCTGTTATATGCAATAATCCGCTAAAAACTCTAATACAACAAAACACTAATAAAACAAAACGCTAATACTTAATAAAAAAGGTCAATTAATAAAAAATTGAATTTTTTTTGTAGAATAGAGAAAATTATCTTATTACAAATGTCTTCTTTAAACTTTTTTGAACAATTCGCTGCTATCAACGTTTCTGACGTTTCTGAATCTAACTCTGTTGTTGATCAAGAGTTAGTTAAAAATATGTCAATTATTCATATTGATGATCGAAATCAAGATGTTGAAAAAAATAAAAAAATCCGAAAAAATTTACAAAATGTACAAAAAACAAAAAAATATAAATTTATTCACGGTAGCAATGTTATTATGACATCTGGTCAGTACAAGGGTTACAATGGTTTTGTGTATGAATATTTTCCATCAATGGCAAGTGTTTCTATGGATGATGAAATGTATGTTTGGGCAGCTCAATATGGTGAAAAGAAAATTGGTGATGAAATTATGACATCTTGTGGATCTGGTGTAATTGTCTCAAAGATTAGTGAGTTATTGAATGTATGTATTGGTGAAATGGATATTCGTTTGCCAAGATTTTGTTTTGCTCGATATGTTACTTTTATGGATAACAATATTTTGAAGATTGCTCAATTGTTAAAGATTCACGATGATAAATATGAAATGGTTGTTATGAAGTTTGATTATTCAAAAATGTTTGATGCGCAAGATTTGAGTAAGATGGTATCTGATAGTTTCAAGACTGGTGAATTTTCTTATGGTGAAAAGGTTATGGTGTTAGCTAGTAATTGTGGTTATGAATTTTATTTTGTTTGCAAACATTCTGAAAGCAAAGCTGAACAAGATTATTATGGAAGATATGGAAAGTTAAGTTTAGAAATTCCAGAGCAATATCTTGTATCTATTAAGCGTATTGTGACAGTGAATAAGTCAATGATATCATCTCAAGGAAAGCGTGTAAAGGTTGAACGTGGTTTGTATAAGAACAAAGAAGGTGATTTGGTGAATATTGAATCTGCATATTTAAATGTTGAAATAGAGGCTCTTAACAACAAGAAGATTACAAATCATTATGCTCGTTTGCCTAATGGAAATTTTGAGATTAGAAAGATTTTTACATCTGATGTATTTTTTATTGATTTGGAGTTGATGAATGGAAATTATTTTCAAGTTGAAGAGTGTTATGATACTTATTATGTTGGTTTTGAAAGATCTAAAAGTGGTGGTGGTGAAAAGAAAACGATTTCAAAGGTTGATGTAAACACTATTATGCCTGGGTTTACAATTACGGATAGAGAGCTTGTTTGTAGTTTTGAAAAGCAAACAGAAGAGAAATTTATATTGGATACAATTGAAACCCAAGAAAATCAAGAAAATCAAGAAGTTGATGAGGAAGTAGTTGAAACAGATAATATGGATTATGAAAATGGGTTTGATGAAAATGAAAAGGTTGCTGAACAGTTTGAAAATACAGAAGGTCAGATGAAGGAAACTTTTAGAGATATGGAGAGATCTGGATTTGTGCAAAGATCTTTATCAAAGGATGAGAAAGAGTATATGAAGATGATTGAAAAGTGTGGTTCTGCAATTGGTGATGTTCCAGATTCGTATGTTGTATTGGACAAGATTATTGATGCTGTAAAAATGATGAGATCTGAATTGGAAAAGATATCTGTTGTTGATTGGACATCAAGTGATGTGAAGTATATTGTTGCTTGTTTGGTTTCGTATGAAATTATGAAGACTGGTTATCCTATGACAATTTATGAGTTTAGAAAATATGTTCAAAAGCTTTATGATATGAATTACTTGAACAAATCAAGTATTGCAAACAGTGGTTTTGTTAGATGTGAAAATTTACAAACTGGTAGTTCCTGGAAAATTATTGAAATGACTAGTGATGAAAAGAATGAATTTAAAAGATTATACAAGAACAAAAAATATGATAATTTGGTGAAAGATGTTATGGAACGTTGTCACAAGATACTTGGTGCGTGGTTTGGACCAGTTACGTTTTCAAAAGAAAACGCTGATTTGGAATTGTTTAAAGTATCGGAATCAAAACATACAGCAAAGGCTTATCCAAAGTACTTTTTGACAACAACTGACATTTTAAACAATGTTACATCAAAAGATGCAAATAAGATTCTTTGGGGACCTAACTCTCAAAAATTAGTTAATACTTGGAAGGAATCATTGATTAAAAAATTAGAAAATGAAAACAACAAAACAGTAAAGTGTATTTACGAATTTGTCAAAGAAAACATTGAGAATGCACCATTTATATTGCCTACTTTAGAAAAATCCGAAGACAAACTTGACAAGTTAAAGTACAAGGAACTTAAGCGTGCTTTTGAAATTTTTACAGAAAAGTTACGAGTATATGTTGATAAACAAGCAGATGAAAAGAAAACTAGTCTTGAACAATCTATGCAAGAATCTATGCGAATTGCTGAAAAAAGAATGGAGATTTCAAGAAAACGAAATAGTGATGAAATGATGATTGAATGTTAATAAAGTTTTACGATTGATTTTAAATTTTTAAATTTATTTTTTTTTATTGAGTACAAATATATATATATGTCAGATAGTTTTACAAGTTCATTTGAAAACATTGATAAATCTAGTAAAGATTTTTTAGAAGATATAATGTCTGAAGCTATAGCCCAAAAAGATAAATTACAATATGGAGATGACAATTCTGATGCAAGTAGTGATTCGTTTGGTTTAGATGAAGCAATTGAAGATATACTTGGTGAAAACAAAGAACAAGAACAAGAACAAGAACAAGAACAAGAACAAGAACAAGATAGAGAAAGAAGGGTGGTGAGTGTTCCTAGTGAAAGGGTTGAAAAGTTATCTGGGTTTCGTCATTCAATATATGCGTTTATAGTAAAGGGTAATGATAAGGGTAAAGAAGTTGAGATAAAATATACTATACCTGGAAAGTTGGAAATAGAGATTGGTGTAAATGAGGAGATTTATACATCTAAAGATTTGTCTAATGGAGATATGATAGATAATTGTATTATTTTGGCTGTATTAGGTAAGAATAGGTATCTGGGTCATTGTAGAAAGGTGACATTTTTAAAAGAAAAGGATGTTTTTAAATATGATAATGAAAATGTTAAAATTATGATGGGTGAATTGGCTGGTATCCATGGTATTATACGAAAAGAGTATAAAACAAAGATTGGTGTTACATTTAATGGTATACCTTTAACGGTAGATGAGTCTGATATTTTTTACAAGGATTTGTTATTAAAGAATGGGAAATATTTTAATGTAGTTGATGTAAAGCTAGATAATGGTAAATATGTTATAACTGGTAGAGAATTTGGTGATAATAATATAAAACAGATAACAAATGATGATATACAAGAGATGATGTCTGGATTTAAAATGCAAAGTAACGTTGATGTAGAATATGTAGGTGACGATGTATCATTTAGACATAGTGAACGCAGTGAAACTGGAAGTGTTGGTAGTTTTGAGGATTTTGATATATCAAGTCAGAAATCTAATTTGGAGGTTGGTGATTATGAATATGATACAGGTGATGGTGAACAATCTACATTTAGAGATATAGAGCGTACTTCTAGGATGTTTAGTGGGTGGTCTTCTAAGCAAAAATTATGGATGGATTTAGTTAAAAAGATTATGAAAACGTTTGTGATAACAGAAGAGTTAAATACATATGATTTGGTTGATCAAATAGAAAGTGTATTGGGTTATTTTGATAACAAAATAATTAGTAGTGGTGAGAATTTTGATATTTATTCTTCGTCGATAGATGTTCAAATGATTATAGCGTGTATTGTTGTATATTCGTTAGTTAGTATGGATGAACATTTTGGTGGGTTTGACAATTATATAAGTGAGTTGTATGGTAAGGGGTATTTTTCAGGAAGGGTTGTGGAATCAGTTCTTGTGGAATTACCGGATGTTTTTGTTTGTTCAGAATTGAGACGTACAAAGTTAGATTTTGACAGAGTAAAAATGTTGATGAATTGTTATAATAGAATGATTCAAGATATTCTTGGTGTGAGTCTTGATTTGGTTCCAAGGGTTGAAGTTCGTAAATTTGAACCAATTATGAAGAAGGTTGACAAGTATAGTAAGAAGACTTTTATTTTACCAGATGATTTAATAGATGGTTTAGTAATAGACGATGAGAATATGAATATGAATATTTTGTGGAGTCCTCAATATATGAAAAGAATTGAAAAGTGGCGTAATACATTATTAGAAAAGATGAGGGAGTCAAGTGGTACAAAGTCTCGTATATATGATTTTATACAAAAAAATATAGAAAACAGTGTTAAAGTATCTTATAGATTAAGGGGTGAGGTGATTACATTTTTAAGATTACGTTATTTAGATTTTGCATCAGTATTAAGTAATTGTGATGGTGATAGAAAGTGTGAAGATGATCATATTGTAAAATATATTAAAAAGGTATTTGATGAAGTTTTGGACAAATCTGCCAAGGGTAAGTTCAAGGCTATATCTCAAGACGAGTATGAGTTATTACAAAAATACATGAGATTGGGTGATTTTATAAAAGAATTTTTATCTGATATGGGTAAATTGAGGGATTATTTGAAATCAACTCGTGAAAAAAATTTAGAAGAAATATCTACAGAAAAGAAGAAATTACTAGAGAGAAGGCGTATTATAAGTGAACAAAGGGAAAAGAAGGATGTATTGACAGTGGTAGACAAGATAAAGATGATATTGGGTCGTACTTTTAAAGATACATTTGATGAAACATGTAAGGATGATAATTGTAAGACAAAGGAAGTAGTTGAAAAGGCGAGACGTGTCTTGAGTAATCAGGAACAGATGTTATTAACATCTGATGAAGTTGCAATGTTTAAAAAATTTGTATCAGATAATTCTGATAATGTACCAAATGAACAAAAGAAGATACCAAAGATTATTTTAAAACTAAGAAAGCCAGAACCAGAACCCAAAAAGATACCAAAGATTATTTTAAAACTAAAAAAGCCAGAATCAGAAGAAAAACCCAAGATTATTTTAAAACTAAAAAAGCCAAAGTCAGAACCAAAGAAGATGCCAAAGATTATTTTAAAACTAAAAAAATCAAAGAAATAAGATTATGAATTGGTGTAGATGAATAATTATTTTGTTTTGTTAATTATAAATATATGTTTAGATCATTATTTATATTTGCGGTGGGTGTGTATATTGGACAGGAGTATGGTACATTAATACCGAATGTCAAGATAAAGACTTACGAGGCGTTTGATAATATTAGAAAGACAGAATTATACAAAAAGATGTGTGAAGATATACATAATAAAAAGTGATAGTATTTTATATAATTTTTTATATTTATATAATATAATAACGTATTTTATGGAAAATATAGAAACTAAAGGTAGGGCTAGTATAATAACGACCCTTCCAACTCTTACAAAAGATAATATTTGTAAATCAAATTTTGATAATTTGCACGATTTTGTTGATTATGTTTTAATAGAGTGTTCAAATTGTGTTAAAAAAGAGTCGTGTATAAAAGAAATAGAGAATTCCAAGTTATACGATTGTTATAAAGATAATCCAAAAGATAGGCCAAAAAATTGTCCAGAGGTTGTGAAAGTGGGTTGTAAGGAGATTAAGACGATTCCTTTAACAGAAAGGTTTAAAAAATTGGGTGAGGAAAGTGATAAAAAACGTTTTTTGATTCCGCATATGTTGTGTTTGTTTCAAACAAAGGGTTTATTAACGAAGAGGGGTGGTATATATTATTTATTACGAACGAATATAAGATTAACTTGGAATAATATAAAGCTATTGCGAGAAAAACACATTAAAGGATTAGAATACGTTGATGAAATACGAAACATTTTCAATAGTAAAGAGTATAATTATGATGACGTAACATTGATAAAGTGTTTATTTTGGTATTTAAGAAAGGCGATTGTTGATTCAATATTGAGTGATATTATAAATCATTATAAGAACAAATATAATCAACGTAATGCGAATATAATAGCTATGAGTGTGGGATCTACAAAGTTATCATCAGATTATGATATATCATTAGATACGTCATATGAGATTGGTGCTATTATTATAAAACGTTTTACAACAATTATAGAAAACATATTTAAAGATGATTCTGAAAGTATATTTGATACAAATGTGTACGGTGTTTCTTTTACAAAAAGTAAAGTGGATGATAATTTCACAGAAAGTCATAAATGTGATTCGAACGATATATTTTATGTAAAAGTGGATAATAAGATAGAGGTATCACAAATGATATGGTGTTATATAAAATTATTATTAAAATTAAGTTATGTATTAAAACAAGATGATAAGGTATATGAGAAGTTATATTCTTATTTAGATAATGATAATGGGATGCAAGACAATGAATTATTTAATCATGCTATAATTTTTGTTAATAAATATAAATCAAACATTGAAAATTATGGTAAGATTGTATCAGAATACAATCATTATATATTAGAGAATACTGAAATAATAAGTGATGAAAATTATTTAATTAGTAATTTTATAAGTTTTGTGAATTACAATGGTTCTGAAACATATTTGACGAATGGTGCATTTATAGATGTGGTGATAAATCAACAGTTATGTTCAACTGGTAATAGAATAAAGATAACAAAACCGTACATGTATTTTACGTCATTTATTGAGAATTTATCTGATTTATTAACACATTATCATAAATCAAAATATACAGAAAGGTGTGAGAATAGTTTGTATGAATTAAATAGGTTATTAAGGGATCAGGGTTTATTAGAATGGAGTAGTGTATATTCTGATACTTTAGATTTATTAAAATGGTTAAGGGTGACACAAAAGAAATGTGATGATGATGTATATAAATGTCAAGTGTTTGATTTGATGTATACGTGTATTTATATTATAGTAAAGGTATCGAATGTATATTACAAGTATGTTATAAAAACATATGATTCTTTAGATAAGGATATAAAAACATTTGATCAAATTAAATTTCCTGATATTGAGGATGATATTGGTGAGTTAACTCCAATCAAAATTAATTAATTATTATTATTTTAAAATTTAATAATTAATTTACTTTATTAAAACATTGTTAATTTGTTGTTGTAGTTGTGGTAGTATATTTGATTCTTTATTGTTTTGTAGTGACTGATGTGTTTTATGTAATTCTTGAATTTTTTCAGGTAACATTTTAGAAGCTTGTTTAAGTGTTAATGCAGAATCAAATGGGTTATCTTGAAGTGATTTTTTAAGGGATATTAAGATTTTGTGTCTAACAAAGTTAGGGTCTAAGGATATAAAGTTTTGACCGATATATGTTAAGAATGCGTATTGTGTGATGGCGACGAATGCGAGTATTATTAGGTTTGTTTGTAGTATATCTGTGAGATTTAATTTATAATATTTGGCAATAATGATTGTGAGTAATAATCCACCGATGAGTACCATAGAAAGTGTATAGAATGCTTGTGATTGTAATTGTTTGTTGTTTTCTTCTACTTCTTGGTCTTGTTTTGTCATATCTGGTGTAGAAAGACTGGATGTGAGTTTTAGTGCGGTATCTTTATCGATGAATGTACTAATATCTTTTGCGAGATAACTTGCAACGAGTTCACTTTGGTTTTTAACGACATTTTCTTCTATTTTTTTACCATATGTAAAGAAGAAGATGCCTATAAATGTGACAATAAATGTGACATTAAGAATAATATTAGAAATTTGATAAGGGTTCATCTTTTATTAAATATAGTAAAGAAATTATTTTCTTGATAATTAATAAAAGATGGTATCCTTAAGTTGCACACCAGTTTCGTCTAGATTTTCTTTTAGTATTAATGTTTTTGTACACGTAATTATATTATTTACATTTTTGACGGCATTTTTCATATTATTTGTTAGTAAATTGACAAAAGAAATGTTTGAAAAGGAAATTGGTCATTTGATAGAGAAAAATGTGGATACGTTAGTTCGTGGTTTAGATAATGAGACTAAGCAAAGTTTGAGTTTGTTTACTAGTGCAGTACCATTAGATAAATTAATAAAAAAATACGAAGAACCAAGTGAATATGTATTAGAACATAACAAGTGGGTACAATTGTCTGCTATTGGATTATCTATAACGGGGATTTGTATATTGGGGTTAGTTGTATATGTAGTGTATAATAGTTGTGGTCAATGTGTGCCATTAAGACATATATTTATGGAAAATGTTATAATCTTTGCTTGTGTGGGTGTGATTGAATATTTATTTTTTACAAAGGTTGCATTAAAGTTTGTACCGGCACCTCCTAGTTTATTGGTTACGTCGTTAATTAATAAATTTAAAGAAACAATTCAATCAAATAATTAATTTAATTAATTAATTAAATAATTGTTATATTAAATAATTGTTATATTAAATAATTGTTATATTAAATAATTGTTATATTAAATAATTGGCGATTGCAAATCCTTGTGGACACACACCCACCAATATTTTAGATGAAATATTCATTAATCGCGTTATTAATAAAAATAAAAAATATATATGTATTATAAGAAATGTTATTAAATAGTAAGAAAGTGTGGTTGTTTTTGAGTTTTTGTATGATGAATGTAAGTGCAGCAGATCTAGGTGGTGTGGAATATAATACAAAAACATTAGAAAACAGTTATCCAACTGGTGTAAGTAGTTATCCAACGGGTGTAAGTAGTTATCCAACGGGTAGTTCTAATAAAAATAGTGATATAAAAAATAGTATTAATAAGTTGGGTGTTTTATCTTTAATTGGATATTTATTATTTTAATTATTAATTGTGTATAGACATAATAAAAAACGTAAATTTTTTTATTATTTTAATTTTGGATATTTATAATTTTAGTGTTTGATTAAATTATGAATTATTTTTTTTATTCTCGCGATGTGAGATAGGGTGTTGCGTAAAAGTGTTAGGTGGAGTGGTGTGAAATATTTCTGGGTGTATGTGTGGTAATTCTAGTGAGGATGTAAAAGTGTTAGGTGGAGTGGTGTGAAATACG
>Ga0209353_10000301_pt1 | contig 30526 bp, 26 predicted proteins | sample LauGreSpBDMM15SD_2_FD_187561 | JGI IMG/M metagenome (GOLD analysis project Ga0209353, IMG submission 187561) | Freshwater lake microbial communities from Lake Michigan, USA - Sp13.BD.MM15.SD (SPAdes) (version 2) | ecosystem: Environmental > Aquatic > Freshwater > Lake | place: Lake Michigan... | reverse complement strand
GTTTGCACTGGATTTCATTGATTATACGCGAACATACAGCAACGACATTCGCGAAATGTATAACTGCCTCGGCATTGAGGCGGCGCGCCAAAACATATTGAACGAATTCAATGAAGTGATGGAGGCAAGTGATGCATATGTGAATTACCACCATTTGAGTATTCTGTGTGACCGAATGACGGTGAAGGCTGAATTGGTGCCGATGTTCCGTTCTGGCATTATGAACGACGACATTGGACCTATTTCAAAGGGCACTTATGAGATGCATACGGAAATGTTCTTGGATGCCAGTCGACACGGTGATTTCGACCAAATGCGTGGTGTTTCTGCCAATGTGATGTGTGGACAGCCCGGATACTATGGAACCAACTCGTTCAGTTTGTTGCTGGATTTGAAAGCGATGGATAATATTGCGGACATTGACGTTACCGAAGATACAAATATCAACAAACACTTTGAGAAGTTTGAAGAGGTGAAGTGCGACATGAAGAAGATTCAGATTGAGAACAATGTTGCAAATATCAAGGTGCAGGATGTTGGAGCGTGTGAAAACGACTATGAACTATTTTAGGGGAACTACGTTCCCCAAAGGCGTAGCCTAACGGCTATTTGACCCCTCCTTCTTTTAGGAAACTATGGTCAATAAGTTTACGGCATATGAAGCCCCTTTTAAGGTAAAATATTTTAAAATTATTTTATAATATTTTTTTTGTTTTTGTTTTTGTTTTTGTTTTTTTTTGTTTGTTTTTGTTTGTTTTTGTTTTGGTTTATTTACAAACAGTTTAAAAGTGTGTGACCAACTTATTTAGATGTATTATACGCGAACTGCGATTTTCAATGAATTATTAAGAAAAGACCCTGAATATATCAGTGTCAAGGATGAAAACAATATTTTAAAAACGATTTTATTGGTAAGACCCGACAATCACGAAATCAAACTGAAATTTGGAAAATTCCAAATCATGAAAAACAAAACTCATTTTTACAAAGCACAACGACTTTACCACATTTTGCAAAGATTCGTCCAACGATGCATCGTTCGAAAAGCCAAGATTTTCGACATCGATTGCGATTTGCGGATGGCACCATTTGACCCCGTTACCAAAATCCAATTGCTGGAAAACCAGCAAATGTATACATTCAATGTCTACGATTTGGTAAATATCATAAAAACATCGTTGCTCCAGCAAAACTTTATGTTTGCCAAACCCCGGTATCCAAAAAACCCGTATACAAACCTGGATTTCAAGGTAAACAATTTATACAACATTTACATAAAGTGTTTAGAACTCAAAGTGCGAATTCCGCCAGTAATGACTTATTTTGCGGAATGCGATTTCAACATGGAAATGTTTATGGAAAAACACAAACGCGCACTTTCAGAATGGGCGATTGACACGTATATATCCAAAGACGCAACCATTACAATCAATATGGTGGAAGACATTTACGATATGTGTTATATGAACAACATTCAAATCCATAGCGAGTTTCCAAAAGCGGAAGCGTTTGCCATTTTCCGGCCCTATTTAAAACACTACTACGCCAAAAAAAATGTTTCCCAATTGCTGGATTGTTTTCATTTGCATAACCCATTTTTCGGAAGAAAATACCAAATGCTCGATGGTCAAATCGGCTTTGATGACAGGCACATGCCGTTTTCGAACGAGGTTTTAAAGACCGCATGGAACACAAAAACATTCAATCGAATGAACTCAAGCAAGTATAAATACAAAAATATTTATTGCATCAGTTTGCCACCCATTGAAAATGCGACTTATTTTGAAGTTGAAACAAGCGACGACGACGACAATGATTTTGACCCCTAAGGGCGCGCTTTCAAAAAATCTTCCAATGAAAATACATTGTTCTTGTCAAATGCGGTTTCCAGCTGTTCTTTTAATTCGCCCAAATCATTCTTGTCAAATTGTTCTAAAACGGGTGGTTTTGTTTTATTAATATGGGGTTTGATTATCATTTCATTTTTTTGAATTCTCTCTTTTCCTCCTCGGTTGATTGATGAAGCCGAATAAAAGAAAAATTTGTCTTCTTTTGAACCTCCCAAAATGATCCACGAATAACTGAATTCTGTGTTTTTATTTGTTTCTCGCGTGTCCACTGTATATTTATCTTTGTCTTTCGTAAGAGCGGGCATATTTCCTTGTATGTACAAAAAATCATTTATTATATCGCCGGAAGAAAATAAAATAATCGGCAATTTATATTTTTGCGCAAACACCCAAACGTCGAGGGCTGTCAAATAATACTCTTCGCTCATTATAAAAAGATTTAAATCATTCCCATAATTCTTTTTGATAATTTTATTCGTTGATTTTCCTTGGTTGTCCAATAGTTCAAATATTTTTCTTTTATATTCTGGATTTGTTAGATAATCCGAATATCCATTCCACAACATTTCTTTGATTTGTTTGATTGTGTATTCTTCGTCTTTGATTTGTTTCATTATATAAATCAACGGCTCAAAACTGCAGGGTTCATTGTTTTTGAACACAACACTTTCGGTAAAATGTTTTTTGGGAAACACGTGTTTCACCCAGTAGTTTGAACCATTTGAAGATTTGATAAATTTTTTGGTTTGAAAAATACAATCGTCTACAACCAATTCTTGGACCAATTCTTGGACCAATTCCTGTTCCTTTTCTTCTTCTTCTTCTTGGACCAATTCCTGTTCATTTTCTTCGACAACAACCTCTTCTTTTTCTTCAACAATTTCCTTTTCCTTTTCCACCATCATTGGAATATACAATTTTGTTTTTGCCATATCATAAGGAATGCCATTATTCGTGTTAAACGATCGATATTCATTGGTATCCGGATTTATCATATCACCAAAATATTCTTTGGATTCCAGTCTGGATTCGCTAATAATAAATTCGTCGTCGTTCATTTTAAAATCCGCGTTTCCAGTGTTTAAAAACTGGTTTGAATTCAGAATAAAATTTTGAATTCTTCCATAACGGACAATCTCGTCGGCAACGCGATACTGATAAATGGTTACATTGTCTTTTTTCGAAATTAAATTTTCCGCCGGAACATTCAGTGTGTGACCATCTGCGTACAACCCACATTTTTCGTTTTTCTTGCAAGTCGATGAAATCTCCAACATTTTATTCAACATGGAATCGGGCATTTTTGCGAATACTACGGCGCCTTTTGTAATTTTATGAATATTTTTTTTCACTTTTTCCAGTTTTTCTTTGTATGAACTGTTTGCATCTTCGATGATTGAAATCATCTCTTGACGATATTCTCTGTTTTCCAGCAAAGATTTGATGGTAGCTCGATATAATGAAAAGAAACTACTTTCCAAAGTAATATTGCGAACAATACGAATGCGTTCGGGATCTTCAGAGATTGAACGGTCAATTGCCATTTCGATTTCGTATGGATTTTGTTTTTGATTCACAAGAATATGCTTTTTTAATTCGTCTTCTCCGTCTTCCACTTCATGCGCTCCTGGATTTTTGATTTTAATAAACTGGTTCGTTTCGGTTAAAAACCCAACGACAATCCCATTTTCCATCATTTTAACCACGGGTTTGCACAATATGTTTTTATTTTTTTCTTTCAATGCCAATAATTCTTTCAATGTGGTTTTATAATCAGACCACAAATCCAGATTGTCCATATATTCGGTTTCGAAATCCTGCGGTTCAGACGGTTCGCACGGTATTACAATTTTATTCTTTGTCTCTTCATTTTCGACGAAAAGAGCAATGGTTCGATCCTGGTAGTTCAATACTTGTTTGTCGATTGCATAACCGCTGGTTTCGTTCAGTTGTCGAATCAGTTCGTCCACTTCCATTGGCGAATCAAACGTATACTCCTTGATCTCTTTGCGCGATGAGTTGCAATATTTATTCAACGTATTGTCGAGTGTTTCCAGTAATTTGCGGATGCTGGGATTTTCACCGGTTGTTTTGAAAAACGCTTTGGGGGCTTTGTTTCCAGAGGATTTCACCAAATAAACTGGCTCATACCGAGAACCATGGTTGATTAAAAAAATAGTGTCGCGACCCATAATAAATCGGTTTTTCACATAAGAAGTGAGTGGACAAATTATATCGACTTTACTGGTAATATCATTGTTGACAATTTCCATGATAACCATATTCAGACCGTTTTCAAATAATTTTTCATTTGAAACAATGTCCCATAAATAAGTGTGATCAATATTGGAATCTTTGTCCAATAAATATTTGCGAAAATTGTCGTAGGATTCTTTCAACAAGGTCTCTTTGGATGAAGGTTTCTTAGAGAACAAACGAACAAAACTGCCTTTTCCGTATTTTTTATAATCGTCCAAGGATACGGAATCGGCTATGATTTTTCGCATTTCGGCGATTTTTGGGATAGGTATTTTATTTATTTTTCCATAAATATCCGCCAGACAAGCAACCAATGACTGTTTTTCACTTCTCTCGACCCCGTATCTTAAGAACTGCATTGTGTTTTTTTTGTAATTAATTTGCATAAACCGCGCGACTGCAATTGGAAGATATCCCCAGCGTTTGGGTGTTAATATTGTATTGTTGCCCATGATGTCGGTTCCCTGATTTGGGTTTTCTTTTTCTTCTTCATCTTCTTCCTCTTCTTTTTTTCCTTCCTCTTCTTTTTTTTCTCTCTTTTCTTTCTTTTCTTTCTCTTCTGTCTTTCCTTTCTTTCCTTTCTTTTCTTTCCCTTCCTTTTCCTCCTTTTCTATATTTTCTTTACATTTATCTCTACGATCTTTGTGCATTTTAGAATCCCACTCAGCATAACAGCACGGCAAACACAAATCCTTATTTGGATGATGGTTTGTAATAAAACCAGGATTATAGTGACGATAACTGCCGTCCTGATTTTTATGTCTTTTATTGGTAAATTCAAACACATTTTTCTTTTGTTCTTTTGCGTCTCCGCATTTTCCTGCATCAATATCTTGTTGGGACATGGGGGTATTTGTTTTGAAACACCAAAACTGAGGGCAGATGTACCAGTTCTTTTTGTCCTTGGAACTTCCGTACTCCAGCGCCTCATTGTATGAGCCTTTGTAGTTTTTATCAATATGTTCTTTCTCTTCATTGGAAATGACAACCGGTTGTTGAACTGACTGACACGTTCTGGTATATCTTCCAATTTTCCCATCTTTCTTATTGACTTCTTTGAACAAAACCGGATCCGACTTTGTCAACCGTTTTAAAAAATACTTTTTGCCCTTTGCGGATTCGTCATCGGATGAGTCTGAACTGCTTCCTCCAGCAATCTCATCGCTTGAATCTCCAAACTCAAAATCGTGAACGGGTAAAACGCTACTGTCGCTATCGCTGTCACTATCGCTGTCCTCGATCTCGCTCTTTGGTTTATTACCAATCAACAGTTCGATTTGTTTTGCAACATCAATTTCTGCCTCCTCCTCCTCTTCCTCCTTTTTGTCTTTTTTTTCTTCTTTTGTGCCACATTTGTCCGATACATCCACCATTTCTTGCGTTATCTTCACAATGCTGGACAAATATATTCTCAACGTTTCAATGTAATCAATGCTCGTTAGATTATTAACGCTCACTTTCAATACATCATTTTCGAGTTTCATCGTGGTCAATAATCCAGGGTTCGCAGAGACAATGTCCGTATCGCTCAGAATCTTGGCAACCAGTTTTTTCGCCTGATTCAATTCGATTTCGTGTTGTACAACAAGTGCATTGTAGGCGTCCTCCTCTTTCCCCCGTTTTTTATACATATCGCTAATAAATGATGCGAGAGAATTCATTTTTTGGAAATTATCGACCCGCACAAATCGGAGAACCGCCTCTTTTGCCACGTTGCTTTTCTCTACCCAAAAAACCGGATACACGCACGTATTTTTCAAATTCATATTTGCAGTTTTCAAAACGGATTTGGGTAATTTGAGAGAAAGATTGGTGCTTTTCAACACCTTGGCTTTATCGATGCCAATGACATTTAATGAATTTTTGGTAGACACATCCAGTGTAAATTCGGTATCAGCATGAGTAATCGTCAGATGTTCGTCGTAAGTTACGCTGAAACCGTCGGGTTCAATTTGTTTTGCCATCTCTTCAACGAAAGATTCTACCGTGTAGATTCCTTCTTTCACCCGATACTGCATATTGTTCAAAACAAACGCGTTGTTGTTACTGCGAACGTCCACAAACTTCTTTTCAAGTTTGATTGAATATTGGTAGTTCATGTTTACAATTTTTACATTTTCATCTTTCAACGATGCAATCGTAGAGATGTTATATCCACTTGTCCTTAAGTAATGGTTCACCTTCTCGATCACCGGGTTCACCGACGATTTTATAATCGCTTCGATCTCTTCCATTGTTTTTACGTCGTATTCTTTGAATTCACCGACAATTTTGACAGCTCCGTCCGACTCAATGCTGATAATCAACCGATGCGTCAAATTATAAATGGAGATTTGCTTGTGATTGGAAGTAGTTCGCATCAAACTGTCAATCTTTTTTTTGGGCAAATACGGGATTTGTTTCCCCGTTTTGGAAACGGCGGTGCTGTATAATCGATAAATGTTTTCTCTGCGAACCCCCGGATTGTATTTGATAAAGGGGAATTCGGCGTCGCAATGAATATTCTTGAATATTGCATCCAGAGGCATTACCAATTTATACGAGGGGACAATCTCGATATCGAACCGGTTGATTCCGTGCTTTTCATTGGGCAAAGGCTCCGAATTCTCGTAGAGAGTGTCAATGATCTGGTAAGAAGCAAAATCCTTTTCGGTCATCATTTTGTCGGTTTTTTCTTTCAACTCTTCTTGTGCATCCATCAAATCCGCGGAGCCAAAGATGTTCGCGGTTGCCAAATGGGGGAAATAAATGCTGGAGAATGAATCGGTCGAAAATCCCTTTTTCTCTGCATACTTGAAAACATCTTTTGCTAAACACACGTAAATGTTGTTGTCGTCAATTGAACCAAGCAGTTTGTTTTCATTCAAATAAATGCTGTTTTTAATCTTGTCATTCTCTACGGTTGGATCATTTAAAAAGGGATCCGCAGAGAACAAATAATTGTATCCGTTTTTGAATTCCATTCCCAACCCGGTTTTTACAGAAAGTGTTTTTTCACCGAGAGAAGACAGATATTTGTATTCATAGATTTCTTTGTTTGCATCCATCTTCTCTCGGAATCCATTTGCGAATTGGGCAAATATTTTCTGGTTAATGACCGATTTGGTAGACGTCGTAATTGCATTTAAAAAATTGATGGTGCGGGTTTTATATGCAAACAAATACAATTCGTCGTAATTTGAGGTGACCGATTCGCAATTTTCGGAAGCGTAAGTTGAAAGAATGCACCCCAGTTCGTTTAAAATCTTTTGTTTGACCTGGCCGATGGAATCATCTTTGTGGATTAGAACTGGAGAGAAAATGGGGTCTTCTCCAAGTTCTTCACTAAATATTCCCATTTCTTCTTCTTGGTCGCCATTGAATACAATTACCTTCTCAACTTTATTTTTTTCATTCAATAACCATACTTTGTATCGTTCCATAATATATAATAGACGTATATAAATAGAGAAATTTACAGAACGCAAAAAAAAGGGTTTCCCCTTACAAATTTTTTAATTTTTAATTAATTAAATACACACAAACAACAAACAAACAAATTATACACAAAATTTTTATACATCTTCTTCTTCGCTCTCTTCGCAAACCGTCCCATTGTCGCTACTCGAGGTCGCGCATTGAGCAACAATCTTCTCGAGTCGGCGCGCCACGGAGGGACCCTGGCAGTTACGCACATCGCCCTTGGACAGTTCGCGAAACGTGCTTGGCTCATACTTCGGGTCCTGGATCAACTTGCCAATATACCACGCAATTTCCTCGCGAATCACACCCTGCTGAACCCATGAACACACGGATAGACCAAGCACGCCACTCAACTTTCCATACAGGTGCTTCTTCGGCTTCGCATTGACCGCATCATTCACCTGGTGCAACATCGCAAAATACGCTTTGAAGAAGGCCACCACATTGATTCGCTGGTCGGCCGTTAATACTCGCTTCAGATACTTGTAGTTCTGCTCATACGAGGTATTGATGCACGCCTGTCCACCTGCCTCTTCGCCACGGGTTGCAACTGCGAGAATGACACCAACAATATCACCCAGACCCTTGCGCGACTTGCCCGTGCCAATTGCGCCGATAAACTTCTCAATGTCGTCGCGCAACTCGGGGTGGCTCTTGAGCTCCGTCAAGAACTCCAGGACGGGGGTGGTCATTCGCGAATGAAACTTGTCATTGTCGCCCAGCGGTTTGCCACTGTTCAGGCGGTTAAATATATCCGCAATGACATCGTCAGTGATTCCGCGTCCAAAGAACGTCTCGATGGTGACTGAATAGTTCTTGAATCGTTCCTTCACTATGGGTTCCAGCTCGCTAAACAGCTTTCCGTCGTTAACGCCGTCGCCCGCTTCGCTCGGATAGCCATCCAGCAAATACTCCTGGAGCGAAGTCATGCGGGTCTGGCCGTCCTCGATGTTGCAAAACTCGTTTTCCCCGCCGTTTTCGTGGCGTCGAACCATAATGAATGCGTGTATGGGGTAGTTCCGCAAAATGGAGTCGACCAGTTTTTGCTTCTTTGCCAAAGGCCACGAGGGGAAACGTTGGTGTTCAGGGATGCGATACATGGTGGTCGCTTCTTGTGGGGTGTCGCCATTGCCTCTGACTGTAAAATTCTCAGAGGAAATGAGGTTGTAAAGGGGCTCGTTCGTAACAGTTCTCTTAAACATTTTTTTAAATTTTAGAATTGGTTAAATAAGGATTATCAAATATATGTCTTTTTAAAAAATGTTTAAAAAGAGTTCAATTTTAAAGGGAACCAAGGTATTCAGCGAAGCTTACGCCTTTTAATCCCTCCTTTAAAGGGAACTACGTATATAACCCCCTTCATCTTTTTTTAGATCTTTTTTTAATCCCTCCTTTTTTTAGATTTTTTGAGATCTTTTTTAATCGAATGTATATTTCGCAATGCAATTTGTTTGTAATATTAAAAATAGGAATAATAAAACTTGGTTCAACTCGTAAAACGGTTTCAGCAATAGTACTAGTCCAATTACCACAGTAATAATAAAGAGTTCCGCTTTTAATTCGTATCTGTCTGTATGGTAATTAATTATCATAGCTGTATCGAATAAATATGGTATCATTGAATTTGCATTGTTGGTTGTCATAATACAAATCACGTGATACCCCGCTGATAAATATATAAATGTTCGAGAGGTTTCTTGTATGAATGATAATGTTGTTAATGCCAAAAATGAACGAACATGCATGGCGTATTTTTCATAACTATAAGGTTCTACCAATTCATTGGATTTACTTTTTAGATATAGGTATTTTGAATAATGGTATTTTGCACTTGTAAATGACAATATGGATATACCAATTAAATCCAAAATTTGATAATTGTTGATATACATAACATATTTGTAATAGGCAACATAAAAAAGAATTGGAAAACTGAGTAAAAGTTCGGCAACAAGTTCGGTATTTAAAAATGGTACCAAACCGATAATGACTTGTTTATATATTTTTTTACAAATAATCAAGAACCAATATAAATTTATAATAAATAAACCATAGATACCAATATAGAATGACGCGTTTGTCAGATAAAAATTGGGCGTCGAATTCGTCATCTCATTTATTTTTACGTATGTTTCTGGACTTTGGATTAAATTATAAAAACCGTATACTCTATATTTTACAAATAGCGAAATAAATATTAAATCGTTCAACACACTGAGTATTGTGTTTTTTTTACCATTGTATTCATCCATCCATATTTTGATTATTAAAAAAATGGTGCTTATCTCCGTATACATCAATGGCAAAAAATGTACATAATGGTCTTTCTCAAAATAATGAATGGTATTATAACAACCAATTAAAGTAAAAACATGATGCAGTATCGCGTCTCCTTTTATCAGAAATAAGTCGCAAAAAATATAGCCAAAAATGATATAGGGCAATGGTTTCAATATTTCGACATCATCGGTTGTCTCGTATACGAATAAACAGCACGATGATAAAAATGCAACTGTAAAAGAACAAATGCATTGATAATCATATATTTTTTTTTCGGTTTCCGGACTACACTTACACAATGATTGTAACATAACACTCATTGTGGGTTTACTTTTATATTTTATCGATAAGTATAAAAACATTTTTATATTTATCAATAAAATGCTAATTACCATTGTGGGTGCCATTATTGGTAGCTTATTATTCATAATTATCTGTCTTGTGCGAAAACTGTGTACTATGCACGTTGAATTAAATAATCGCGTATTTCCTACGGCATCGTCCCGCTGAAAAAATACGGGGTATCCATGGTGGTTAAGTGCCAGACTTTATCGGATTCCACAATCACTTGCAACGGGCTCGGCCATTCGTTGTAGGGCACCGCCTTTGACGTGGATTTATCCAAAGAAATTAGCGTGTTCAGTGCGGACATGCGTCGTTCTAAGGGGTCCATTCGCGCAGGTAGTTTGCGCGACAATTGTTTGAACCGCCACTCAAATTGGAGCGCGGCTTGCCATGTGGGGAATCCCTCTACATGGCATACCCGTTCCCATGATTCGCCACGCTCTACTTGGATGCTCGTTGCTTTGGCCCCGCCTTTGATTTCCTTGTTGTGTTGGCGTAGCCGGTGATCCAAATCCACAGTTGCGCCTACATAAGTCTGTTGACCCGAGGTTGCGGAGGCATAAAGTAAATACACGTAAAAACTCATATATATATAAAGGGAACTACGTTCCCTTTAAATCCCTCCTTTATTTTTGAGCATTTAAAGGGAAAGGACGCAGCACCATTCGGGTGCCTTAACCATAGGTTCCCCTATATGCTTATAAAAAAGAAAAGGAGGGATCAAAAGGGAACCTTGGTTCCCTTTATAGGTCGTAAGCAGGGCTATCTCGAATGGTCATCCCGCAATATTTCTGCGGTTCCTTCTTGTAATCTCTCGGTGTATGGATTCCCGATGCTTTGGCCTGCTCCAACAAGAATTTGAAATTCTCCCAGAATTCCGTCTTGTGTCCAATGGATTTGGTGGCAATGTGGCTCAGTTCATGCAGAGCCACAAACGTGAGCGTGTGTTCATCAATCATCGTGGACCCATTCTTCTCGGTATTCAGGCAAAATGCCAATTTTTCGCCCTTGTTCTCGCTATACGCCGTGTACTCGCTTGTAGGCAATGTTTCCATCACTTTTTTGGGATTGAATCCGTCCACCAACCTCTTCACATTGTCTTGGTCGGGGAACTTCTCGCCCACGTAGACGACCAGTTTCTTGCATTTTTCGGTGACTTTGGCCAACATGTCCGCGGATTCTTTCACTTTGCCGTTTTCTCTCACACAGTATTTGTTTCCATCCACCGTAGAGACAACGCATTTCAATTGAAAATCACTCCTTTCAAAATACATGTAGCCACACAACAGAATAATTGCAATGACGACAACATAAAAAAACAACTCCTGGTTCATTCTAAAGTATAACATATGTTGATAAAAGAAACTTTACTTCCATATCTTATCTACAAATCTACTGAATTGGTTTTGGGAAAACGGATTCGCAGAGATGATGGAAATAACCATCCCTTCTTTGCAGAAATATTTTTGAATACACCGATGAATATCCGCTCGAGTAATTGGTTCAATCAACTTTTTGTATTTGTCTGCGTATCTGGGCGCCGACAAATGATTGAACAGCGCATTTTTCCCATTGTATTTGGCAATGACCGACGAATTTTCCGCGTTCATTTTTTGCGACCCCTTGGAAAACCCTTTGCCCAAAACCAGCTCCTCCTCGGTAATCCCGTGTTCCAATAGATCGCGAATCATCTTGCACAAAAGCGGGAAAACGCCCGGTCCGGACCCATTCTTGAAAACTTTGGCAGAATCGCATTCCGCATACATCTTGAAATCGCCCATGTGTTCGAAGAAATCCGTGTACGCATACGAACTGTATGTGAGCCCGTTCTCTTCTCTCAACAACATAAACATCCGACTGTTTATTTTCCCGCTTAAAATTGTTTTCAAAAGTTTTAAACAATATTTATCTGGACTTGAGAGAGAACATGTGCGGAACCCCATGCATATATGCACTGGATTGGTGGTGCGTTTTTCCAAAGAATAAATGACATTCAATTGTGGTTTTACAAACAGATTGACGGAAGGTCTGGGTTCTCTCCGATTTGCTTTTATAAAATCCGATTGTTCCACGTATTTGCAAATGGTTTTGAAAGGAAGGCTGGAACAAACGCTCAATATAAAATTGGAAGGGACATAGAATTGTTTATAAATTTCCAGAATATTTTCGTATTTCAAGGCATGTTTTCCTTCGTGGTATTTCAATTCATCCACCGGATGTTCGTAGGGCGAACCCGCGTAAATCTGTTTGTCCGCATTTGTTAGCGCGAGAAGCTCGTAATCGTCCTCGTCCTTGACCATCTCTTCTCTCACGACTTCGCGTTCTTTCACGTATTCGGTTTTGTCAAAGACGGAATTCAACAACATGTCGGACAATACAGAGATGCACGTTTTCACATTGTCGTTGTCGGTGTCCGCGAAATAACAAGTGTATCGGCGATCGGTATATGCATTGGATTGAGACCCAGTTTTGTCAAATATGAGATTCACTTCTTTTGATGTTTTCAAACGTTTGGTGCCTTTGAAACACATGTGCTCGATGAAATGTGCGGACCCGCGGGATTCATCGGGTTCATGGATACTCCCGACGTCGCAGAATACCTGGATGGATGCAATATTGGAGGAAGTGACAATCGGTATTTCGTGCACAAGCCTAAATCCGTTTTCATAAGTTTTGCTGTTCATTTGGTTGAACTTTTATATATAGATATATTTGTTTTATAAAGGAACTCGGGTATGGGATTAGCGAAGCGGAACGACGAGTTCCCTTTAAACTAAGACATAAATATTTTGGAACTCGTCGTCATTGATCGGCGCCATGTTTATTTTCGCATGTTGAGAGAAACCGCATTGTTGAGCATATTTCAAAATCGTATCTTCTGAATCCATAAACAAAGTTCGTTCATTTTGTCTCACGTTTTTGGTAACCGCGTCCGTGAATTTCTCTACGAAAGTGGATGTACCTTTTTGCTTGATATCGTATTTCGCAAAATACGTGAAATCGCCGAAATCGGTCTCCGTCTTCGTTATCCTCTCCTTCGCATATTTTTGTGGATTGTCGAGGAAAAAAGGCTTGCCAACCACGGTATTGAACCGGTTCTTATCCACCAAATGTAGGACCAGGGCACCCCCGTTCCTCAACCAATATCGGCAATTGGTGAAAAACGCGTGTTTATCCTCGATTTCGTAAATGGTCTGGTTCAGACACAAGATATGCGTGAACTGGTTTCTTGAGAAATGAATGGGTTCGGTCACGTCGCCTTTGATTACCGAGGAACCGCATTTTTCTTTTGCTACCGTCACCATCGCCTCCGATTTGTCGATGCCGATGCACTTGGCGCCGGATTCAGACAAAGCAGACAAAGTGCACCCGGTGCCGGTACCAACGTCCAAAAATGCGCTGTTATTGTCGGCGCCTGTGATTTTAAAAATCTCTGCGAGTTCCTTTTCGGGTTTGGATAAATGGATTTTGTCGTAGATTTGGGCGTAAAAATCGTCGTAAGATTGTCCGTCCCTTTTCAAGACAAATTTCTCCTGTTGAGTGAACCCTTCTCTCGCAACTACGTTATCGGAAAAATACTTGAATACTAGCAATAAAACCGCTAAAATAAATAAATTAACTAGAATTCGGAGTAATGCCTTGTTCTTAAATTCGGGAATCATCATTATATAAATAAGAGAACAAAGTTCCCTTATGAACCCTCCTTTTACCTCGCTTCGCTCGGAGGCGACGTAAAAAAAACAAAATACTAAAGTTTGATTTTAACCAACTTTATCCTCGCTAAGGGAGGGATCATAAGGGAACCGTAGGTTCCCTTAATTGGGTCCGCGTGCTGTTGAAAAACCGGTCTTTTCCAATCTTTGATCCAGCATTGGTCAAATTGGGGTGCACACCTTGCACAAAGGACGGTTTGTCAAACAAATGGCTATAAGGTTGGTCAACGGGTCTGGAAACCACATTGACTTTATACAAATCACTGTCACTGCTTGGCACATACACACTTTGCGATGCATGTTGTGAGGCCATCGTCTGGTTTCGCAACACTGTTTCCGTATCCACATTGCGCGCATATCCTTTAAACGGGGCATTGCGCGTCGCGGGATTGAAATTCATCTGCACAATGTGTTCGAACTGCGGTTGAATCGGAACTGTGGGTGCAGGATTCGAATTTTTCGCCATAATCGGCATCAAACTGTATTTGGTGGAAACAGGTCTAAACGAAAAATTCGGCTCCAAGGGGTAGTCGGAGAATTGCCGGCTTTTGGTCGTTGATTTCATCCAATCGTTCATGTTGCCCTACGATTAATTCTCTGTGCACTCCTTCAATAAATCCTGATTTTGAAAACATTATATATATTTGCTAAACAAATATTTCTCTCCAATAAATATATACCAATGTTCTCTGCGTTTCTCTCAATTCTTGTGATACTGGTTTTAATTGATTCCGTCTATTTGTTTGTAACCAAATCCATTTTTGGCGAAATGGTGGCGAAAATCCAGAGAACGGCGATACAAATGCGATTGGAAGGCGCCGTCGTCGTATACCTGCTTTTGGCAGTGGCCCTTTACTATTTTATTGTGAAACCGGGTTTAAGTGTTTGGAAAGCGGGGCTTTTAGGCCTGGTGATTTACGGGACGTTCGACTTCACCAATTACGCAATGTTCAAGAATTATGATTTGAAAATCGCAATCATGGACACGGTGTGGGGTTCTCTCTTGTTTATGGCGACGGTACTCTTCCAAAAACAGTTATTGCAATTTGGTCCCATTCGTCGGATTTTCCTTTAACGCACCGTCCATTTTTTCGCGTTTTACCTGGCGGACAAGTTTTGATGCATCGGCGGGTGGCAGGATTGCGCTCTTTCCCAGGCGGACACGGTGCCAATGCGTCTGCTGGGGGCGAAACTGCACCAATCGCACGTGCTTGTGCCACACTTAGACGGGGAATCGCGCGAACCGTTGGCTTCCTTTTTTCGGGAACCACGGAATGGTTTCGGAACTTTTTACCGAGCCTTCCAAGAACGCCGTTCAGACGTAAAACCGACTCATACTCATCGAGTATCGCGTCAATGTTGTTCCAGCGCGTGAAGACATTGAAGTCAAACAATTTCTTGAAAAACTCGTGAAGACGTGTATAGTCGGCATCGTTTAATCCACCCTTTCTTTGCATTTCATTGGCAACGTGATTCAGTGTGAAACCCAGCGAAAATGTATCGCAAGTTTCTAAAGATTTTTTAACAAATCCTTCAAAATCCGTTTTATAATGCATAATTCCTTGCATACAAGAACGAATTTGTTCAGTTATCGTAATAGTTGTGTTTTTATTCAATGCGTTTTCTCCATATTCAAAAAGCATGCCATAAGACGTTTTTATATTTAACTGGTTGGTTTTTTTTTTAAGAATTGTATCAATCATTAAGTTTGAGTAAAAATCGGTAATTAGATATTCTGGATGATTTGCGAAAATTGGTTTGTATGCAAGATTGCAAAATCCATTGTCGAGCGGTCGCGACCAATGGAAGTTGCGTTTCTGTAGACCGGTTTGTATATCTGAGACAAGGGTTGACAAATCTTTCACCAATCCAAAATCGATGAAATTGAATTCCATGGTGTCTTTTGCCAAATCAAATTTAAAGACAATGTTTTGCGGTTTCAAATCGTCGTGCAAAAGGTTTTTTTCGGAAAACGTTTTGAGTCCCATAAACAATTGATGCGCGTCCAGCCAAAATCGGTCAATTTGGTTTGTCGCCGATTTTTTTACAAAATTCTTGTAATGAATTCTCACAAAATCGTCGAGGTCGGAACCGCCGTCCGCATATTGGAGCATTTTATAGTCTTTGCTCGTGGTGTTTGATTTCAAAATCCGGCACCCCGAATTTTTGACGTGCGCGTCGTAGTTTGTTTGCGACATAAGGCATTTTTGAGGTTTACCTAAATAGTATTTTTTCTTCGGATCCGCTTTTGCAATCTTGGTGTATTCGTCGTATTCGGCATCCGCCGCCATTTTTGTCAAAACCTTGGAAATTTTAGTATCAATGCCTCGATTCGAGCCTTTTTCGCAAGGAATTGCGGGCCGGAACGCGCATCCATAAGAACCTTCGCCAAATAATATGGGGTCTTTACTCATTATACAATATAATGAGCAAAATATATAAGATATACACAATTGTATATCGTATAAATGCCGGTAAACCCCATTTCTTTTTCGATCCCCCCCGAAAAAATCGTCGACAAAATCCCATTGAAAACGCGGGTTGTCGCACATATTATTCCGGGTGACACTTCCACCTACATTTACGACTCGGAAGAGAGTTATTATCAGGGATACCGAGAGAGTTATTTTGCAATCACCATGAAAAAGGGCGGATGGGACTGCATGCGCCATTACGAGATTTTGGCAAATGGGTGTATCCCATATTTTTGGGATTTGGAGAATTTACCACCCAATACAATGGCGCATTTTCCAAGAGAAATCATTGCAGAAACCAACCAGGTTTATTTAAATATCGTGAAAAAGGGCGCAATGGACCAGACCGATATAGAAAAATGCAACCAATACATTGACGAATTGTTGAATTACACGCGGATGCATTTAACCACAACCGCCATGGCAACCTATATTTTGTCAAAAGTGGGTTCTCCAAAACGCATTTTGTTTCTCTCAGGGGATATCCAGCCAGATTATTTGCGCTGTCTTACGCTGTCGGGTTTCAAAAACCGGTTTGGGTCTGCGTGCCACGATTATCCGAAAGTTCCGCATATTTACAAAGACTATCCCCACAATTGCGCCGATTTTTGGGGGAAAGGGATTACCTATACGAAAACGGTGGACCGTGAAAAGAGGAACGACCATTACGACGAAACAATTGTGGAGGATATTGTGAATCACGTATACGATATTGTTGTTTATGGAAGTTACCACCGGGGTCTCCCCTTCTTCGACGTAGTCTCTGCAATTTATCAGTCAAAAGACATTGTGTTTTTGTGCGGAGAAGATTGCGATTTGGCTTGTGACAATCATACGTGCAAATTAAATGAGCAAAATGTGGAGTACAATTTGTTCATTCGAGAATTATAACCTTTTCAAAATAGTGAGTCCGTTGTTATTTTGATAATGTTCGTGCAAAACCCATTCTTCGTGGGTTTCCAGAAATTCGGCGACCGCGGGTATCAATCCGCGCATGATTTCTTCCACTGGAAATCCGGTTTGTCTCGATTGTTCTTGCGCGTTCCATCCAACGCGAATCGTTTCGCCCAGGGTCCCATCCACTTCGGTGTCGTGCATAATAATATATTTCTTGGTGATTTGGCTGTATTTTTCAAGTTCGCGTTTCAATTGGGCATACACGTGCCATGTATCAATAAAGGTGATGTCCGTTTCCATGGAACTCGTGTCCACCAATAAATCATTGATCCATTCGTAAGTTGCGTCAATGTTGGCAGTGGGGCACACTTGCAACAATTGGTCAATGTTGCAGGGCGAAATATCGTTCAGAAAAATCTTCTTTCTGGGTTTGCCATTTTCTAGAAGCCCCTTGCAGAAAGCCCACGAAGAAACGCATCCGCGAACTCCGAGTTCAATGACACTTTCGCACTCGGACGCATAATGTGCAAGTGTTGGCAGATGTTCATTGATATCGCCCGCACTTTCGCAGTGTAATTTGTATTTTGAAAGAATGGTTTGCATATCAATAAATAGAAAAAAAACGTTTATATTCTTTGTCTTCGAAAAACTAAATCTATACCTCGATTCCCCTGTAAAATTCTGTCACGGTCGGATTCGTCTTGATTTTCTGCGGATTGAACCCGCTCAAATAAAGCCCCTCCAAACTCCGCACGCGACTCAGACCCACATAGGATTGCCCATATTCAAACACATTGGACCCCAAATCCATCTCTGCAATGTCCAAGGTAATTCCCTGCGATTTATGGATCGTGAATGCCCACGCCAGACGCAACGGCAACTGTTCAATCCCAATGCGTGGATAATCCCCGTGCTGATATATTTTGGGTGAAATTCGCATGGTTATTCCATTCAAGAACCGGACAATTGGATGGCCTTGTGCAAAATCCACAATCACACCCTGCGACCCATTGCATATACCCGCGTCAATATCCAGATTTGCCAAACACATCACGAGCGCCCCCTTCTTCAACTTAAGCTCCTTGTTGACCTTGCAATTCTCTATGAGAAGCTCCAGCTGTTGTTCGACTTCTTCGCGCGACAAATCCGCACACCGAATAAGGACTTCGGGTGAAATGGGTTTACCCGATTCAGCAAACGTCTGCATATTGATGTGCTTGGCGAAATTATAGGTTTGCTCCTCATCTTTGAGACGCATATACATAAGCTGGTTCACACGGTCCGCGTCCGCATTTCTGGGAAACAGTTTGGTAGGAATGATGCCGGTTCCATTGTCCACGTATTTGGCTACAGTGCGCTGTTTCAACAGTTCTGCGGATTCCTCCGAGATGACGCCTTGCCTTACTTCATCCAGTACCTTGATATATGTCGGGTCCTTTTGTCGGAAAAGCGTTTTCAAAACGATGTGGTTTTCCTTGGAAAATGTGGAAAACCAGTTGGCGGATTGGAAACAAAACATGGTGGTTTCGGGCTCGGTGTAACGACCCACCGGTGGCAGTTGGTAGAAATCGCCGATGAAGATGATTTGCATATTACCGAAGGGTTTGGAAGGATTTCGGCGGATGGTTTGGCCGATTTTATTCAGGGCGTCGAATATTTTCATCGACATCATGGATACTTCATCCACAATGAGAACGCGCGTTGTTTTCCAGTTTGCATTGGCTTTGCGGTTCTTGACTGCCTTGTCCACGATTTCGTGGATCTCGCCGGCGCCGAGCCCGAGACCGCTCCATGAATGAATGGTTTTGGCGCAACAGTTTAATAGCACGGAGGCGCACCCGGTGAGCCCACAGACCGCGTGTTTGATTTCGCGCATTTCCAAATCCGCTTTGATGGCTTTGATTAAATAGGATTTCCCGGTTCCGCCGGGGCCAGTTATAAAGACATTGTGACCAAGCCGATACTGTTCAAAAGCCCGGACCTGTTCGGGGGACAAATCGTCCAATAAAGAAGACCCCGTCGAAGAAGTCGAAACAACTTCTTCTTTGTATGCAAAGACAGATAGATCCAATGGTTTTGACATACTTATTGTTTTTGTGTTCATATAATCGGTGGCTTCTGCCTCGGTCTTAAACTTCTTGTATTCTGCTCCACTGAACCCCTCGATTTGCTTGGCACATTCTTCCCAGGTTGCGTAGACACCAGTTTCAATTCCTTTTTTCACTGCATAAAATGACATGGTTTATTAGTATTAATATACACTAATAAATAAATTTTAATTCAATTTTAGGGAGAACTGATAGTTCCCCCAAACCCCCTCCTTCAGGGAGAACCTTAATTTATTATTTTAAGGGAAGGGGTCATAGGGGAAACCGTAGGTTTCCCTATATTTTAACGCACCTCCCCTTACTATTGCGTATGGTTCCCGGTTTGCACGCAATTCTGCACCTACCGGTTGCCGGATTTAATTCTTTACCTGCTGGACAAGCTTTGCGCGTTCTCGACCAAAAACTCCGTTCTGAAGAAGAATTGCCCGATATTAAATCAACCACTTTGACCTTTTTGCACCTGCCCGTTGGACCCCGAAAATGGTTTGGCGGACACACTTTTCGGCACCGTCGTGTTGCCGAATTCATTTCTTGGCCGTGAGGACACGCTTTCAATATGTCTTGTATGCGTCGAACCGTGTTATTTAGTATCTGGGCTTCAATAGATGTGTTTGCGTCTTTGATTACACCATTCTTGATTTTTTTATCCAGTCGTGATAGAACGCCCGTGTCGGATAAGACCTTTTCATACAATTCAATATATTCTTCAATACTGAATGCGGTCCTGCCAACCAAATTCGGACTGCACATTTTTCGAAACAATTTGCTATATTCTTTATATTCGTTTTCCACAATCGTGCCTTTGTCATAAAATGCATTCAGCACGTGGTTCAACGTGAACCCGAGAGAATAAATATCCGTGTTTGACAACAATTTATCTAAAGTGTTTTCAAATGTAATTTTGGTTTTATAGTATTTTAATCCAGTAAACATTTGTTTTATAAAATCCGTTTTTTTCGCTACCGTCCAAGGAGACAATCGGTTTTCCATATAGCGAAACGTGGATTGAAATGAATGAGGTTTGATGCCGTATTTATTTACTTTATTTTCATAAGTGGGATTTGTCAAAATATTGACAAATTCTTGTTCTGCTGCGACAAAATCAACCGGATTTTCAAAATAGTATTGTTTTGAATAATTGAAAAATCCAAATTCCAAGGGATACGACCAATGAAAATTTTCGTAATTTAGTTTTCGAATCATTTCACTCTTTAATTTGCTTTTTTTCTCAATTAATCCAAAATCAATGTAGTTGAACCGGTATGTGTGCGGGTCAAAAACAATGTTTTGCGGTTTAATGTCGTGGTGCAAAATATCATTTTTCAAAAAAAGTTTGATGCCTTGAAACAAGTTGTATGCGTTTAAAAAGAACTTGTCGGTCTGTTCTTTTGCACCGGGCACTAAATAATTATCCAATTGGGTTTTTACAAATTTATCTAAATCATATCCGCCATCATCGTAAATCAACAGTTCGTATTTGCTAATATTGGGATCTTGTTCGAACAATTTGCATTCGCCGGGGGTCATTTCTTTCACCGCGTCGGCGGGGTCAGGAACGCACCGGATTGGCGGACCTGGGTAGAACTGTCTTTTCTTGTCCGCATTTTTAATGATTTTGTATTCGTTTTCTTCCTTTATTGCGGCGCGACGCGTCATTAATTTGGAGATTTTTCCAGATTTATATTTGATGCCGTTTTGGCATTTGATGGGTGGGCGGTATACGCACCCATACGTTCCTTCTGCAACATATACCATTATATATAATGGCATATATTTTTTTTATTAAACCGATGAACATTTAAAACGGCACTGGTATAAATGGTTATCGGTCACGAACCTAGAAGAAAAAATGGCACTTTGTGCCTTCGACGGTTTAAATGAAAGCATTCAAATAACGCAACAATCGCTTCTTCGAAAGAGTGACATGGTCGTATGCAACCACCTCATTGAAGCGCGAGACTTTACTTTTAAGCTCGTCGTATTCATCATAATTGGTTAAATCTTCCATATAATTCACCGATATACTGACCTTGTGGTTTTCCGAGAACCCCATCGTGATTGAAATAAAGTTATATAAACTGTCTTCGTTATCAAATGTCTTTGAATACCTTACGTGACCGCGCGACCCATACAAATAATACACGTCCTCTTCCTCGTCGTAGATAAGAAAGATGTTGGTATCCCGTTTTCCATTGGTGTCGTATTCGGTGATATTCAATACCATGAGGGGGTCATAATAAGTGGTTTCGGTGGCTTCGTCGTAATATCCAGACATTGTGATACTGTATTTATTCGCAATTTTTTATATTCATTTGCGAATTCTTCTTTTTCTTCTCGTTTTTTTGCTCCTAGTTTTCCCCCCCTTCGCGATCCTTTGTTTTGAACGACTGCTTACTGTGGATGACATATAATGTTTGCTTTTGCTTTTGCTTTTTTTACCAATGCTTTTTTTACCAATGCTTTTACTGAGACAATTGGATACATCTCCATGATTCACCGTTTCATTTATCACGCACAAAGATGCGCTCATAACGTTGTTTGCTTCTTCTGCAAATCCACATTCTGCGTATTTGCTTTTAATTTTTTGGATTGCTTTTCTCTCGTCTTCTTCGTTGTCAACACCGTCGGGAGAAACAAACAATTCAACCATTGTTCTAAGACTTAACCGTTTTCCAAACAATTCCCCGTTTTGCGCGGTTTTAACAAGAATCTTCATGAATTCTCTGAAACAGATGCCTTTCAAACTTGGAATATTGCATTCAACCGAACTCAAATTGATTACATTGTTTATAAGTCGCAAACTCATTTTTGTGTTTTCGGATAATTCTATGATTCGGTATCCGCCTTCTTCGGAATCACGTATTTTGTAATCCATGGTATAGTATGATTGGATAAAATATTTCTATCTAAAAACCATCCCGAATGGATTTCCCCGATAAGAACCGCGGGATTCCTTTCTCTGATAACTCCTGATATTTGATTGTCAACAGTTTGCCAATATTGGCCGGTGCATTCTGGAAAAGTTGTTTCCTGTGTTCAACTGAGCCAACCGGTCTGCAATCGAATTCGTCGCCTGTCTTAGTAGCGCATCTCCAAATGACGGTTCCCGAGTCGCGACCTTCCGCTTCTCGGAACCCCACAATCCGAAATTCGTCCTCCTCAAATTCCTTGTATTTCTGCAAATCGTGGCTCCGATTGCTTACGTAAGCCCCCTTCTTGTTGCGCAACATAATTCCCTCGTATCCTTCTTGCACATACTCGGTGAATTTGGCCTTGAAATCATCGACTGTGGTCGCTTCCTCCGTCTTGACGATTTCAAATGTGGCGGGGAACAAATGCCGATTGTCCAAAATGAACTGTCTTCTCTCTGCATACCCATTGGGTGAAACAATATCATATATGTGGAAATGGACTTGGCGAATTCGCGGGTCGTCCACCTGTTTGCGTTTAATCAGTCCCACTAGCTCCTCGAATGGGTATTGGTTTGTGTAAAGCTCCCCGTCCAAAATGACGGTGGGTCTTAAATTGAAAAACTCGGTCAGACCGGCAGTAATATGATCCATTGTGGTGAATATTCCGCCCGTCCTGGACTGGGTGACGATTTTGCCACCGGATAAATAAATGAGGCAACGGAGCCCGTCCAGCTTGGGTTGCACGAAACACGGATACACAATGGGGTTTTTCAGCTTGGTCTTGGATTTGGGGTCGTAGACGTGCGCCAACATGGGGAAAATCTTTGTTCCAACCTCTTCGGATTCCTCGTTTTCGGTGTATCGCTCCTTCTCCTTCTTGTCGGACCACTTCTTCTTGATTTCGTTGGTGCATTGTTGGAGAGGCGTGGTTTCGTTGGCCTTGCCGACATTTTTGCCCTCGGTGAAATCTCGGCTGGTGGTTTGGAGTTTGCCGTCTACCTGGCCGTATTCCACGGTGTATCGGGCAACAGAACCGTTGAAAAAAATGACAGCCGACCACTGCTTGGTCTTTCCCGAGATATCTTTTCCATAAAGAGTGGGTAAAGTTTCTTGGACTTTAAAAGAATTCGACATTATAGAATTATAATTTTTGGATTTATATGGTTTTGATAAAAGGATTTCTTTTAGGAAAAATATTTAAAAGTATTTTTTGCAAATAAGGATTTAAAGTGGTTTTATTTTGTTTTACATATTATAATTGAATATGAGTACTACTTCTGTCCCAACTACACCCACTACTACTGTTGTTTCAGCGCCAGCGTCAGACCAATACCGCCTTCCCGATGCCACAACTTTGCAAAATATTAGTAAAATCGCCATCTCCGAAGATAAGCCAATTATGATGGATTATTGGACCGCTTCCATCGAGAAGAAAGCCCTGATTGGAGTTCGTGAGAACAACGAGAAGTTGCTTGTTAAGAGCGAGGAGGAGTATACCAGTCCCATTCAGAAGATTTTCAAGGTAGGCAATGATTTCATCATTATGACAGAGAACTCCATTTATGTTGTTGATAATAAGATTCCGACCAAACGTATCGCGTAAAGGGAACCAAGGTTCCCTTTAAATCCCTCCTTTAAAATTCTAAAATAAAGGGAAGGGGTCGTAGGGGAAACCGTAGGTTTCCCTACTTAAAATTGAAAAATTTCAACCCATTATATATGATTCCAGAAATAATATATAAAATGACTACTGATAATTACAATAACGATTCTGATTCCGAGGACTTAACCGACGACCAAGTAAAATCCGAAGCCATCGCTGAATCCGAGAACCTATTCGACGATGAATACTACACATCTTTGGAACACAACCATACCTATTACATAACTGTTCCTTATAAAATAGAAAACAACTATTTGAAAGATTTGCATATCAGCAATCACGGATTCTTCAACCATTCATTGCAATCTGTGAAAAATTATATTTGCGAATACACCGTGAGCGCACACATCTCAAATTCCGCGCCGATTGAGATCGTCAAGACCAGTTATACACATTTACCCAATGGATATACATTACACAACGTTGTAATCAAGACATTCTGGATCAAGATTGTGCAACGAAGATGGCGAAATGTGCTGAAAAAAAGGATGCAGATGATTTACTGTGCACTGAAAAACCGCGAATATGGAATCCGAGCAGATTTACCAAAGTTGCGCGGATGTTTGGCAGACTTAAGGAAACCAACGGTTTCCTTATGAACCTTCCCTTTGTATTAAAAAAATGCACAATATAAAGGGAGGGGGTAAGCGAAGCGGAAACCGTCGGTTTCCTTATAGTTTCTTCAATTCCGAAAAATACGATGTTGAAACCATTATTTTTCGTTTTCTCAGTTTGATTTTTTTTGGTTCTACTTCCCCCAAATTCTCCGTTTTCATGCAAATCTGGGCATACTCGTCTTTCAGCAAATTCTTGACAAAATCGTAAACAAACATCAGAATCTCTTCCGAGCAATTCCCCACAATGAGGCATCCGCCCGTCCTGAAAATCATAAAACTCACTTTGGTATACTTCTTGGAAACAATGAGTTCTTCCACGGTCAAATGGTTGTCTTCCTGCAAAATGGTGCCAGTCTGTTTCTCTGCATCAAACCCATTTTTATTGCAGAAATAATACTTGCACTTGACGCCCGGATAACTGCACGAATCATAAGTTGTATCAATCTTGTATTTGTCGCTTATCAAGATGGAATGAAGTGCGTCCCGATTGACGTGATAGTTGCATTCAAAGTTGGAATTGATCAGCACATTTTCGCTCGGAATGTCCTTGAATGCCACCGGCACCTCAAAATAGGGTCGCAATGTATCCAAAATAAAGGTTTTCACACGGTCGAACAAGCTGGTATTGAGAACCCCCGGTATCTCCAGTTTCCCAGTATTGAACACCTTGACGTGGATTTCGTGGAATCGGTTGGCGTCATTCCGGAAACGAAACGTGAGTGCAATGCAATTGAACATCGCCCCGCCCTTGTCTTTGCCCCGATAATTCAAAACATTCTTGGTGGAAATGCCCACCGTCACTTTTCTCTCGTCTTTGAATTTGATTTTCTTTGCAACGGGGTTGTCGATTTGTTTGATAATCCGCTCCGTGTAATAATATGTTTCTTTGAGCTTCTTGGCATTCTCTTCGCACTCCTCCTTGGATTGCGCGGCGACCTTCATCTGTTTCTTAATGACGCCCTCACCGGGTTTCCAGTATTCGACGATGGGCACGCTCCAGAAAATCTTTGCAACATCAATGTTGGACTGGTTCAAATAAAGCAACTTGGTTTTAGTTGAAATGTAGAGTTCCTCGCACTGAGGCGCATCCCCGAGTTCGTCCAAATCATCATCAATGTCATTGGTTTGCCCCCCATTTAAAAATTTTTCCCATTCGTTATCTAATTCCATTTTATATTTCTTTATGTCTTTTGCTTTAAGTGAAAATAAAAAATCAATTTTAAAGGGAGAACTACGTTCCTCCTTTTTCGAAAATGGCATCAAGAAAAGGGAGAGGTCATAGGAGAACCGTAGGTTCTCTTAAAACCATATAAATATTTGCTTGGTTGAATATTAAATGAACGAAAATATCCCCTGGACCGAAAAGTATCGTCCAAGTCGATTCGACAACATTGTGCTCGACCCTTACAACAAAATCCTTTTTACAAATATGATTGAAAACAAGTATTTCCCCAATTTATTATTGTATGGTCCACCCGGAACCGGCAAAACGACCACGGTTATCAATTTGATTAACGAGTACCAGCGCGTGAAAAAAACCAAAAGCCAGGTCATCCATTTGAATGCATCCGACGAGAGAGGCATCGATATCATTCGGAACCAGATTTACCAATTCGTGAAAACCAAGAACTTGTTCGAAACGGGGTACAAATTCGTGGTACTGGATGAAGTCGATTACATGACCAAAAACGCCCAACAAGCGCTCAAGTATTTGCTCCAAACGTGCGGGAACAATGTGAAGTTTTTCCTCATTTGCAACTATATCAGCAAGATTGAACTTTCTCTGCAACATGAATTTGTGTGTGTGCGTTTCAACCAGCTTCCGAAACAAAAGATTCGCGAGTTTATCCGAGAGATGTGTATGAAAGAGGAGGTCCATCTGACCGACCAAACCATTGACAATATCCAGAATTTGCACAAATCCGATATTCGAAGCATGATTAATTTCATTCAATTGAACCAGAATGTGATTGTTCAGCAGAGTAATATTATTGATGACACCGTTTGGAAACAGCTTTTCGATTTGTTCAAGGCTTCTGACAGAACAAAGATAAAAGTGTTTATAAATCGCATGAGCATCCATTACAACATTGACAAGAAACAGATCATCAAGGATTACTATAATTATTTGATTCTGAGTCACCCCGAATTAATCAATCCTGAAACCCTAGAGAAAATGGAAATTGTTATCCATAATTATGATTGCAATATTGAGGTATTGATAAATTATTTTATACAAATGGAGCGAATGTAGTTCTATCACCAAAAATAATATAAAAAATTGTTTTATATTATTACAATGTCTTCCATCAACCAACCTGGCGGGTATTTAGAGCTCATTTTGGGTCCCATGTTTTCCGGCAAAACCACGCGCCTCATTCAGCATTATAAGGCCTACAAATACATAGGGAAGAAAATCGTGGTTATTAATTATTCATTGGATACCCGCTACAGTGAAACCGCATTGTCGTCGCATGACCGCGTAGAGATACCGTGCGTTTTCACGAATGCGTTGGCGGACGAGTCCCTGTGGATAGACGCGGATGTTATTTTGATTAACGAGGGGCAATTCTTCGCGGATTTGGTCCCCACGGTTGTGAAAATGGTAGACACGTATCAGAAACAAGTGCATATTTGCGGATTGGACGGCGATTTTCGCAGACAACGGTTTGGTTCTCTCCTGGATTTGATTCCTTACTCGGACAAAGTAGAGAAGTTGTCCGCATTTTGCGGAATGTGCAGAGATGGGACTTTAGCGGTTTTTTCTCATCGTGTTTCAACCGAGTCGGCACAGGTAGTCATTGGGAGCGACAATTATATGCCCTTGTGCCGAAAATGCTATCATAAATAATGATTAAAAATATATATTAATATAATATATATTTAAGATGACTGAAAATTACAAAGATAAAATTGAACAACAAATGAAAGCTATGAAATTAAACATTAGATCTATTGAAGGTTTTAAATTTCTTGAAAAAGATATGTATAATGTACTTTATACGTATTTAGAGGAAAAAGATGCAGAAATAAAAAAAATGTCCTTACAAATTGATGAAGAAATTAAGGTGTTAAATGAAACTAAAGATATGATAGAGGATTTACAAAAAGAAGCAGATAAAGTAAAAATAACCCTAAATAAAAACAGATTAAGTGAATCACTTGACCAAAGCGCACGTAAAGTAGTGAACAGACACATAACGAAAGAACAGTTTGACAGTCTTCCAGAAGATATTAAAGCAATCGTCGATCCTTCAAGAATATCTGCTTACGAAGGAAAGGGGAGAAAAAGAAAAACACAGGGAAAAAGAAAGGGAAACAAAAAATCACAAAGAAAATAAAAAACATTTTGATTATAAACAAAAATATAATTCTATCATATATGATAGAATTATTAAAACAGGTTTTTACACCCGACAAGTTTACTATTAAAGCAACAACTATACCAAACCAATATGAAATAAGTAAAAAAGATTCTGAAATTGATTTTGACCATTGTTTAACAATTTTAGTTAATAAAGATTATATTGATTTAGACCTACTATCAAAATGTGGTATAAACAATGGGAATCGTCTATTACACATGTTAGATGATTTTGCACGATTAATCAATTTGCACAAAATAACCTTGATGGATAAATCAAATATTTATATATGTGATGTTAAAATTAAATTATCCGATTTATATATTTTAACAACTGGCGAATCGTGGTATAATGCACACGGGTATTATTCGGCTGATTCTAAAAGTGAAAATGATAATAACAAAACGATTTTAATAAAAGATATGGATGATTATGTAAAAGAATGCATTGATATGGAATTTATAAGATATGAAAACGAATTAAACATGCCACAATATCGGAAAAATGCTATCATATATACGTATAACGATAAATCTTATAAGAAAACCGAAGAGTTTATTGAAAAATATAATAATATGAAATCGTATGAAACTGACCCAGTAAAAACAATGGAAAATATTAAAACAAAATTAGACTCGTATTTACCGCAAATAAAAGCAAAATTTGGAGAATATTTTAAAAAACCGAAATATTTAGTTCATGAATTTTTTAAGGTAATAAAAGAAATATTAAAAAACAGTCGTTGCGATACTGATAAAAATGAAATAGAAATAATATCAAAGTTCATTACATTATGTTCAATACAAATAAAATATGATGGCGATGAATTAACCAAAGACCTATCTGCCGGTTTGGGAAAAGGAAAAAGAAAAATAGGGAAAACACAGAGAAAAAGAAAGGGAAAAGGAAAAAAAAGAAAATCGCAGGGAAAAATGGGGAAAACACAAAGAAAAAGAAAATAAAAGATTTGGGAATATGAAATTACATGATGTGTAATTTCATAAGAAGGGAAAGGGTCAATACTCTTATTTTTTATTGGCATCCAAATCATTGTATTGAACCTTGCCTTTCAAATACGCACTGTAAAAAATGTTCTTCTCTGTTTTCACCGTAGAGTAAACATCCGCCATTTTGGTAATCATGAAGAGAACCGATGTGATAAACGTGGACGTTGTTTTGTCATCCAAGTAGTATTTGTAAACCACGGTTCCCGAGAGAACTGTATTGATTACAAAACACAATAATGCGAAATATCCGGTCTTTTGGTAAAGGTTGTCGTAAAACAGGATAACATCTCTTCTCTGTTCAGGGAGTCTTGTCAAAACCTCCCCAACCGAATCATTGTCAGATTTGCATTTGGGGTTTACGTCTAAATAGGCAATCATTTTACCTTCTCTCTTGATCTCCGCAAAATACATTGCCAAAAAGGCGATGAGAGTGATGCAGTTAAACGAGAACCCCGCATTGTACAATGGATCCGCACCCGTTTGCGCATTTTCGGAAATGGAACAGATATGGTCTCCGCACGTTTGGGGAACAAAGAGAATTAAGAAAGAGGCAATTAACACGCGATACAGCTCCAATAAAACAGTAACTGTGACACTGACCTTTTGTTGGAAATCCTGGTCTCCAAGTTTTTCCTGGATTGTTACAGACGTTGTTTTTGGAACAACATCTACACTTTGGTTGGGGGTTTGTATTTCGATATCAACGAGAGAATCATTCGAAGTTGGACTGTCCATTATACATTTCATAAAGACTCTTTTTTATCAGTAATTATCGCCAGAAATAGTTATTTTTTTTGATATTTTCCTGTTTTTCAATCTGGTTTAAATCCTTGCGAAAAATTTTCGAATCTATTTCATATCCTTTGTAACAAGCGCCGTCATCTTTATCAAATGCATCATACAAACATTCCTTGTAAAAATTCACAGTTGAACCATCCAGAATCCAATGTCTCTGTTTAATCCCTAAATGACGATAGTCTTTGTAAATCCGGCAAAGTCGGAACAAATAAAAAAACAATTCGGTTATGTAATTCACATATTCCACGGTTTCTTCCACATACTCTTCATTGATTTTGTAAATGAGTTCATTGTATTTTTTTAGTTTATTTGTAACGTCTTCATTTTTCTCTATGGGTGTGAAATATATTTGTTCAAATGTTGCCGCATAAAGTTCCCATGATTTTGCGGAATTGTAATTAATATCGGCTTTCTCTTTCAATTTGAAAAACGTGTTGATAATGGAGAGAATGAAAGTTGCCAATAAAACATAGAACAATTGGTCGGTCGTTAAGAATGTTGACCCGGACCCGGTTTGGCCCGCGGAAAGCGCCGTGAACAAGGTGATTGTGAAATTAATGGGCGTGGAAATGTAGTTCCAGAACCCGGCATTGAAATACTTCTTCTTCAGTTGGGTTCCAATCCGTAAATTGAGATTGTCCTGCACCGTCAACATGATTCCCCAGATTGGAGAGAGATTGTCGATGATATATTCGGCGTTCAATCCCTCGGAACTGATGACGGAGACGTTTTCATCTAATTCTTGCCTTGGTTTTGGGTCACATAGTTTGGGGTTG
>Ga0209353_10000300_pt1 | contig 30558 bp, 26 predicted proteins | sample LauGreSpBDMM15SD_2_FD_187561 | JGI IMG/M metagenome (GOLD analysis project Ga0209353, IMG submission 187561) | Freshwater lake microbial communities from Lake Michigan, USA - Sp13.BD.MM15.SD (SPAdes) (version 2) | ecosystem: Environmental > Aquatic > Freshwater > Lake | place: Lake Michigan... | reverse complement strand
AAATTTTTTAAATCAAATAAAATTTTTTAAATCAAATAAAATTTTTTAAATCAAATAAAATTTTTTAAATCAAATAAAATTTTTTAAATCAAATAAAATTTTATTTATAATGGTTTTCTTTATGTAAGGGAAGGTTCAAAAGGAAACCGTAGGTTTCCTTTATGTAAGGGAAGGTATAAGCAAAGCAAAAAAGGCGTAAGCGAAGCTGTACCGTAGGTTTCCTTTATGTAAAGGGAAGGTATAAGCAAAGCAAAAAATGCGTAAGAGAAGGGAAGGGGTCGTAGGGGAAACCGTAGGTTTCCCTACTTTATTTGTAGGTCCGTTTAATCGCATACGGGTTCTGTTGCAGAACATTGTACATATCCGGAGTATTCCTCTCCATATTGACATTGGAATCCAGATTCTGCGATTTTTGTTGGTAAGTTCCGATCGAACCTGCGGTCACATATGGCATCTTTGGCATTGCTTCTCTATTATTCACCATATCCAAATCTTTTGGTTTACCCTGATAATTCACCGAGTTATTGAACACATTGGTATTCGAGTTGCCGAATCGCCCCTTAATCGTATCCGCCTTCAAATTGCTGGGCTGGTATCCTAGCTCTGCGTCATACACGCGCAACGCCGGGTTCTTAGATGCACCTGAACCAGTATAGGATGTTGTCGTAGTGTCTCTGTGCTGGGGCATTGCCTCCACTTTTGCCGCCATATATCCATTGTTGGTTTGTCCCCGATTCACATTCCAATGATTGACCGAGTTCTCGGTGGTTTCACGCATGGTGTGAGCCGGCGCGTCATTTGGATTGTACAAATAGGATTGGGCGACAGCGGGCTTAGCGTCTCCATATACGCGCATATTTCCGGTGGTGTTCTCTTTCCTGGAGGGTCGCATGATTTCGAGCAAAGGTGCAACAACCGCGCCAATACTGCTTCCAACTGCTCCAAAATAATCATCGTGGACATTGGAACTGCGGTTGTTCGCATACACTTGTTTGGATTTGAGTCCATAATCGCCTTCGTTGCCGAATCCGCGACCCACCGCGTTCGCCGCGCCAATCTGGGTCGGACCGAGTTCAATGCGATGACTCGGTAAAATTTCGCCGGGCATTGCCTGCTGGGCGTGCATACTTTGCGCAACACCATTGTAATCCACAGTCGTTTCCGGTCGTACCACGTGTCTCTCTACCTGGATGGCATTCATAGTGGGACCCTTGACTGCACCCGTAGTCGTGAAAAGGCGGTCCTGACCCCATTCAAACGCGGTCTCCGGACGGTTCTTCTGGAAAGCGCCCAAAATGCCTACATTCGTGATACGACTTTTGGCGGGTCCCTCGTGTCCTAATTGCATTGTCTCCGAGGCCTTTTGTTTATTGGAGGTTCTCAGTTCGTCTACACCTTTGGGCATCCAGGATTCGCGCATTGAGGTTCCTGCATTGTATCCACCGGCACCTTCGGTGCCGTAGCCGAGTCCGAGACCAGGACCGACTTTGACTTCCTCGAATGGTTTGACATTGGCCATTCGCATACTGGGATTAACGCGGGATTGGTAGAAATCGTTCATATTCGGAGCGCCATTGGCCCAGTGCATTTTTTCATTGGGTGCAAACAGAGGCGCCTGTTCCGACTTTACAATATTTTGAGATCCAGTTCCTAAATAGTTATCCATAATGGCTTCGTTGGAATTGGGGTCAATCGCCGACCGGATTTTGCCTCCGAAAAATGGCATCATGTTGTTGTGCTCAAAGTAGTTGGATCCGACGCTGTCGCCATTCAACGATTTGTATTGGTTTGTATTGGCATTTACGCTCTCTTTTACTAAACTGCCCTTGGCATATGGATTGAAGTATTTATCGGTGTAAACGGAGGGACCGTCGTATTTATTCATGGTTGCGAGCTTGGAAGACAACTCCTGGGAAACCTGTTCATTGTAATTTGTATCGGGAACATTGGTGTTTGGCAAAAACCCCTCATTGATGGGTTTCGGTTCTTTTTTTTGATTTGATACAATGTACAAACTGCCCAATGCGACTAAAGGTATTGCTAATTCCATAATAAACTATATATTAGTAATCGCAAAAAAATAAGGGAACCTACGGTTCCCTTATGAACCCTCCCTTAAACGGTTATATTCAAAAAAAGGGTATAATAAATTATTTGTTCCATTAAAATGGAATTTATAAAATGCAAGCAAAGTAAAACTTTGGTTCCATTAAAGAAGGGATTATCTATTTGTTTAATAGTATAAGGGAGGGGTCTAAGGGCGGAAGCCCGATGGGCTGTAACCGTTGGTTCCCTTTAAAATGGTCTCTCTCTAAAATCCGCGTGTTCAAGTTGTTGTGAAACGGTTTCTCCAACTGGTCTAAAGGATTCAGCAAGGGTTGTTCCCACCTATTTTGTTCTATTTCTCTATAAGTCCACGCAGGGTTCGTCGCGCGGGAATCATCCGTAATGTAATTGGTTTCTCCATACGTGGTGGCCGACGATTTGGTTGCGTGTTTCTTATAGCAATTCACTTCGGGTAAGTCGCGGTTTAAAGGACGCGTTAATCCACGCAAATCGCTGTTAATATCCATCATATTTTCGCGAAAATTGGCACCCCATTTCGTTATGCGAAGATGCGGGTCCGCGTTGAAATCCATATTGTCGCCGGGTCCGGGAACATCCATTGCATATCTTCCCGCAAATGTGCTGATTGCATTGCGTTTCTCTATTCTATTGTAATCATTATTGTACCGACTGCAAGCCATAATAATATATTTGTATAAAAGAAAAATAGATGAACGAAAGTTTCTTTGAAAACAGGTTAAACATATATTCCAGGTATGTTCATAGAGAAAATGCCTAAACTGTGTTTGAATATGATTGTGAAAAACGAATCCAAAATCATCACGCGTCTCTTTGATTCCATTGTGGATTTAATCGATTGTTATTGCATTTGCGACACGGGAAGCACTGACAACACTGTCCAACTCATAACTGATTATTTTATAAAACACAACAAACCAGGAAAAGTCATCGTGGAACCATTTAAGAATTTTGAGCACAATCGGACATTTGCACTGAAGGCATGTGAGAATAATCCAGACATTGATTACATTTTGTTGTTGGATGCGGACATGGTTTTGGTGAAGGGACCCAAGTTCAATTTGCAAACGTTTAAAAACCAATTGTCAACTGCCGACGTCTTCCATTTATTCCAGGGGAGCGACCGATTTTCTTACAAAAACGTCAGAATTGTCAAGAACAACATGGGGATAAAATACTGGGGCGTTACCCACGAGGTCATTAGCACCCCCGACGGAACCAATTATTCGCAGATCGAGAGAAGCACCCTTTTCATTGATGATATCGGAGATGGTGGCGCCAAAGCCGATAAGTTTGAGCGAGATATTCGTTTACTGACGCAAGGATTAGTAGAGAAGCCGAACAACGATAGATACACATTTTACTTAGCCAATAGTTATCGCGATAGTGGGAACCGAGAGAAGGCGATAGAAATGTATAAAAAGCGAATTGAAATTGGCGGATGGTTTGACGAGGTATGGCACAGTTATTACAGTATTGGGCGATGCTACAATTGGTCAGGTCAGCCTCATTCGGCCATTGCATACTGGTTGTTGGCGTACGACTATTTCCCGAAACGTCTGGAGAACATTTACGAGATAATCCATTATTATAGGAACGAGTCAAAGCATAAGTTAGCATACGAATTTTACAAGATTGCGCAAGAACAGTTGAAGGGCGTGGATAAGTCCAAGATCGATTATTTGTTTTTGCAGAATGACGTATATGATTACAAGATCGACTACGAGTATAGTATAGTGGGATACTATTACAATCCGGAAAACATTGATATGGCAGCGCTTAGTATGCGCGTGCTAACTGCAAAAAACATCGAGGATTCCATTTTGAAGAATGTGGTCTCGAATTACAAGTTTTATTGCAAACCGTTGGTCTTAACAAACAATTCGTTGAACAATGAGCATTTTACTACAGAGGAGGGATTCAATATTAGTACGCCTTCGTTTTGCATACATGATGGAGAGACAGTAATTAATCGCAGACACGTCAATTACTACATTGACGAGAATGGTGGATACATTAACCAAGAACACATAACTACGAAGAATATGATCTCGGTTGGTTCCAAGACATTTGAACTCGGATACAACACGGAGTTGGACGGGCGTTATGTGGGTTTGGAGGATATCCGTTTGTTTGAGCATGGAGGCAAGACTCATTTCACAGCCAATCGCGGCACCCAGGACGGAAAGATGCGGGTAGAGTATGGAACCATTGATTATGAGAAACAGTGTACGCGCTCTTCGTTTTTGGTAAAGACCGACGGGTGTTCGAACATAGAGAAGAACTGGGTTTTGTATGCGGATTCCAATGATAAGATACGCGTTGTCTATGACTGGCGAACCACCTATGAAATCGGGTATGCAAATATGTTGCAGAATAAGAGAGACATGAAGTCGCCGAGGTTTTTCGAACTTCTCCGCGGATCCACCAATGGTATTCGCGTCGGTAATGAAACCTGGTTCATTGCGCACGTGGTGTCGTATGAAGAACGCAGATACTACTATCATATTTTGGTTGCATTGGATTTGGAGACGGGCGAGGTCAAACGATGGACCAAGTTCTTCACATTGGACGAAGCAAAGGTGGAATATGTTTTAGGGTTTGTCCAAACGGGCGAAGAAGAGTTCATGATTGGATATTCCAAGATGGACAAAGAGTGTTGCATAAAAAATGTTTCCAAATCGGAATTGGAGAAGTTGTTTGTTTTACGCCATTGAAGAATTAAAATGAGACATTTTAAATCTTCAATAGCGCGGTATTGGTAACGATTTAAAATAACACCCCTACGGGGTGTGCCATTTTAAATCGTTACCTGTATAAAGGAACAAAATCCGAATGTTTATTTACTTAATTTTTTACTAAAAATTTTGTTATATTTTGTAATCATTTCGCATTGTTGTTCTAAATTAAATCTAGGCAATACAGTGTATAATTTTGCAATCGTATTGTCGGGATGCAATGTTTCGCATATTAAATTGTTAACAATCATTTTATCATGTTTTTTAAGTAAAATGTTATATAAAATCTGATTTTTATTTTTGATTTTATAAATATTTTCATATTTTCCTATAAAATCTTTTGCCTTTATCATCTCCCCTTTATTAAATATTAAATGATTCTTACTGACAATTGTTTTTTCACAAGGGATATTATTAGCTATCGCATTTTTTTCAAAACACACTAAATACTCATCCTGTGTTATGGTTTGTGTAATTGCCATAATTTGTTTATTGCGAATTGTGTGTTTTAATGGGTTTATTTTTTCAATTGGAATAATACCTTGGTCGGTAGTTATGGGAGTGTTGGCGGGAAAACAAGTATTGGAAATAGGATTCGTATAGGGGTATACATAATACTGTGGTCCTGGAATTAATGTACTACCTACATTGTATGGTCCGCCATTTGGAGACCCCGCATTACCACCGGAAGAATTGGTTAAAATTGTCCATGATGAAATACCATTTATTGTTTTTATCGTATAACTACCATCCGTATTTATATAATTTGCATAAGTTGATGCATCGGCTTGATTGCCAAAATAAGTAATACCGCCTCCAACCGCAAATCCACTTTCGCTCATAGGTCCAATGATCAACCGCATATTGGTTCCAGTATTGATGGTAGAGTGTTCGAGTCCTTCGCTAAAAATATGCGCATCGCCGGCAACAATGGAATAATTTATTCCATCTACGATTAAACTACCAGCACTATCGGTTAAATAAATTAAATAGGTGGTATTGAAATGTGCTTCGCCTTTATCAATATGCGGTAATGTATCGCCGGTAATCCATCTCATGGGAATGGTGGATACATGGGATAAATCAATCGATAAACTATTTTGCAATTTAGTCTTGATTAAACTCGGTAATGTAATTGCAAATTTTACTACGTTTTGAGTTGACAGTTTTTCCCGATTTGTTATTACATCGGGTTGGTTCAATATATCAGCGATTTCGCTAGATGAAAGAACATTCGAGAGAACAGAATTTTGCATTTATAAAAAATTTATAGATTTTATTTATTACGAATAAAATAATGGGCGTTTGCAGATTCTTATTACTTATGACAATAAATCATTGAAGTATTGTCATATTATTTTTTATGGCGTTTGGATGAACGACGCTTTTTGTTTTTCTTACGACGGGTCTTTTTGGGTTTTCCTCCGCCGATACCTAAATCTATATTATTTGGATCTATGACGGTTTCATCGGTTTCATTTACACCGGGTGCATCATTTGGATTTATAGTGGATGCATTATCTGCTTCTATCACATGTGCATTATCTGGATTATTATATTCATACACAGCACCACGAGCAGGTTTTGCTTCACTAGATGGTGTAAGTTTAAAAAATCTCTGTTGTTGGGATTGATAATTATTGAAACTTATTCCTGCATGGTGTACGGTGTGACTATATTTACCAATTTTATAAAACCCGTAACGGAAAGTATTATCATACATATAATAATCTTGACCTGTAAGTGGTGTGAAGTTGTGTGTTGTATTTTCTACTCTTTTAAATAAATTGTTATCTTCTGCAATCTCAAAAATGTGAAGACGTTTTGATTTCATTTCAGCATCCAAATTTTCAAAGTCGGGTTCAGGAATATACTCATTAACTGGTGCTGATGCGAATATATTCCATTTATTTTTTGTTTTCTCCTTATAAGTAAAACAATTTTCATAATTGGAGTTTTTCATTTTTTTTTGTAGATAGTCAATAATATCTTTTGATATTTCTTCTGTTGAACGTATTGGTTTTTTATTAAATAAATTCATAATCCTATATACAATATCCTCCGATATTTATCCAACCCCTTTATAGGATTTTCGGTGCCATTCTGTAATTCCATGCTCCCGTATCCCCTCAAAATGCGCCTTAGTCCCATACCCCATATTGGTGTGCATCGAATATTTCTCGCCCAATTCCGGATGTTCTTTGCACAAAGCCTCCATATAGGTATCTCGCTCGTTTTTCGCTAAAATCGATGCCGCCGCGATGGACGAATATGTCCCGTCCCCTTTTTCCACAGTTTCGTGGGGCATCGTTATGAGTGATTCGGTCTCTTCATCAAATCTGGAATAGGGCCGGAAATAATTCCCATCCACCAACAACAAACCATTGCGAATATTTGTAGAAGCAATTTTCTTCAGATTTTCACTAACACATTGGTGCATCCCTTTCATGACGCAATTAAGAATACCGGTGCTGTCAATTTCGTCCGCTTCGGCATAGTAGATATGCCACGCGATGGCTTTTGATTTTATGTAGTCGGCGAGTTCCACCATCTTTTTTCTCGATTTGATTTGTTTGCTGTCTTTCATCCAATCGTGATGGAACAAATCCACATCTTTAGGTAAAATCACACCGGCAACATACAGGCGCCCGAACAGGGGTCCGCGACCCGCCTCGTCAATGCCAATTTCAAACTCGGTGTCTTCATTGTAGCAGGGTTTTAGTACAACTTTTGGTTTTGGGTCAACCTTCGGTTTGGATTCAGCCTTCGGCTTTGGGTCAGCCTTCGGCTTTGGGTCAGCCTTCGGCTTTCTCTCTCTTTTCACTTTTACTGGTTCAGCAATCGGCTCCATTAAATTCAATAGATATTTAGGTTTATTTGTTTTTGCAAAATATTGATTATGATGCTTATAAATCAATTTTAGGGTCTGCAAATAATTCTCTATTTTCTCGCGATACAATATATATTTACAATGTTAAGTGAAATCAAATTAAGTCCGCTATTATTATTTTTTACACTATTAATCGTATTGGTCATTGCCACAACGGTGAAACGGTGGGGACTTGTTTCCGAGGGATTCATCGGCTATCTTAAGGACGCCAATAGTTTCAGTTCTCAAACTGTACCTGCATATGATTCCGGAAACGCCATTGTCAAGCTGTATGACGACATTTTCTACGACAACCGAAATGGAAACTCAGTATTTATAACGGCGTCTCTCTATGTGAACACAACCGATTCAACTGGCGCAACCGTTTCATCCATTGATGTGGTGCCGAGAAAAATGGGTGACCCAATATACACTTACACCCGTGGTTCCGGCAACGCCATCATGTCTCAACAGTGCGAAGAAAGCAAGATCAAAACCATCGAATCTTTAGAAACCGAGTGGTCGGTGAAGGGATTTCGAAGTACAAATCAATTGAATTATATCACCTGGGGCAATGATACTTATCTCTATGTTATGGATTTAGCAAATGCGACCATCTCCGGAAATACCACAGTTTCCGGAAATACCACAACAGTTGGTTCCTATAGGCCCGCAGTCACCGCGTATTTCAACGGCGCTATGAAACAATCCACCAATAGTTATACTGTATCCGACACAATTGCATTGAAACCTGCATTCAATTATACGAGCGACGGAAAGGACACCACAAATGTTGTAGTGGATTTTTACGACAAAGTGCAAACCGTTTACCAAGTCGTATCCAATGTGTGGTTTGACGTTAAGAACGGCAATTTGCTGATAAAGACAAATGGCACGGGTGCCAAGTTGGATGTATATGCAAGAGGAAGCAAAACGTCCAGTTTTTCGTATACTGCGATAACAACTGGAAATACGACACCCGCATCCCAAACTTCATTTAGCCAATCATCGGTTGCCCCCTATTTTATCCAAGATGCAACTGGCCAACATACCATCATGTATTGGGCGAATGGTGACAATACTGTTTTATCTGTTTTCAGAAACATGTTGGATTCAAACGGAATGGTAAAGGCGGCCAAGTGTTTCCGGTTCACAAAAGATGGAGTTTATAGTGCAAATCCTTCGATAAATTCAACCAATGCAACCAATGCATCCAATGCAACTGCAGTCGATACAAGCGGAAACAGTGATTTGTTGGACTCATTCGCGAGATGGTATATTTATTTCAATGCCAACGCGGTCGGCTCGACCAATTCCAGCGACTATTTATTGAAAACCCAGATTGTCCCGCCGGTTTGCCCAGCATGCCCTGGATGCAAAACTGGTGGTGTTTGCACAGACTGCGGAGGAAACGGCGGTTCCGGAACCAAGACAGCAGACAGTTCATCGCTTGCATTCGACAAAAAGACCCTGGTTGGTTCAACCGGAAGTGCCGTAGCCAATACAGTAGATGCGACCGGATCCGTCTTGGGAAAAACCGCGGATGCGACAGGATCTTTTTTGGGAAAAACCGCAGATGCAACTGGATCCGTCTTGGGAAAAACCGCAGATGCCGCTGGAAACGTAGTTGGAAAAACAGTAGACGCCGCCGGAAACGTGGTGAATAAAACGGTAGATGTTGCCGGAAACGTGGTGAATAAAACCATCGACACTGCGCAAAATGTAGTTGGAAATGTGTTGGGTTCAACCGCGAGTGCGCTCGGCTTAGACAGAATCGGATACCAACAATCGTATGGCGGACCGATGAATACAAGCAGTAGTGCAAACGCGTCGGGATATCCTTCAAATAGTACGGCATACAGACCCGGAAGTAATACTACGGGCGTACCCAATTATCCCAACAGCAAACCCAATGACCCATATTCATACAATGGCGCATTGCAATCCAAAGGGGGGAATTTTATGGCGATAACGACTGATTTCAGCAAGTTCGGGCGTTAGTAGGAGAACCGTAGGTTCCCCTATGACCCCTCCTTTTTGATATTGGGTTCATAATGCTTTTTTAAAAATTATTGTTAGTATGGGTTCATAAGGCGTAAGCTTCGCTGAATACGACGAGTTCTCTTATTATGCGTTCATACGAGAACAAAACTATATTTTTTTACTTTAATTAAAGATTACCCGTTAATTAAAATAATGAACCAAATATTTTGCAGAGAACAAACCGAAAAAGAAATGTGTGAGATACTCAACAACTTTGAGAAAAACCACACAAACGTGAATTTCAAAAAGGGGTTTTACATCTATGGTTCTTCCGGTGTTGGAAAAACCACGTTCGTAATGAACATTTTGAAAAAAATGAACTACGATGTCATCCACTATGATGCCGGCGACGTAAGAAACAAGGCGCTCATTGAAAACATCGCCAGCAACAACATTTCTTCATGCAACGTCTTGGATATGATGCACCGACGCGTCAAAAAAATCGCCATCGTAATGGACGAAATTGACGGAATGAACAGCGGCGACAAGGGGGGTCTCACTGCCCTGATCAAGCTGATTCGCCAAAAAAAGACGAAAAAACAGCGATTGGAAAACATGACACTGAATCCAATTATTTGCATTGGCAACTACAATGTGGATAAGAAAATCAAAGAATTGATGAAGGTGTGCAACCTATTTGAATTGAAAACGCCGACGACCGAACAAATAACGAGCGTGGTAAAAACCACTTTTCCTAAAATCGAGGAATTGAAAGTAAACATAATTGAAAAATACGTTTCTGGAGATTTGCGAAAATTGGAATTTATTAAAAAACTTTATAATAAAAACCCCGACCTAATCGACGCAGAGATTTTGCAAAAAATCCTGAATATAAAAACCTTCAACGAAGACACCAATAAAATAACCAAATCGCTGATTGCGCATCCGTACAAAATGGAAGACCACAATACATTGATGAACGAAACTGACCGAACCACGGTCGCGTTGCTCTGGCACGAAAACATCGTGGACGCAATTCCGCAAAAGTCGTTGCCGTTTTATTTGCGTTTTTTAGAGAATGTGTGTTATTCGGACTATATTGACCGCATCACGTTTCAGAACCAGATTTGGCATTTTAATGAGATGAGCAGTTTGATGAAAACGTTCAACAACAATCGAATATTTCATTTGGTCGAGGAAGGATCGAAAACACTGAATGAGGTTCGTTTCACTAAGGTGTTGACCAAGTATTCGACGGAATACAACAACATTGAGTTCATTTACGATTTGTGTCAGAAACTGGATTTGGATAAGAAAGATTTGATGTCTCTGTTCCAGGATTTGCGGATTTTTTATTCAAATAAGAAACTGGACGTTGTTAACGACGTCAATGTTTTGAATTCGGTGGAGAAGGTGTTTGAAACCTATGACATCAATAAATTAGATATAAAAAGAATTTATCGGTATTTAGACAAAAATGTTAAGAAGGATGTGGTTGTTGATGACTTCGAAGATGAATAAGGGAACGTAGTTCCCTTATGAACCCTCCTTATTTTATATTATTTTTGCAAAAGAATAATATAACCAACTACAAAAACAAATGGCGCCTTAACCAGTAAAGATTTAAAATGGGACGTTTTAATTCTTCAAGGGTTTAAATATTACGCCCCAGAGGGTGTTCCATAGCCTCCTTATCGCTTGAAGTATTGGACGACCACTCCATTTCATCTTTATCAAGTTCGGCAAACAAATTTTGAATTTTGATCTTGTTGTCTTCCTTGACAACTTGTTTGGAACGCATCAAATGCTGTAAAATTACACGATGCTGTTTGCACTCGTCTTGGATTTTGTCTGCCTTATCACTCGCCTTTTCCGATTTTTTATATAATGTTGTACGGCGCTTTGAATCAGTACCCCGATAGTTACCGAAAGTTGAACTGGCTTTGTAATACGTACGAACGGCTTTTCTGTACTTTTTAGTACAGCTTTTAATTTTTGTCATTGTCTTTTTCACGAGGGTGTTTTCAGCGGGGGCTCTGGGCATTTTATATAATAGTGTTATATAAAATATCCTAAATTGTTGTTTGGATTTACTAAATCATAGACGGGTCCAATTTAAACAGCGGTTCAGATTTCGACAATGGTTTTATTACCGGTTCTGGTGTTTGCGACAAAGCAGTCGACAAAGCGGTTGGCCCTGCCTTATCTGTCGGCCCTGCCTTATCGGTCGGCCCTGCCTTATCGGTCGGCCCTGCCTTATCTGTCGGCCCTGCCTTATCTGTCGGCCCTGCCTTATCTGTCGGCCCTGCCTTAGTTAAAGCCGGTCCATACACCGTATTCATTTCCTGCAAAGTACTGGGTTTTTGTACTTCTTTGGGTCCAGATTTCTCCATAATGATTTTTTGCAAATTCCGGTTTATGGTTTCCAATTCCGAGATACGTCTTTCATACGCTTTAAGATACTCCCCTTGTTTTGCCAACATTTCGCCCTGTTTTGACAACAACTCCGCAACCTGAGTCATCGACATCGTGGTGGGCGGTTTTCCAGGTTGGTTCATCATAATTTGTCCATTTTTCGACATTTCTTCCTGCACCATTTTATCGCGGTCTTTTTCAATTTCCGCAATCTGTTTCAAAACGTCGGGTTTCATTTTAGGATTTCCAGGTTCGTATTTTTCCAGAAGCGGGTCAATGTCTTCCATGAAAAACTTTTTAATGTTCCCCTCCTTTTCCAAACGAATGAAATCGGTTATTTTTTTGGGCGATTCTTTCACATAATCCGGGTGCGGATTGTCCAACAATTTGCGTTTATCAAATGTATTTTGTTCATGGGAGAAGCAGAGAATGGTTTTCATCGGGTCCAATTGCACGAAAGGAATTGTGTATCCTTTCAGAAACGCGCGTTCTTCCGCAACCGCCGCATTATCTTGGTACTTGGTTTGTTTCAAAAGTTCCGTGCGAAAAGCAAATGTTCCGGCGGTTGCGTGTTTGGGTCCATAGGGGCCGAACTGAATCATTTTCTGAATGTGTTTGAAGTAAATGTAGATTTCACTGGACCCCGCACACAATGCTTGTTTGTTCTCCATCAATTTCTCAACCGCGTGAGAGACACGTTCAGGTGGGTAATAGTCGTCGTCATCCATATATACAATAATGGTTCCGGTCGCTTTGCTGTGCATATAGTTGCGCTTCTCTCCGAGAGGAACCTTTTTGGGCATTTCAAAGTATTTGATTTGGGTAATTCCAGAACTTTCCACCAAATCGCGGATTCGGTCAGTTCCATCGTCCACGATAATCCACTCCATTCGGTCTTTGGGATAAGTCTGATTGCGAAAACACTCAAACATGGTTGGAATAAAAGGTCTGCGGTTGAATGTAGGCGTGCATATACTGACAAGTGGGTAATACTTTTTTTTTAATTTAGTTTCATGTGGTTTGGCTCTCGGCATTATATATATAATTTAAACAATTTATATTTATATCGTTATTGGGTGATGTTTTTTAAGGTGCGTTTGAGGGTACGTTTGCAGAAACATCATCCTCTTTTTTTTCAAAAATCTTGGAAAGTGAACTAAAACTGTTGCCTACATTATTTATGATTTCTTGTTGTAAAATGTAGATTTTCGGATTTTCTTCCATCATAAATTTAATTATTGCAACGCCAAAACTGCTGATTAATCCAATTCCGGCCCATTTGTACATGGGCGAATAAATCTTCAATATAGACGGGATTGTTCTAAATAACCCAATAAACATAAGGATGAATGGTAAATTGTTGAATAATATTCGGAGACCTTGTTCCAGCTTATTTGATATGCCGGGTTCATCCTTGATGTCAAACAATACCTCGTTTGCATTCATTGCCGCATGAATTCGGCGAAACATGTCAATAAAAGACCCGTCTCTCACACCATTGTATATGTTGGCTTCATCAATTGCGTCCTTATCGATTTTCAAGTAATAGGCTATACCAAAAAATGAATAAAAATTGAAGTATAAGAAAAACAAACCATAAACCGCAGAAATTGTAGGAAGATATATAATTGAAATACGAATCAAAACGACAATTAAATACACGAGAGGATGGGCAATTTTAAATGAGGTCATCGAGTCTTTAAATGAACTGCTGGGGTCCGTAGCAGTATTCATAGCATCGCCCATAGCATCGCCCATCTTTTTATCGACATATCCAGATTTAAAGCTCGAAATGATTCCTTCAATTACGAAGAAAACAAAAACCAGCGTAATATAGATATTGCCACCTTTAGGGTTATAAAAATTTTTCATTAGACTCGTTATATCCACCCTTTTTTTACCCATTTTAATAAAAGACATGAAGTACTTATAAATGCGCATAAAAAGAGAAACGATGGTTTTTACAATAAAATAGGAAATCATGAAAATCAGAATGAAAACTAACCGTCTACTGTTTTTTATTTTATTGACAAATCCAGGTATTGTAATCGAAGTGGTTTCATCAAATAATTTTACAATTTTGTAGAAATATTCAGTGAAAAAATACATATAATTCACGACGTCAAACTTTTCGTAAAACTGGAATCTCTTTGAAAAGCCCTCTGTAAAATTAAAATACCAATTATAGCTGACATAAAGTGTTATAAACAGAGAAACCAGAGAAATTGTTATTGAATTTATCAATGCATTATCGTGTTTTCTATCAGCCGGGGTTAGACCCTTTGGGATCTTTTTATTTTTAGGTTTGTTATCAGAAATCATCTCATCCGGTGGAGCTCCAAATGGATTGAGATTATCAAGGTCGTCTTCATCCGTCGCGGGCTGTTCAACCTTCGTTGGCACTAATCCTTCTTTCAAATTTCGCGAATCAATTGGTTCACTATCAAAAATGGATTTCAAAGGGTTTGCTTTCAAAAATTGTTCCAGTGGATTCTTCTGCAAAGAAATGTTATCAAATCCTTCCTTTAAGGGAACCTGCTGTTCCCTTATGATCCTCTCGTCGGTTTCCTTTAAGGGAACCTGCCGTTCCCTTATCATCCTTCCATCAGTTTCCTTTATACTAAAGTTTTCTTCTTTAAATCTATGTTCTTTAAATTTTTCTTTGTTAATCCAAGTGGTCATTCACTATATATATATCAAAGGAACTAAGGTTTGCTGGTTTCACGCTTAAATAAAGGAAGACAAAATCCCATTTGAAGAAGGAGGGTTCATAAGGGAACGTAGTTCCCTTATTTGGCATACAAAAGCCCGCAATAACCACCCACAAACGACAACACATTGTATCTCTCTTCAAACAATTTCATATTGTAGTTGTATTCGTAGAGACGCCAAGTTGGTGCATTGGTCGCAATAACAACCCCCTCGCCATTGCACGTGATTTGATAATCGTAATTTTGCAAATCAAACTGCGGAACAAAGGTGTTGATTTCAATCTCTACAGTTTTGAATTTCGACATATTGATTGCGCCCGTTGGCTGATATTCGGTCGGGTTCGTGTTCAAACAGAAATTGTAGCAGTAAAGCCCATTGTTGGAGAACCCGGTCGTGCGCGTATACTTCTCAACATATTCAAACACTTCTCTCGTCAAAAGATTTTCTCTGTATTCGCCGTTGAAAAGGATCCCCATCGTTTCCAAAATCTCTTTTCGATTCTCAACGGTGAAATCGCCAGTTATGAAATATCCGGTGTTTTTTCCATTTGGGTTTATCAAAGGGCCAATATTGCTGCTAGGGTCCAATGTTAAAAAAATTGCCGGATTTGTTCCAACCAATGGTGCATTTTTAATATCTCCCGGAAGTGTTCGATATGGCCAATTGGTATAATTGCTCCATTCGTTTCGCATATATACGTCGTTTCTCTGCATGTACCACATCCAATTCGCTACCATTCCATTGGACAATACTTTGATTTTCTTGGAACCGGTCACATTTTCATAATTGTATTCAATGATGTCTTTGACCAAATAAACCTGGTTCTCCGCTGTGAAACTTTTGGTTTCTTCCTTCGACAAAAAACAATAAGTTGCTAAAACGTGGATGTCCGCGTTCCAACCGTTCATGACATTCGGGTATTTATCTTTGGTAATTATTTCGGAGGGAGGAGTTTGCAAGAACCGGTAAATTTGGAATCGGTCCTGGGTAAAATCCGGTCGGACATACGGGTAATTGTTAATATCATCAAACACATCACGCACCTGAAAAAGTTCCTCGATCGGTCTCAACGTTATATTGATATACAATTCATTGTATTGCAGAGAAGCCATCGGAAAAGCACATTTGCTGTCGAGGGTAAACCATGCATTGATTGGGATGTAAAGACTTCTGCCTCTGATCGAAGGCTCCGCACCCAACGTGCTGCCCGTATAAAAAGCGGACGGATACGAATTTGCACGGCCGTATGAATTGGCCGGGTCATTCACCTCGGCCACATTTCCGGACATTTGATTGAAAAGCCCCTTCTTCGACTCGTTGAAATCGCGTTCGACCATTGCGGCTAAATAATCACCCGAGTACTTCTGCAAAGTGAAATTTCCACATTTGATTTCAATCTCTTTGACAATATGCGAACCAATGTCTTTAATCCAGCGAAAATCGTAGGCCGCCCATTTGTTGTTTGTCTCGGGACACGGATGATAGATGGGGCTCCATATATGGGGTAGAGTAATGACAATGTATGTGTCCATCAGCAACTCAGCGTATCGCGGCATTTTGAACGAAAATGTGGATGCCTCCGATGTCCGCAAATCGCGGAGCCCGTCGTAATCAATCCGGAATTTTTGAAGACCGAAATTTGTTATTTTTTTATAGGTTGCTTTGAACAATGTTTTTTGACTGTCGCCGCCCTGAATAATTGTGTTGTTTGCTCCTTCGGCAACAAGATTTAGTAATCCACCCGCCATTGTATATTATATAATACAACTGTGGATTTAAATTTGTTTGTCTGCTATTAATTATAAGGGAACTACGTTCCCTTATGAACCCTCCTTTAAAATAAGGGAATTCAAATAGGTTTTATAAGGGAGGGTTCATAAGGGAATTCAAATAGGTTTTATAAGGGAGGGTTCATAAGGGGTAAGCGAAGCGAAATCCGTAGGTTCCCTTATTTTATTTTCGGTCGGTCTAATATAGAATGCATTTGGTGAAAAAATTTTTGATTTTAGTAATTGTATTCATCTCCATTCTGATAATTTACAATTTATTAAAGTCGCGTCAAACCATTAAATTAAATTATGCAAAAGAAAAACAGGAATTGAAAGAGGGATTTGACTCTCCTCCGGGTGTGGCCATTGGCGATCTTCCCGAAAAATATCTCTCTCTACCAATTCGCGAGTTTATTGTGAAATCGTCATATAATACAGCAATCAACGAATCAAACATTGCGGAAAAAGAACAAATCCAGAAAGTATTGGAGAGAGGATGCCGATTGATCGATTTCGAGATTTATACGCGAAACAACATTGAGTATGTGTCTTATTCCGAAGACCCCGAATACCAAAGCATGGATACTAAAAACGAGAGTAAGAATCGATTGTCATTGGGCGACGCATTTATCACGACGATTGGATACGCATTTACGAAGCCAGCCCCTTCGCCAAAAGACCCATTATTCATATCGTTGCGAATCAAAAACAATAGTCCAGAGACCTATTCACGCGTTGCCGCACTGATTGATAATAATTTTAAAAACAAATTGTACCAGGACGAAGTGAATAGTGAAACAAAATTGGGAGACCTAATGGGAAAAGTGATTATTATAATGGATACAACAAGTTCGCCGGATTATAAAAAATTAATCAAATGTCCATCCAGTCCTTGTTTCAAAATATCCGATTATGTGAACATGGAGGCGGGAACCATCAGTTTTTCAAAATACACATATTCGGATTTAGACACACTTCCCCAATCTTCAGTTATGACGAATAAGGCGGGAACCAAAACCGACAATAAGCGATTTATGATGATAACGCCGACACAAATTGAACAACTCAATCCGCCCAACCCGACCGAAACAATTTCAAAACTGCACCCGCAATTTTTATTGTACAAATTTTCCAAAAAAAGCGACGAACTCAGCGCGTACGAAGATATTTTCAACCTGAACCAATCGGCGTTTGTTCCAGTTGCTGCAATTGTTTTAGAAGAGAGAAGGGGGAATTCCGCAAAGGGAACCTAGGTATTCAGAGAAGCAAAGCTTCTCTTACGCCTTTTTTTGCTTTGCTTATTCCTTCAACAAAAGGCATAATCGTATTGAACCGTAGGTTTCCATTTAAAGGCGGAAGCGAAGCTAAACCGTGGTTTCCATTTAAAGGGAAGGTTTTAAAGGCGGAAGCGAAGCTGAACCGTAGGTTTCCTTTATTATATACCGCAATAATATATAATAAATGAGTAAATACAACAACTCATTATGCAACAACAAAATGTCTTTCGAAGAATGCGAATTGGCAATTTTGAGACAGGCCGTCGACGAAAGTGAGACCATACGTGCAAAAAAAACGGTCATGAACGACGATGTGCAAAAGATTATCAAAATTTTAGAAACATTTTTGGAGAGAAAACCGTTGATTTGTTATGGAGGCACCGCCATCAACAATATTTTGCCGAAAGAGGACCAGTTTTACAACAGAGAAATTGAAATTCCCGACTACGATTTCTATTCCAAAACCGCTTTGAACGACGCAATTGAATTGGCAAACATTTATGCCGACGCGGGATACAAAGAGGTTGAGGCGAAATCCGGCGTCCACCACGGAACGTACAAGGTTTTTGTGAATTTTATTGCCGTCGCCGACATTACGCATTTGCACGAGGACATTTTCGACGCTTTGTACAATGACGCCATCAAGGTTGCAGGAATCAAGTACGCCCCCGCCAATTTTCTGCGTATGAATATGTATTTAGAGTTGTCGAGACCAATGGGCGACGTGAGTCGTTGGGAAAAGGTTTTTAAACGGTTGGCACTGTTAAACAAGCATTACCCCGTGAATCCATCCACGAACTGCAACCAGGTCGAGTTTCAGAAAAAAATGGAGGAAGAAACGATCCGGTCAATTATCAGCAAAGACAGTGTCAGCATTAAAAAAAGCTTTGTTAGTTTATCATCAAAAGAAGTTGAAGAAGACATCCACATCATTATTCGCGACAGTTTGATTTCGCTAAGTGCAATTTTTATTGGAGGGTATGCGTGCTCTCTCTATTCCAAGTATATGCCCGAAAACGAGAAACGCAAAGTAGCGAAAACCGCGGACTTTGATGTAATTGCGGAAGACATTGACAAATGCGCCATTATCGTGAAGGAGCAATTGGAAACCAAAATAAAGGAGAAAATCGTGTTGGTAGAACACGCGGAAATCAATGAAATTATTCCGCGAAACATTGAAATCAAGATTGGCGAAGAATCCGTTGCGTTTATTTACCAGCCGATTGCATGCCACAGCTACAACAAAATCAAGGTAGACGACAAAGAAATCAATGTTGCAACGATTGATACTTTGTTGTCGTTTTATCTGGCATTTCTCTATTCAAAGAAGGAGTATTATAAAAACAAAGACAAGATATTGTGCATGGCAATGTTTTTATTTGATGTTCAGCAGAGAAACAGACTCAGCCAGGAGGGTTTGTTGAAACGGTTCTCCATTGAATGTTATGGTAAACAGAAAATGTTGGAAGACATTCGCACCCAAAAAGCGGAGAAATTCAAAGAATTGATGGGTAAAAAAGGCACACCCGAATATGACGAGTGGTTTTTGAAATACAACCCGAACGATGAACGCAAAAAGACGAAAACGCGTCATTTGGAAAAGGTGAAACGCGAAATTATATTGTCGCCAGATGCAATCCGAGAGAAGAAAGCCCAACAGAAGAAACCTGTGAATAAAACTTTCAAAAAATTTAAGAAGCGAAGGACGTTCAGAAAACGGAATTCGTTTAAGAAATTTCTCTTCTAAATAAGGAAACTCGTCGTTCCCTTATGAACCCATACTAAATAAGGAAACTCGTCGTTCCCTTATGAACCCATACTAAATAAGGGAAGGGATAATCAAAGCAAAAAGGGGGTAAACCTAAGGTTTCCCCTAAAGGGAGGGGTCATAGGGGAACTACGTTCCCCTAATTTTGGTGTAAATTTTCATCATATAAAAAATCGTTTTTGTATGGTCGCCGTCGGATAAACACCGATAATGGTAGATTTCTTTGAAATCGTTCTCCAAAATATTCAGAATGTCTGGGTCGTCTGTATGTGCAAAATTAACCCTCGGAATAAAGGACATTTTCACATATTTCTGCATAATTTTACCCACGGCAACATCATCAAATAGTGTTGTGTCGCTCATCATTTCGTCAAAGTGGTTCAAAAATACATCGCACGCGGACCTCGACAAAACATATCCGGATCCGGATGCGAATTCATATTGGTTAAATGCATTCTCCAATCGTCCGCCATATTCTGTCGGATTGTTTTCCAGGTATTCGAGCATTGTGTCAAAATCGAACATGGATGAAAGATTGGTCCGGTAAAAATAATCAAAATCGGTCGTTTCGCAAAAGTACTCAATGGCCCCGCGCGTTTTTTCTAAAATTCCCGGGATAACGGTTTCTACGCCATATTGGTAAAGTGTTGCTGTCTGTTCATCCATATAATATTTTTGGTTGTTTGGAAACAGAGAAGCATTGTTCGAATATTTCAAAAAATAAACGTAGACATTGGGTTCTCTGCATTTTCGGTAAAGATTCCAGATATCGCGCATTTGGTCGTAAATTGGGTTGGACCCGCCGTCGAGTACCGTCATAATTACCCTTAAACCTTCCCTTTTCATTGTTTCCTCCATCATATATTTTTTGCAAATATATAATGACATTTAATTAAACTCATTTCTTATTCTTTTTATTTTTTTTTTTATTTATGGGGGATTTTGATTCGTCTTCCTCTTTATCTTCGTCTTCCTTGCCTAATTCTTCAAATGCAATTCCCCAGTTCATATCGGTTAAAGGATTTGCTCCAGTCAAGTCTTTAGGTTCAGATCCTGACGGGTCTTTAGGTTCAGATCCTGACGGATCTTTAGGTTCAGATCCTGACGGATCTTTAGGTTCAGATCCTGACGGATCTTTAGGTTCAGATCCTGACGGATCTTTAGGTTCAGATCCTGACGGATCTTTAGACACCGGATCTTTAGACACCGGATCTTTAGACACCGGATCTTTAGACACCGGATCTTTTGAGCCACTCGGATCATAATGCACCGGATGCGTAAGAATAAGTGGATTTGTGGTCCACTGCGAACCGGTCTGGTCTCCATCTGCCGGATCTCCATCTACCGGATCTTCATCTATCTCGTCTCCATCTATCTCATCTTCATCTATGGGACACTGGGTTTCGTGAAACATGATGTCTTCATCAATATCGTGTTGCAGTGCCTTTATTTTTTCCAACAATTTATTGAAATATTTATGCTGGGTGCTTTGAAAGAAATCGCAGTAATTGATGTAGAGTTCAATCTGGTCTCTCAAAATATTGTTGTCATACTCCAGCGTGTTTATGAAATTGGCAATTCGAATTCCGCTTTTGGACTTTACTTTGTATTTGCTCACGGTATTTTCGTTCTCTCTCAACTTGCAAATCAAACACATTATCAATTCCACTGAATTGTCATGCGCCAAATTAATATCTTCCATTTTGTACTCACAATAGGGATCCAAATCATTATACACGGGGTGCACGGTCGCGGTTGGAATATCAATTTTGTAGTCCTCAAACATCTTTTGCAGTAAACCATACAAACTGGTGTAGTCGCAAAACGCGCGATTGGAGAGAAGGAGAAAGTTTCTCTGCAAATTGTCGGAGTCAAATATCATCGCCTTGTACTGAAAATGAAACGACTCCAGGCAAATAAGAAAAATCTTTTTGGAATCGTTGGTCTTGATTAAGTCGGTGTGGATCTCTTTCAACTGTCCGAGTTTTTTCTTGATGGCTGTTTTTATCTCTGCGATTTTGTCAACAATGTTTTTCACATTTTCAAAATCGTTTTTCAATTGAAACATCTGGTCTTCCATCTTATTTGTTATATAATTATATTTTTATCCAATTTGGCGGAAACATTGCGTCCGTGTTTTCGCAAATAAAGGGTCCGAACCAGGTCGCGGGGTAGCACACAATTTTGTCCGTATTCGGATTCAGGTAGGCGCCCCACCAACTGAAACTGCTATTTGCAATGATGTTGTGTTTGCAGCAACTCATCGCAAGCATCTCTTCCCAATCGGTCTTTTCTAAATGTCGTTCAAAAACAATTTTGTCGCTAAATTCGTTTTTTAATATGGCTACGTCTTTCTCTACACTTTCCAGGTCTTCTTCTTCGCAAAAATAGTAGACGGTGGTTTTGTTAAAGGTCGTCATTTCATTAATCAACAATATATAATTGAGCGCATTTACATAATAATCCATCTCCATAATGGGGTGGCAATCTAACAATTCTTTGTAATCACCCCTCCGAAAATGGAGAGAAATGCTATTTTTATGGATTTTTTCAACGATTCGTTGTTTCTCTACATCCAGTATTTTCAAAATGGTTTTAGAATGGTCGTCAAAGAAAAGATAACTTTGAAAATATCCATTGAGCATGATGTTTTCGTTCGGCAAAGGTTCTCGCAAATTAACGAATCCGTGGCCTCCTTGGTCAATCCGCGTTCCACCACAAATATTAGTTGTGGTGCGGTCAATAATGGCGGACAAAAAAGTGTTCCAATAAGTTGGACGTTTCCCCAGATTCGGGCTATATTCAAAGAGAAAATCAATCTTATGCCGAAGAGAATACGCAATGGTTGCAAAAATCTGAAACAATTGGTTGCCAAGTCCGCCGTATAATTTGCATGTGACAAACTGCGACATTATATGATTTTGATAATTATTTATTTTTACATTGTTTAGTCAGAATTGAGTTTATTTTTCTCTGATATATTATAATTAATGGCTGAAAAACAAAAAAATGCCGACTCCTCAAAAAATGCCGAAAAACCGAAACCGGACGAATCAACTGCGGACGAATCCGAAAAAAAAGAGCCCGAAATCAAAGTCGAGTGGTCGCCCGAGAACGAGAAAATCTTAGTGGAGTGGTGCGACATTGCAAAGTGTTATAAATGGTTGCACACGCGTTCGCACCAGAATTATTCTAAGAAACACGCATGGTTCACAATTCCCGCAATCATTATGTCTACCATTTCCGGAACTGCATCTTTTGCCCAAGGCAGTTTGCCGGTATCAATGCAACCTTATGCGCCGATGGTGATCGGTTCCGTGAATATTTTCATCGGTATCTTAACCACCATTCAACAGTATTTGAAAATATCCGAATACAACGAATCGCACCGCGTCTCTGCGATTGCGTGGGACAAATTCGCGAGAAACATCCGCATTGAATTGGCGAAACACCCCGACGAGCGTTCATCGGACGCGGGCCATTTCTTAAAAACCAACCGCGACGAATTTGACCGATTGATGGAGACGAGTCCTTCCATCCCGATTCCGATTGTGGATGAATTTATTAAAACCTTCTCAGGAGAAGAAGTGCAAAAATGGTATGATTGCTGTTCCAAGAAGAAACAGGAACAAAATACCAAGAAAGAGTTGGAGTTTAAGAAGAAAGCGGAAATGTTTGAGAAACTGAAGAAACCCGACGTCTGCAATATCATTGGAACAGCCGATGATGACCGCCATCCCTGGTACAAGGACCCGAACGCGACAAGGAAGAAGGACGACGTTTTTTATTCGGTGGTTTCGCAGAAGATAACCCAGATGCAAGAAGATATGTTGAAGAAACAGGAGGAAATCAAAAATGAATACGAAGAAAAGATTCAGTTAGATAAAGAGACGAGAGAACGCGAGGAACAAGAGAAACAACGCAAACTGGAAATCCAGCAAAAGTTTATGAACGGAACAGTGGCGATTGCCAATAAAATGAAGGAGCAAAACCGGCAAATTGAGGAGTATGTGCGCCTATTTTCATCGAACCACGGACGCAAACCATTGAAGGAGGAAATTCGTCATGCATTACGTGCAAAATTGGACGAGGATATTTTGACAAATTTTTTGGCAAAATACGGATCCGAGACCATCAATTTGGAGATTGACGATAGCATGGTATAATAATTAGTTGTTTTTCCTGACAATAAACAAAAACATAAACGCCAGAGCAATAAACCAAACATTGCAGCAATACATAACAAAAAGGGTTTGAGATGTTTTAAATCCTAACGTAATTACATTGAGTGCATAGGCAAAGCCCATCCATAATAAGAATAAATAAAATCGGTACCCCGAACTGTCTTTCAAAAAATCGATCAACAGAATTTTGTTGGCAATTTTTTCCATTGATTTAAAAAAAATGTTTGATTTTAAATCTACATTTTCTGCATGCGCCTTCACTCCGAGAAGTTGTTCTTTTGAATTATCGGTTGTTTGTACTTCTATGGGGGATACATCTAATTGCTTTAAATCGTTAAGTTGTCCTTCTATTTTTGTTTGTACTTCTTCTTTATTCATAATAAATTATAAAATATAAATATGTTATAATTTTTACTTAAAACGTTGCGAATTGGGTTGGTTTCTTCATTGCAAAAAACTGCTGGCCTTCTTTTTTATCGGTGAGAACATCGCCTTTGAAATAAATGGAATCGGATTGTTCAAAAGAAATCATATTTTGCCGGTAATACTCGAGATTGCTATTGTCTAAAATACAATCGTATTCCTTCGGGAACAAAGCAAACCGTTGATACGATTCTGCGTTTTGCGTGTCCAGAGGCAAAAAACTAAAATAGTAATGGCTGCCCATTCCGTCTAGATTTATTAAAAACTGGTCATAAATATTGGTTGCCGATGTCTCATTTTTAGATACATTTGCAATTTGGTTTTGTTCATTTTGTTTGCACAAATAACCACTAAAGGGTGAACTAAGACTCTGGTTTATGTAAAGCCATGTGTTGTTTGAGAACAAATCCTTAATTGGTTGGTCGACATCGGTGTTGAATACTTTTTTTAAAAAAACGAGTTCGTTGGGTATGCATTCAATGTATTCGGCATTGAGTTGTTGGGGGTTTTCGATTTTCACAAATACAAAAATTGCACCATTTTCGGAAACATTGGGTATATAGCCTATATAGGATGGTTCATGGAACATTGTTTTGACAAACTCAATCGTTTTTGCTTTAAACATTGTGTCTAAATCTTTTTCTTCATTGGAATCGTCCTTAAAACCGCCAAACTGAGGCATTGGTTGAACTGGTTGCTGTTGCTGCTGCTGTTGAACTGGTTCCTGTTGAACTGGTTGCTCCTGTTGAACTTGTTGTTCCTGTTGAACTGGTTGTTGTTGTTCCTGCTGAACTGGTTGAACTGGTGGTTCTTGCTGCTGTTGAACTTGTTGTTCCTGCTGCTGTTGAACTTGTTGTTCCTGCTGCTGTTGAACTGGTGGTTGTTCCTGTTGAACTGGTTGATTTGAAGAAAATACAAAAAACGGCAACGAAACCACTGAATCTTTGCGCTGAACAAAATATTTAACAAAATGAGTCTCAGATTCTTTATTTATCGTAAATGCACATATATACGTTTTAACATTATCTGGATTCTCTTGTGATGTGATTTTATCGTATAAATAATCGGCATTTGGATAATTTTCGTTTATGTTTGTATCTCCTGGTTGTTGCTGCTGCTCAACTGGTTGTTGCTGCTGCTCAACTGGTTGTTGCTGCTGCTCAACTGGTTGTTGCTGTTGCTCAACTGGTTGCTGTTGTTGCTGCTGCTCCTGCTGTTGCTGCTGTTGCTCAACTGGTTGCTGTTGTTGCTGCTGCTCCTGCTGTTGCTGCTGCTGCTCAACTGGTTGCTGAACTGGCGGTTGCTGCTGTTGAACGGGTTGTCCTCCATTTTGCAAAATCATTTTTAATAATTTATTATTTCTGTTTGAAAACATATATATATTATTTGAATAATTTTAGTAAGAATATATATACGAAGAATGAGTTTATATGATAGTGCTAAAAGTAAAATCAATGGTGTTCTAAATTCAATAAAAATTGCCGCAAATGCAAGTATAACTTCAACTACAATAACGTATGGTTTTATTGGCATAACCACTGCAATTTTAAGTTATTATACATTTTTTGAAAAAGACATTGAAGAAATAGGTGAACAACCAGAAACAAAGGAACCAGAAACAAAGGAACCGGTAACAGAAGAACCGATTGTAGAGGAACAACCCGCCCAAACTGGAGGAAAATCGCGAAAAAAAACTCGAAGAAACAAATAATCTTCCTAATCTCTCTTCTGGTGTTCGATTTCTCGGTTAACTAGTTTGCGAATAAACCAACCTCCAATAACCATCCACATCGTGGTTATCATGGTTCCGCCGTTGTATATGATCCAGCGAAAGGCCATACAATGGGGCGCAGTGGCGATAAGTGGAGATATTAAAAACCCGATTGCAGTTGCGGGCGTGCAGAAGTAAACGTAGAGATGAGGTGCAATAAAATGCAAAGTAATCCATAGTATGAAAATCCCAACAGGGGATGTTAAATAATTTAATACGGCAGTGAATGACATGTTTAGGCTATCTTTTTTATGCATAACAGCCATATGCATAAAATTTTTCAATTTTACAAAATATTGTTAAGTGCCTCTTTTTGTTCTGTGGTTAAGGATTCCGGAAACTTAACATCAAATTCCAAAAACAAATTACCAGAAACGCCTTCTCTCACCATTCCCAGATTTTTGAAAGACTGTTTTGCGCCGGTGAATACAACCACATTCACATTTAATGCGAGTTGATTTCCGTTTAAATGCTCAATTTTGAGTTTGAATCCACAGAGCGCCTCTTTCAATGTGATTGTTTTTTTATAGTACAAATCATTGGCGTTTCGGGTAAATCCGGTATCGTTGGATATGCGAATATTTAATTGGACGTCGCCTTTCACACTATTGCCATGGACATTGATAACGTTTCCTCTCTCTTGCAACACGACGGATTCGCCGTCGTTAATTCCTTGGGGGATATTGAGGTTCAACATTTCGGTTTCATTAATTCGCAAATCGCCTTCCTGCACCCATCGCTCGATCTCAATGGAAACTGGTATTCCAGTGTATGCTTGTTTTAAAGTTATATTGACGTCTTTTACAATGGGCTGAGGTTTTTGGATATGTCTTTGGAAAAACATTCCTCCCGGCATGCCGTTGATTTCTATATTCTGACCGCCGAGACCTTGTCCAAATAACATTTCGAAAATATTCACGCCGGGTCCTTGGGCAAAATGAACATTATGACCGCCTTGGCCGAAAGGTCCGCCTTGACCGAATGGGTTGCCGAAAGGTCCACCCTGACCAAAAGGTCCACCCTGACCAAAAGGTCCACCTTGACCGAATGGGTTCCCCTGACCAAATGGGTTCCCTTGACCATTCAATTCCATATCATACATTTGTCTCTGCTGGCTGTCGCTCAAAACCTCATTTGCGGAATTGATTTCTTGCATCTTACGATTCGCTTCCTCTTGTTCCTCCGCGGTTTTAGATTTCACCTTGTCCGGATGAAACTTCATAGACAGCGCGCGAAATGCTTGTTTGATTTCTTTCTCGGTTGCGTCCTTGGAAACGCCCAAAGTTTCGTAATGGTTCGGCATGATTATATAACTATTTTGAAAAAATATTTATATACGTTTTTTTACAAAATAATAAAAAATCCATATAAAACGTTATTCACAATTCAATTAATGGATCCCGATACCTTCATACTAAAATACAAACCTTATTTTATCCGCGATTTTTACCTGGAGCCATCTCACATCAAAGTGTTGAATGTATTGCAAGAATTGGACGACCTAAATCTGCTCATTGTAGGAAACGCATGTTCCGGAAAAACGTCGTTGATCTACGCAATCATCCGCGAATATTACGGGATGAACGAAAAATCAGTTTTCCCCGAACACAATATCATGTTCATCAACAATCTGAAAGAACAGGGCATCCAGTTCTTCCGAACCGAGATGAAAACGTTTTGCCAATCAAAATCAAACATTCCCGGAAAGAAAAAAATCATCGTGGTCGACGACATTGACATCATAAACGAACAGAGCCAGCAGGTTTTCCGCAATTACATTGATAAGTATTCCAAAAACATTCATTTCATCTCGGTCTGCACCAACATTCAGAAAGTGAACGAAAGTCTGCAATCCCGTCTGCACATATTGAAAATAAACCAGGTCGAACGAAAAAATCTGGAAACGACCATGAACAAAATCGTGGAAAAGGAGCGACTCACTATTGACGCGGATGCAAAAGAGTTTTTATTAAACGTTAGCGACAATTCCATCCGGGTTCTCATAAACCATTTGGAAAAAATATACATACTGGGCAAACCAGTAAATATGGAACTGGTGCACAAACTGTGTTCCAACATATCGTATACGCAGTTTGACAGTTATATTGCAAAGTTGAAAGAACGCGACTTAAGCGGTGCGATTGCCGTATTATACGAAATTTATGATTATGGCTACTCGGTCATTGACATCCTGGATTATTTTTTCACGTATATTAAGTTCACTAAGAGTCTGGAAGAAGTAGAGAAATACCGCATGTTGCCCTTTCTCTGCAAATACATAACCATATTCCACAAAGTTCATGAGGACGTGATTGAACTCGCATTTTTCACGAACAATTTAATGAACGAAGTCCTGTTTGTCGGAAACTGCTCCAAATAAAATACTTCAAATATAATAAATGGCTTCAATACACAATCTTGATTTAAACACATATTCTTTAGAAGAAATTTTCGGTCTTTTTGATTTGAACTACAATTTGACGGAAGATTCGATGCGCTCAGCGAAAAAGAAGGTTCTCATGATACATCCGGACAAATCGCGATTGCCTGCTAACTATTTCCTCTTTTACAAACAGGCGTATGAAATCGTCTTGAACATATACAAACAAAAATCCAAATTCAATGGCGATTCGAAAGCAGCACCGCAACAATATACGCCGGACGTAGAACAGCATGCCTCCATTGGCAACAATGCTGCGCCAACGGACGCCAACATTTCAAAGAAGTTTTCAAACAGCAAATTCAACGAATTGTACGACCAAAATATGGTGAGAAAAACGGACACTTCCCGTTTTGACTGGTTCAAACGCGACGAACCGGAGATGGACGATTTTAGTAAAAGACAGGTGAATCCCAAAAACATGGGATCCGAACTGGAAGCAATTAAGCAGAAACAGGCGGCGCTCCAGGTATATAAAGGGGTTCAAGAGATGCGAAGCGGCGGCGGAACCAGTTATTTCGACGACGACGGGGAATCCAATGAATATGTGGATTGCGACGTTTTTAGTAAATTGAAATTTGACGATTTGCGCAAAGTGCATAAAGACCAGACCGTGTTTGCGGTTTCGGAGGCGGATTTCAACAAAAGACCTCAATACAAAACGGTGGACCAGTTCGTAAGAGAACGCGACGCGGGTGGAAGCGCACCTTTGTCAAAAGCCGAGGCATCCAGTTTGTTGGAAAGACAACAGAGAGAAAAAGAACAAATGATTATGAACAAACAACACCGCGACTACCTTTTGCAAAAAGAGTACGAGGAAAAACAGAAGACGGTTCGGTCGGCGTTTCTCCAACTAAGGTAAAGGAAACCTACGGTTTCCTTTTGAACCTTCCCTTTATAAATAAGGGTCATAGGCTTCGCATTTAAATAAGGGGTCATAGGCTTCGCATTTAAATAAGGGGTCATAGGCTTCGCATTTAAATAAGGGGTCATAGGCTTCGCATTTAAAGGAGGGGTCATAGGGGAACCATGGGTTCTCCTAAAAATATCTGCGATTATTATAATATCGAATAATGTTTGACAAAAAATACGCTTACCATTATTTATTTGCAATTGGCATTATCGGGGTTGCCAGTTATTTCGGCGACAAAATCAAACAGGGATTAACTAGCAACGATGCAGAGAACGAGCTTATTCGCAAATATCTATTAAACGAATCGCCTCTTTACGGATTGAACCGACCCAAGCTGTGGATTCACAGCACTTACGAGAAAAACGCCCGTCAGTGGAAGGATTTTTACAGCAGGAATTCCACCGATTTGAACCAACCTTATATTCATCTCACCATCAAATCAATCATCAACCATTGTGGAGCGGATTTCAACATTTGTCTCATTGATGACGAAACATTTAGCAAACTCATCCCCACATGGGAAATCAATATGTCCACGCTTTCGGAGCCGCATAAATCGATGTATCGCGAATATGGGATGTTGCAACTTCTCTACATATATGGAGGAATTATTGTACCGAATTCGTTCATTTGCACAAAGAACCTGGCGCCACTTTTGGCCGAGCAACCGTTTGCGACCGAGATGGTGAACCGCAGTTGCAACGTTGCATCGAAGAAAGAAAACCAGAATTTCATGCCGTCAACCAAATTTATGGGGGCGAAGAAGGGCTGTCCCGTTGTAAAAAGGATGCTGGCCGAAAATGGACTGGATGTGAATCGCCATTTCACCACGGAACCCAAATTTTTGGGAAATATGCAACAATGGTTGTACAACGAGGTCAATGCGGGGTCGATGCAATTGGTCAATGGAAAACAAATCGGAACAAAGACAGCCAAAGGAAAACAGATTTTGTTGGAGGATTTGATGAGCGAGAATTTCCTGGATTTGGATAAAGACACATATGGAATTTATGTGCCCGCGGAAGAAGTGTTGGCCAGACCCAAATACCAGTGGTTGGCCTACCTATCGTCAGAAGAAGTCCTGAAAACCAACCCGATTATTGTTAAGTATTTGAAAATGTCGGCGGTTGATATAACGAATGAGTATTTTTCGAATGCAAATGTGCAAAAAAGTGTCTCCACCATATAGGGGGGACGAAGTCCCCCCTTGC
>Ga0209353_10000299_pt1 | contig 30816 bp, 23 predicted proteins | sample LauGreSpBDMM15SD_2_FD_187561 | JGI IMG/M metagenome (GOLD analysis project Ga0209353, IMG submission 187561) | Freshwater lake microbial communities from Lake Michigan, USA - Sp13.BD.MM15.SD (SPAdes) (version 2) | ecosystem: Environmental > Aquatic > Freshwater > Lake | place: Lake Michigan... | reverse complement strand
GGATCTTTAGATGTTACTGGTATCACTACATTAAGAAACCAATTAATCGTTGGTGGTGCTACAAGTCTTGCTAGCACTTTATTAGTTGGTAGTGCAACAACATTAAATTCGACACTTGATGTTGGTGTCGGTGGAACAGTAATTACTACAACTAAAAGTGGATCGGTTGGAATTGGTACAATAAATCCAATTCGTTCAATAGATCTTGCAAAAGATGTCATTATTAGAAAAGGGTTATATGATTCTAATAATAATATAGATTATAAAAAAGAATTTTATAAAACTCCAAGAACAGTATTAGGTCAAGTTGGAGTTAATACTGTCGGTGAAGTTATTAGTGATAGATTTTTCGATGCCGCAAATTTAATAAGACTTAATCTTGATTTTATTGCCGCAGAGGCAGTTGGATTTATCACAAGCACTGATTATTTGAGTGGAGCATTTGTTGTATCTGGAGTTAGTTCTTATAGAGATGATATTAAAAGAATATTAAAATCAATCACACTCGACATTACAAGAGGAGGAAACTCACAATCTGTAGGTGCGGGTCTTTCTTATTATAATGGTGGGTCATTTGTCCCTATTACACCTGGTGCTCAACAAACAGCAACTGTAGTTGCGATTACAACTGCCGCACAAATTTCACAAAAAGCAATTAATAATGTTTTATTAACAAAATCATACCAAAGTGGTGTGAGTAGTATTCGTCAAATTAGAGATTTAACAATACAAGATGATGCTTCGGTTAATTCTAATGCAAATATTGGTGGATGTTCAAATGTAGTCTCTGCAATTTATACTTGTGCCGGTATTGTAACTGCAATTATTGGAGGTGGATCTGGTTCTGCTCCTGCTATTACTCAACCAGATGGTAAAGTAGTGTGGGTTCCACCAGGAACTGATGTGAGAAATCTAGTTTGGGTGAATAAGTACGGTAATGATGATAATGGTGGAAAAACAGAAGGAGATGCAAAATTAACGATTGGAGCAGCTGCAGCAGTTGCAGAACCTGGTGATACGATTATGGTTCGTTCCGGTGTTTATTATGAAAATAATCCAATTGGTTTGAGAACTGATGTTGCTATTACTGGTCAGGATTTGAGATTAGTAACAGTAGTTCCTCAAAATAGTGGTAAGGATATATTTCATGTCAGAAGAGGATGCTTGATTGAAAATATGAACTTTGCCTGTGATACTGGACAATCTAATCCAGGTGGAGGAGCACTTGCATTCCCACCAACAACTACTGATATCGTAGCAGGAAAATCTTATGGTGCAGTGACTGGATATACTGCTCCTGGACCTGCAACAGAAGGACCAAGTGGAAAATGGAGATCACCATATGTAAGAAACTGTACAAACTTTATGCCATTAAGTATTGGTATGAAGATCAATGGGGATCATGCAATTGCCAATTTCACTGGTACTAATAATATTGGTGCAGACCTTAAGTCTATGGTTTGTGACTCATTCACACAATATAATGAGGCAGGTATTGGTGTGTCTATTACAAATAGTGGATATGCACAGTTGGTTTCAATCTTCACCATTAACTGTGATAAGGCAATTTATGTTGATACCGGTGGGCAATGTGATCTTACAAACTCTAACTCATCATTTGGTAATTATGGACTCTATGCGGTTGGTTTAGGTAGAACAGAATTTACCGGAATTGTTAGTACAACCACAATTGCAGAATCAGATATAATTACATTCTACAATGTAAATGACGGAACTCAAGTGAGAAGACCTTACGATGGTCAGGCATTATGGTTTAAAATTGATCTCGCAAATTATAATACTGGACAAATTGGAATTATTACTGCACCATTGCAACAATTAAATAAAATTGATGTAATTAATAATATTCCTGGATATAGTCTAAGTGCTCCTCCAGATGTTACCATTTATGATTACAATACTAACAGTGATAATCCATTAGGACCAGAAGGAATTCTTGCAGAATTATCTCCAACAATTAGTGATGCTGGAGAACTTATTGCTATTGATGTTATTGGTAGTGGAAGAAATTATCTCTCCTCCCAAGATATGAGAGTTAAAATTAATGGAATTCCAACAAATGATTTAGTTGCAGTAATGGAACCAATTTACTATACAGTTTCAGAAGCAACACTGCCAACTACTTCTGGTATTACAACGGTCACTTTGAATGAATTTGTTCCGTATCTTGTTTATGCAAATGATGATATTGAGATAAGAAGAATTAGTCGTATTTTGACAAGCGGGCATTCATTTGAATATATTGGTACTGGCACAGATATAAATACTTCAACCCCTTTGAAGGGTGCTGTACCCATCAAAGAAAATGAAATTATTGCTCTGGACGGTGCTCAAATACCTTATACAAGTACCGATCAAAAAGGTAACTTTAATATTGGTGAAGGTATTCAAGTAGATCAAACAACCTCAACAATTCGTGGAAGAGATTTTAGTAAAGCAATTCAAGCACAAGTAACACCTTTAATTCTTGCATTGAGATAAGAAATGGCAGTCGCACCAGTCAATAAGTTTTTAACATTCTCAATCCCTGTTGCTCCAGGAGAACAGGTAATTTATTCAACTCCTGTAGGTGTATCTGCAATTCTTTTGTATGCTCAAGTTTCAAATGTTGGTGTGAATACCTATCCAGCAGTTACATTTACACATAGAAGAAAAACTAATAGAACTGGAAATATAAGAAATATTAGAATTGTTAAAAATGCAGAAATTCCACCAGAAGATGCATTAGTGATTATAGACGGCAGATATGTTTTAGAAAGAACGGCACTTATTTCAGATTCTATTGTGATTCAAGGATCTCAAGCAGGTATTGTTTCAGTTTATGATTGCAAATATAATAATTTAACAGGAATAACTACAGTTACAACTTATGAAAATCATAATTTTTCTTTGGGTGATGAAGTTACGATGGCAGGTTTAGCATTCACATGTAGTTCAAGTCCCACTATTGGAATTACTACTACAATATTTCCATTTCCACAAGCTTCTTTTACAGTAACCAATGTAGGAACTTCGACAGTATTTACAACGAATACTGGAGTCATTGTTGGCATTGCTCATACATATGTCAGTGGAGGGAGAGTGGGTCCATTGCAAATGGAATTTAGTTGCAGTATTCTAGAAAATAGTAATGTATAAGAGATGACGAGATATATAAGTGGAAAAAAAAGAGTAACTCCTTTTTTAGGACTCAGTACAAATCGAAACAGATATCTTGGGTTAGAACAAGCGGAACCTAATCTTGGATATCCTGGAGAAAAGATAGTACCTGGATCATCAGTATATTATTCCTTAGTAACAATCAATAATGGAACAGTATATGATAGATATTGGATAGAACCTGGAATATATGTTCAAGACGAAAACAATCTTGTAGGTATAGGTAATACTTTTTCTAAATTAAAATTTGTTGGAGCTGCTGTTACTGTAACTGGTGAAGGAAGTACGGCAAAAATTACAGTTTTTGCTCCAGGAGATGACAATCAAGTTATTTTTAATAATTCTGGAGAATTTACTGGAGCTTCTCAATTATATTATGATGATGTAGAAAATAGAGTTGGAATTGGGACTTCAATACCAACTGAAAGTTTACATATTCAAGGTTCATTTAGAATTACTGGAGAATTTAGAGATTCTCTGAATCAAGTAGGTATAGCTAAATCAGTCTTAATTTCTACTGGTTCTGGAGTTATTTGGTCAGATTATGTTCAAGGTGTTCAGGGTACTCAAGGTACTCAGGGTACTCAAGGATTGCAGGGAACTCAAGGTATTCAAGGACCTCAAGGAACCCAAGGTTCTCAAGGACTTCAAGGTACTCAAGGAGATCAAGGTATTCAAGGATCCCAAGGTACTCAAGGAACACAAGGACTTCAAGGTACTCAAGGAGATCAAGGTACTCAAGGATCCCAAGGTACTCAAGGAACACAAGGACTTCAAGGTACTCAAGGAGATCAAGGTACTCAAGGACCTCAAGGATCTCAAGGAACACAAGGACTTCAAGGTACTCAGGGAAATCAAGGTATTCAAGGACCTCAAGGATCTCAAGGTCTTCAAGGAACTCAAGGAAGACAAGGACTTCAAGGAACTCAAGGAAGACAAGGAACTCAAGGAAGACAAGGACTTCAAGGTACTCAAGGAGAACAAGGTATTCAAGGATCTCAAGGAGGACAAGGACTTCAGGGCACTCAAGGACTTCAAGGTAGTGGAGGACAAGGACCTCAAGGATCTCAAGGATTAAGTGTTCAGGGATCAACAGGTAAAGAAGGTACATCAGTTACAATTGTTGGTAGTGTTCCCTCTGTTACAACATCTGCTCCTCATACCACATTAACGACAGATGATTCTGTTTATAATTGGTATCCTGCTTCTGTGGGTAATGGTGTACTAGCAGATGATAATGGTCATTTGTGGGTTTACAGTGGTACTAATTGGGTGGATGTTGGGATCATTAGGGGTCCTCAAGGTCCCCAAGGATCTCAAGGTCTTCAAGGTACTCAAGGTATTCAAGGACCTCAAGGATCTCAAGGACTTCAAGGAACTCAGGGAAATCAAGGTATTCAAGGACCCCAAGGATCTCAAGGACTTCAAGGAGAACAAGGTACTCAAGGAGAACAAGGTATTCAAGGACCTCAAGGATCTCAAGGACTTCAAGGAACTCAGGGAAATCAAGGTATTCAAGGAGAACAAGGTATCCAAGGATCTCAAGGACTTCAAGGAGAACAAGGTACTCAAGGAGGACAAGGTATTCAAGGACCTCAAGGATCTCAAGGACTTCAAGGAACTCAGGGAAATCAAGGTATTCGAGGAGAACAAGGTATTCAAGGATCTCAAGGACTTCAAGGAGAACAAGGTACTCAAGGAGGACAAGGTATTCAAGGATCTCAAGGAGGACAAGGACTTCAGGGCACTCAAGGACTTCAAGGACCTCAAGGATCTCAAGGAAGACAAGGACTTCAAGGTACTCAGGGTAATCAAGGTCCTCAAGGACTTCAGGGAACTCAAGGAAGACAAGGACTTCAAGGTACTCAGGGAAATCAAGGTATTCAGGGTCCCCAAGGAACTACTGGATCTAACGGACTTCAGGGAAATCAAGGAACACAAGGTACTCAAGGACTTCAAGGAAGACAAGGACTTCAAGGTACTCAGGGTAACCAAGGTACTCAAGGACTTCAAGGTATTCAGGGTGTTCAAGGTATTCAGGGTGTTCAAGGTTTTGGTGGAACTACTGGGCTTCAAGGAAATCAAGGAACACAAGGAACTCAAGGACTTCAAGGAGCACAAGGACTTCAAGGAACTCAAGGACTTCAAGGAACACAAGGACTTCAAGGTACTCAAGGAACTCAAGGACTTCAAGGTGGTGGTGGGCAGGGGCTTCAAGGTACTCAAGGTACTCAAGGTGGTGGTGGGCAGGGGCTTCAAGGTACTCAAGGTACTCAAGGACTTCAAGGAGTTCAAGGTTCTGGAGTTCAAGGAGGACAAGGACTTCAAGGATTGCAGGGAACTCAAGGTGGTGGATCTCAAGGACTTCAGGGTACTCAAGGATCTCAAGGTCTTCAAGGACTTCAAGGAAGACAAGGAGTTCAAGGAAGACAAGGAGTTCAAGGAAGACAAGGAGTTCAAGGAGTTCAAGGAAGACAAGGAGTTCAAGGAAGACAAGGAGTTCAGGGTACTCTGGGTGATCAAGGACCTCAAGGTATTAGTGGAAGTACAGGACTTCAAGGAACTCAAGGACTTCAGGGTACTCAAGGTACTCAAGGTCTCAGTAATCAAGGTACTCAAGGATCTCAGGGATTACAGGGAACTCATGGATTACAGGGAACTCAAGGTCTTCAGGGTACTCAAGGATCTCAAGGTCTTCAAGGTACTCAAGGATCTCAAGGACTTCAGGGTACTCAAGGTACTCAAGGTCTCAGTAATCAAGGTACTCAAGGATCTCAAGGATTACAGGGAACTCAGGGAACTCAGGGATTACAGGGAACTCAGGGAACTCAAGGTACTCAAGGTTTACAGGGTACTCAAGGTCTCAGTAATCAAGGTGCTCAAGGACTTCAAGGACTTCAGGGTACTCAAGGTATTCAAGGATCTCAAGGATCTCAAGGACTTCAAGGACTTCAAGGTAATCAAGGTAATCAAGGTAATCAAGGACTTCAAGGACTTCAAGGTACTCAGGGAAATCAAGGTATTCAAGGACTTCAAGGATCACAGGGACTTCAAGGAACACAGGGACTTCAGGGTAATCAAGGTATTCAAGGATCTCAAGGACTTCAAGGAAGACAAGGTACTCAGGGTCTAGGTATTCAAGGTCCTACAGGAAGCCTGGGAACTCATCAATGGACTCCAAATGTTACGGGTGGAGTTGAAATTGTTACTGGTAATAGGTTTAGCAAAATCGGCGGCGGGGACGGTTGGAACGGACAGGTATATTCTTCCGAAGGATATGTAAGAGGTGTTTATTGTACAGCAAAGGCATCACAAACCAATCATAATATAATGTTTGGTTTGAATTCAGACCCAGAAACGAGTGCAGACAATCTTACACTTGATTATGCCTGGTATTTCAAGGCAGGAGTTACTGCCAACACTGGAACCTTAGAGATTTTTGAAAGTGGTGTATTTGTTAATACTTTTGGATCATATACAACATCCACTGTTCTGAATATTACTTATGATGGTGCTAATATTAGATATTGGAAGGATGGGACTCTTCAAAGAACAGTAGCAAGAAACATTGGAAATGCCTTATATTTTGATAGTTCTTTTTATGATAGAGAGTACTTATCGGCATGGGGATTGAATTCCGTTGGTTTTGGACCAATGGGAGAAATAGGATCCCAAGGACTTCAAGGTTCTCAAGGATCTCAAGGTCTTCAGGGTACTCAAGGTACTCAAGGTCTCAGTAATCAAGGTACTCAAGGATCTCAAGGATCTCAAGGTCTTCAGGGTACTCAAGGTACTCAAGGTCTCAGTAATCAAGGTACTCAAGGATCTCAAGGACTTCAGGGAACTCAAGGTGGTGGAATACAAGGGTCTCAAGGTCTTCAAGGTACTCAGGGTATCGATGGAACCAAACAATGGACTCCAAATGTAACAGATGGTGTTATTGCTATTGTTAATGGAAATACTTTTACCAAATATGTTGGTCCTACCGATAATTGGCACGGGCAAGTTTATTCGACCGAAGGTTATACTAGAGGTGTTTATGTTACTGCCAAGGCGGGGCTGGCAGATGCCACTTTGGCGTTTGGTCTTAATTCTGACCCAACAACAAGTGCTAATTTTAATACTATAGATTATGCTTGGCTTATTCTGAATAATGGACAAATAACAATTTATGAAAATGGAAGTCAAATTTACATTTATGAAAATTATGATACGACCACTGTTCTTAGTATTACTTATGATGGATATAATGTTAGATATTGGAAAAATGGAGTAGGTATTAGAACTACTGCAAGAGAAATTGGTAATCCTCTTTATTTTGACAGTTCCTTCAATAGTTTAAATTCAAGTTTAACTTCTGTTGGATTTGGTCCAATGGGAGAAAAAGGAACTCAAGGTCTTCAGGGTACTCAAGGTACTCAAGGTCTCAGTAATCAAGGTACTCAAGGATCTCAAGGACTTCAGGGTACTCAAGGTCTCAGTAATCAAGGTACTCAAGGAGAACAAGGTATTCAAGGTATTCAAGGAGAACAAGGAACTCAAGGACTTCAAGGTAGTGGAGGACAAGGACCTCAAGGACCTCAGGGAGTTAAAGGTTCTGGAGATCAAGGTGCTCAAGGACTTCAGGGTACTCAAGGTACTCAAGGAGTTCAAGGTTTTACTGGAGGTGAAGGGGGAGATGGAGATCAAGGTGCTCAAGGTACTCAAGGAGTTCAAGGTTTTACTGGAGGTGGAGGGGGAGATGGAGATCAAGGTGCTCAAGGTACTCAAGGTCTCAGTAATCAAGGTGCTCAAGGAGTTCAAGGTACTCAAGGACTTCAGGGTCCTGCAGGAACTGGTGCCACTAATTCAGATAAAACAAATGTAGTAGCAATAACAGATTCTGCTTCTGTATTATACTATGCGTCATTTGTGGCTGGTACAGGAATTCAACAGACTAATATTAGAAATACTTCACCACTTCTCACTTATAATACTGGAACTGGAGAATTTTCTGCAGGAGGACCATATACTGCAAATAATCAACCTTTCTTCCGCAATGTTAGAATTGTTACGACAAGTTATACGGTCACCTCAGTATATAATGAAATGAGTGTTGGTCCAATTACAATAAATAATAATGTTACCGTAACGGTTCAAAGCGGAGCCCGCTGGTCAATTGTATAAGATATTATGAGTACATTAATCACAGATCAAATTCAATCACTTGATGGAAGAGCAATCCTGAATAATACTGGTAGCATTCTACAAGTAATTACTGCAACAAAAGACAATACTTCATCAACAACATCGACAGATTATGTTGATATTGGTGGATTGAGTATTTCGGTACTTCCATATTCTTATAGTAGCAAAATTTTAATATTTTTTAATCTTAATGTTGGTCAATCAGAGAATTCCACAGTATTTTTTAAATTAGTTAGAAATTCTACTGATATTCTTTTTGGAAAAACTATATCTTCTAATGCTAGTGAAAGTTCAAATATAAATTATGGTAGTACCACAGCATTTTCTCAGAATTATCTGGATTCTCCAAACAGCATCTATTCAACCACATATAAAATACAATGGGCGACAGAAAATTCATCTCTTGCATTTATTAATAGAACATCATCTATAGAAAAAAATACTGAAACATCATTAATATCCACAATTACATTAATGGAGGTATCTGCATAATGGATATTTACAGAGCACTTTTATCATTGAGACCAGGAGCAAAATGGCATCTTGATGGGAATGATTATTCTAATATTCAATGGTTAGAATTATCAGAATTGTTGGGCGGACAATCTCAACCAACTAAAGAAGAAGTTATTGCGGAAATAGAAAGACTTCAAGCAGAATATGAAAATAAAGAATATCAACGACTTAGAGAAGAACAATATCCTTCCTTTGCTGATCAATTTGATCTTCTATATCATGGTGGATATGATGCTTGGAAAGAAAAAATAAATATGATAAAATCATCATATCCAAAACCTGCATCAGATGTGGTGGAAGAGGTGGTACAATCAGAAGAATATCTAGCATATCTGAAACAACAAGAGGAATATTTGAAAGAACAAGAAGAATATTTGAAAGAACAAGGAATTACATCAATTCCAGTATCAATATCGATTCCAGTATCGAATGTGGAGAATGAAGTATGAGTACATTACAACTTGGTAATAATGTTATTATTACTGGTTCTCATGGAACTGGATCTAACAGCACATATGGATCAATTAGTGGTATTGTGAGTGCAGAAGGTATTATTCCAACTGGATCTGTAATTTATACTGCAACAAGTTCTGGTGGAACATCCACTTTACCGCTTGGATATTTAAGATGTGATGGAACTGCATTATCACAAGCTGAATATCCAGAGTTATTTACAGCCATTGGTTCTGCATTTAATTCGGGTGTAGTTGGTGGATTTCCAGGTGCAGGTATACAATTTCCAAACACCTTAAATTCTGCTACTCAATTTCGAGTACCTTATTTACAAGGCACTTTTATTCGTTGTTGGGACGGTCCAATTAAAGGTGGTCTTGACGAAAGAACCTCTATTAATGATCCGAATAGAGTTTTTGGTTCTTATCAAACAGATGCCTTTAAGAGTCACCTTCATACTTCTACTTTTCTTCGTAATAATTGCGCTGACGGCACTGGTGCCACTGACGGTTGGGGTGCTAATGGAGGATCTAGTGGCAACAGCACCCTGAGTAGCAATACTGAAGGTGGAACCGAAACTCGTCCAAGAAACATTGCTCTTATGGCCATTATAAAATACTAATAAACATATGAAAATCTATCACTTCAATTTAACATATGGACACTATACTGGAGAAAGTGATGCATTTGAATCTCCAAGAAGACCTGGAGATTATTTAATTCCACTTTTTGCTACAGACATAAAACCACCAGAATGTGGACTTAGAGAAATACAAATTATTGATGGAAATTCTTGGAAAGTTGTTGAAGATAAAAGAGGAATTTATTATTCCACTCAAACTCGACAAGTCATAGAGAATGATAATCCATTAGAAGCGCCAGAAAATTCAACAAAAGAACAACCACCAGAAGTTCCGGAAGGATACTTTTTAACTTGGAATGATGGTTGGATACTTGAAGAAATTCCGCCACCACCAATTTTAACTCCTCAACAAAAGTTAGAGTCTCTTGGATTAACTGTTGAAGATTTAAAGATTCTTTTAGGTATCTAGATATAAATACAGAAAAAGGAACTTATTATGAGCGTAGTATCAGCAAATAAAATAGTTGATCTTGATGGAAATGTTATCGCCACATTTTCAGCTCCTGGAATAAAAGTATTTTCTCTTGGTGTTGGTACTAACGCAACAGGAAATACTGGAGAAATTCGAGCAACCAATAACATTACTGCATTTTATTCTGATGAAAGACTGAAAGAAAACATAAAAACAATTCCAAGTGCCCTCTCAAAACTTCTTTCATTGAGGGGAGTTACTTATAATAGTAATAAACTTGCAGAGCAATATGGATATTTTGATAAGAAAGAACAAGTTGGTGTCATTGCTCAAGAAGTAGAGAAAGTACTACCGCAGATTGTAGTACCAGCACCATTTGATATTGAACAAGATGAAGATGGAAATGAGTATTCAAAGAGTGGAGAGAATTATAAGACAGTTCAATATGATAAATTGATTCCCCTTTTAATTGAGGCGATTAAAGAACAACAAGAAACAATTATAAGTTTACAAAAAAGAATCGAAGATTTAGAAAACGGTTGATATGACTTTACCATCTTCTGGTACTATTGAAAATCCAACTCCCATTAATTTCCAACAAATTCAAAATGAATTTAAAGGCACTAATGAATCGATAAAATCTTTAACAGGTGTGGATGTTGCTGCACCTACAGTGTGGACAAATAATACTCCATTTCCCGGAAGAAGCGCAACTACAGGAACTGCAACAGGTGATACGCTAATATCAATATCACCTTTAACCATAATCAACCCCAAAACTTCATACGGATCAATTACTTATTCGAATACTTCAAATGATAATCAACCATTAGAGTATTCGATACCAATTAATGAATATTATCGTAATGGAATTTATGTACCAGATAGAGATTCTTCAGATACATTAGTAAATCAAAATGTTCCCACAAGTGGTGAAATAAGTCTTGCTAATTTTTATGGTGGAAAAAACGAAGATATTATTTTATATATTAATTCGGATAGAGAAAATTTAAATTTGGAGACTGCATTTAATACAGAAAGTGGAAGTGGTTCTTGGACCGATAAAAGAAGAAAAAGACTTATTATTAATAAAGATATTGTTATTGGGGGAACTTCTGCAAACGCTGATAAATGTGCTCTGAGAATTCCTTCAAATCTTATGGGCGGTCTAATAATTATTAATTATGGATATATTGTTGGTTATGGGGGTCCAGAAGGGCAAAGTGGTGGGAATGCAATTTTAGTGGGAGCAGTTGCACCAGAAACTGTCACCAATGCAATTAGTAGCATATCTCATAATCTTAAATTTGGAATTTATGGAGTAGTGCCACAATTAACCGGATTGAGTAATCGAATTCTAACTCCAATTAGGCCCACCGTGGACCTGGCCGGGTTCACCCAGTTAGACACAGATTTTTCTATTGCACATGGAACTGGAGAATTTTCTGTAGGAGACTCAATTTACATATACAATAAACCAACTGATTTGGGATCCACTGGTGATCTTATTTCAGATCCATCTTCATCAACAGAACCTCTTGTAAATTTATGTAAAATATCAGAAAAACAAACTGCAATATTTACTGCTTATATTAGTAATGGAAGTTTGGGCACTGCAGGAAATATTTTATCTGTTATAAGTGGAACACAACCATCTATAGGTATGGGAATAATTAAAGGTACTAGTTATAAAAAACATATAATTTCTAGAACTAATACATCAAGTTCCTTAAATGTAACATTTAATGGAACTAAACTATTACGTGCGGATGCTGGTACTTTTAATCTTGGTATGGTAATTTTTGGTACAGGTGTTGAATTCGGTACTATAGTAACACAGCACAAATCATTCTCTCCTGGTAGCGCAGGAAAATGGGGAACTATTAGTGGCACTACCTTTACAGTCACTGAAACTCCGACAGAACCAATTTTACCTGGTTATTATTTGACTGGATCTTTATTTACGCAGGAGACCGTATACATAGTCGAACAACTCACTGGAACAGAAGGTAAGGTTGGCACTTATCGAGTTAATGTTGCTGTTGAGGCATTTGCTATTACTTCTTATGCATATATTATTCTCAATAAATCTCAAACCATAACAGGTCCTGTTAGTGTTACTGGTATTAGACATGTTTTAAATGATGATACTTTTGATGGAATATCTACTGAAAATGAAATAAACACAAATTCTGGTAATGGGCGATCCATGACTGCAGTTCGTTATATATTGGACAGAAATGTAAACACATCTTTAGATTTACGAAATAAATCTTCAAATTTTAAATTTTTTACTGCTGGCGGTACTACTTCTCCTGGATTTACCGTTACCGTTCCCACTACTTCTACGGCTTTATCATATTTAACGGAAGGTCAATCTGTTACAATTTCTGGATCAACTGCGGCCGCAACAGGTACTAATACCCCAGCTATAAACGCATTAATATTTAATGGTACATGGAATAATATTGATAAACTAAACACTACTCAATTTTTTGTTGCAACTACTAAAATTGATAATACTTACTCAACGGGAACAGGTGGTGGCGGTACTTTCCCAACTAGTACAACTGCAGCTTTTACGGTTCCTATTAAAATTCTTAATTATGGATATATTTATGGTGGTGGAGGTGGTGGAAGTAATTCAGTTGGAACTCAATCTTATTCTATGTTGAGATTCTTTGGAAATATAAACAAATCTCAAATAGATCTTATTACTGGTTCAGATAATGCTACCAATACAGTAAATACTGCTGCAGCTAAAATTACAACATATAGAGATTCTGGATTTAATGGAGTTGGTGGAAATGGGGAAGGATATAAACAACAAAAAACTTTAGGATCTGAAGGTACTGCCAATCCAAATGCAGGTAGATCTGTTAAAATCGAGGGCTTTGCTGGGGCCCCAACGGGGACCGCGACCGGTTCATATACAAATACAGATCCCTATTTGGATCTAATATCTATACCACAAAATACAAGATTTCAATTATTTATGAATGGAAATTTTAATTTCACGCCGATCAATCCGGTGTGGAAAAATGTCTATTTCGGGCAAGGAACAAGTCTATTAAATCCTTCATCATCTGAGCAACCTGGAAGTTTCAGTTATACACTCGATGTTTCCCTTACTAACAATAAGATAAAAATAGGTAATCTATATAATTTTTCTAGTCAACCAGTAAGAATTCTCTCTTTCAACAGAACTGGTAATTCTATTGATAAAATTTATACAGATAGTTTAGATTGGAGATTTTATGGAACTGGTTCAAATAATCAAAAGTTACGCTATTCAACCTACCAAGAGAAAATTGATGGAACGAAAGTAGAATATACTGCTTATTTTCCTGTGGGATTTTCGACATCATTGGCATATATACCAAATGCAGTGCCCAATCTTCCACAAGATAAAGTCAGAATAGTTACTACTACAAATAAATTTGAATATGATATGAATTTTCCAGAACAATCTTTAGCTCCTAAAGCCGGTGATGGTGGAGATTATGGATCTCCTGGTACATCGGTTTCAAAACCCACTGTTGCGAATGGACAAGCAGGATTTTTCATTTCAAATAGTTCTGTTTACTCCAATGTGACATGGGTAAATCGTGGAAATCTTAAGGGGGGAGAATCTTGACCCCCTTGACAACCTGACCTAAATGCCTTATGATACTCAAGTAATCAATCAAAGACCGAATGCAAACCGAAGAGATCTTGAGTCGTTGCGTTGTTGATACTCTTGCGCGTAAATTTTACCTCTATTCTAGCGAAGGTGCAGAACGAGTGGTAGAATGTGAGAGTGTTGAGCAGTTTATGAATGTACTGGAAGTAGTTCGTACTCGGGTAAGTGATGATTGCCTTGCATACACCAACCCCCTTTGAGAAATGGAAATTTTTACCGTAGAAGAGTTTCAAGAAAGATTTGATGAACTTATGGAACGAGTCGAAAATGGAGAACATTTGGGTATCATCAATGAAGCAGGGCAGGCAGCAGTGATGATGCCGGCAGATGACGAACTCCTACGAATACACACTGACCACGAAGAAGGTTGTTGATTCAAGACCACATATAGGTCTTATATGTTGCTTCAAGGCAACTTTTATGCGAGTGAGACTTGGTAGTCAGAGGAGTCTTATAAACTCTTTCCGCCAGATTAGCGGCTTTGACCTGGTTCGAATCCAGGCACTCGTATTACTATTCGTTATTTGCGAATAGCATATGCTCGTTTGGCCCTCTGGTGAAGGCGATCTGCTCATAACAGATAGAAGGCGAAGGTTCGATCCCCGCAACGAGCACTTGACTATTATGATTCTTTGAGTTATAATAGTCTCACAAGCGAGTATGGTGGAATCGGTAGACACACCAGACTTATGAAAATTGAGCCTCATTTAGGAAACTTTATGAGTGTAATTCCTCAAATTCGGTGAAACCTGTAAAATGGCAATACCGAGCCAAGCATCGCAAGATGAAGGTGTAGAGACTAGACGGGGAACACCTAAACCGAAAGGTATGGTGAAGGTATAGTCCAGACCACAAACCGAAAGGGTAGTGAAAACTATAGTGGTATGAAAATCTGTTGGGCGTATGCCCGTGGGAGTTCAAGTCTCCCTACTCGCATAAAATAAATATAAGATATTGAAATACTCATATGTCTTATAAAATAACACATTCTTTCAATTGGTATGAGACCGATACTGAAAGATCTATTATTAAGACTTATTCTATAAATCATATCCCCTTTACTTTTGATGATCTTGCGGATATAGTTCAAGATGATCCTGAAACTATCAAAAAAGCAAACGAACAACTTACACTTACACCAGAAATTTTTTATTTGAAATCTTTCTATCTTATAGACGAAGAGGCACATCCACTATTATTTGGGATGGATTTGGAGAATCCACAAGACCTACCAGAAGACATTATGGAATTTGATGATGAGGATTTAACTTGATAAATATTGATGCTTGTCTGTGGTTATTCAAGCAGAATGGGGGCAGAAATGCCTCTTTTCTTGTATAAATAGATATAACCACAGTCAAAGCAGATGGAATACTACACTTACGCATATTTGCGTGAAGACGGAACACCTTATTATATTGGTAAAGGCAAAGCAGGTAGAATTAATAATACTTTGCATACTATTCATCTTCCAGCAAAAGAAGAAAGAAGAATATTCTTAAAGAAAAATCTTACAGATGAAGAAGCAAGGAAGCACGAGATTTATATGATTGCTGTTTTAGGTAGAAAAGATTTAAGAACAGGCATTTTAAGAAATATGACCGATGGTGGTGAAGGTTGTGCCGGTCGTGTTTTAAGTGAAGAAACAAAAAAGAAGTTGAGTGAGGCAAAAAAAGGAAAAACATTTACCGAAGAACATAAGAAAAAATTAAGTGAGGCAGCAAAGAAAAAAATATTTACGAAAGAACATAAAGAAAATATGAGTAAGGGATTGAAGGGGATAATGTCTAAAGAAAAAAATCCCAGTTATGGAAAAAAGTGGTGGAATAACGGTATAGAAACAAAATTTTCAAAAGAATGTCCAGGTGAAAATTATATTTTAGGTAGAGTTAAGATTAATAAATAAAGCATATAAGAAAGTAATGGTGCGGAAAATTGCCACTCAATAAATTAGATAATTTCATAAAGAATACTGAAGGTCGTATTCTTTATGTTGCACCAAGTGACCTTGATTCCACAGATAGTATTAGTAATCAAGGAAATTCACTTGCACAACCCTTTAAGACACTACAGAGAGCACTTTTAGAGTCAGCACGATTCTCATATCAATTGGGAAATAATAATGATCTTGTAGAAAAAACTACAATTCTATTAATGCCTGGTGAGCATGTAGTTGATAATAGACCGGGTTATATTGTTTATAATGATGGTGGAGCGGTAACAAAACCATTGTCAGGAAGTCCAATAACTCAAGCTTCAACTACACTTACACTTGATTTAAATTCTAACTTCGACTTAACACAATCGGATAATATTCTCTATAAGTTCAATAGTGTTAATGGTGGTGTTGTTATCCCCAGAGGTACTTCAGTTGTTGGTCTTGACTTAAGAAAGACCAAGATTCGTCCTAAGTATGTTCCAAATCCAACCGATTCGAATGTTCCAAACTCGGCAGTCTTCAGAATTACTGGTGCATGTTATTTCTGGCAGTTTTCCATCTTTGACGGTGACGAATCTGGACTAGTTTATACTGATCCAGAAGATTATAGTATCAATAATCAATCAAAACCAACATTTTCTCACCATAAACTAACAATATTTGAATACGCAGATGGTAAGAATAAAGTAGTTAAAAAAGGAACTACTTATGATATTACAGATCTTGACATGTATTATAGCAAACTATCAAATGCTTTTAATTTAGCATCTGGTAGAGAAATTAAAGATGTAGATAAGTATCCCGCAAATCCTGATGGTTTTGGAAAGCGTCGTCCAGAATGGGAAATTGTAGGTGCATTTGCCAGTGATCCAATTGCAATTCAAACTATTGAATCTGGCGCTGGCGGAACGGCAACTCCAGAAATTACAGTCAAAACTACAATTCCTCACGAATTAAATGTAGGAACACCAATTAAAATTCGTGGTGTAGGTGTAAGTGATTATAATGTTTCTACAAAAGTTTCATATGTCGATCCTACTGATCTTACAATATTTAAGTATCTTCTTGCATCAGTAAGAAATAATTTACCAACAAATCCAAGTGTATCTGGGGGAACAGTAACAGTAGAAACTGATACAGTATCCGGAGCATCTCCATATATCTTTAATATTTCGCTGCGTTCTGTTTATGGTCTGAATGGAATGCTTGCTGATGGTAGTAAAGCATCAGGTTTCCGTTCGATGGTTGTTGCACAATTCACGGCAATTTCACTTCAAAAAGATGATCGTGCATTTGTAAAATACAATCCAGTAAACAGGGATTATTCTGATAATATTACTATCAGCAGAGTTGCTGGAGCAAGTTTGGCAAATCAATCTTCATCTACTGATAATGGTAAAGTATATCATTTAGATTCTAGGGCAATTTATAGAAGTGGATGGGAATCAAGTCATATAAAGGGAACTAATGATTCCTTTATGCAAATTGTGTCCGTCTTTGCGATTGGTTTCAATAAACATTTTGATTCTCAAACTGGTTCAGACTTAAGTATTACGAACTCAAACTCAAACTTCGGACAAATTTCTCTAAGCGCATCTGGATTTAAAAAAGAAGCATTTGCAAAAGATAACAAGGCATTCATTACTTCAATTATAGCGCCAAGAGCAATTGTTTCTACCGAAAACGATGTTGATTGGATTGCACTTGATGTTGCCAAAACTGTATCAGGAACAATAAATCCAAATAAAAATCGTCTCTATCTTTATGGATTTACTGCAAAAGATGATATTCCACCAACTTTAACACAAGGATATCGCATTGGTGCAAGAGTAAGTGATAAAATCTATTTTACTGGAGATGGATTAGCAGAATATTCTGCAAATATTTTAATGAATGATGGTGTTACGAGTAGTGTAAAGGAATATGTATCTTCAGTACCAAATTCATCATTTAACTTTACAATTGGTTCAAATACACTTGATACTGGTGAAAAAGTTATTATTATAAGTGATGATGGAGATCTACCAGAAAATATTGTAGAAAATACAGTTTATTATGTAATTGATAATGGTAATAATAGTACAATCAAATTAGCATCTTCAAAAACAAATGCGGATAATGGAACAGCAATCACAGTATACAAAGGAACTAGTCTTAGAATTTTAAGTAGAGTATCCGATAAGATTGCTGGGGAACTTGGTCATCCAGTTCAATATGATGAAACAAATAGTAATTGGTATATCAATACAAACGGAACTTCTGGAGTTCCTAGTGCTATTTGGTCCGCTATTAATACAAACCAAGCTACTCTAGGATCAAGAACCGAACCATCATATGTAAAAAGATATTCTGATTCTAGAAGTTTGGATGAAAAAGTTTATAAAGTTAGAGTTGTTATTCCAAAAGAATATAATAATGGCAAAAACCCAGAAAATGGATTTGTACTTCAAGAATCTAGTACTACGGGAATTAGATCCGACACGGATATTAATATATCATCACTTGTTCGTAGTGATTATGATTATAATAAAAATCCAAGACTTATTGCAAAGTGTACTAGAAGTACCACTACCGTAACTGTTATCTCAGAACTTCCACATAATCTTAAGGTTAATGACAGTATAATTATTAAAAATGTAACTGACAGTACATATACTGCTGGAACTGACGACACAGGATACAACGGTACATTTACAGTTGCATCTATTGTTGATGATATGACATTTACATATACAACAACAAAAACTCCAGGTACATTTACTAATAATACCAGTCTTAGAACAATATCATCACCCAGATTTGAAAGAAATGATTTACAATCTAATCTTTACATTTATAGAAATGAAGTTATTAAATCTTATATTGGGGGAGTTCAAGATGGAGTATATCACTTATATGTTTTAAGTGCCAATAATGCAATTGATCAAGAATTTACGAATCTTAAATATAGTCAAAATGTTGTTGACTTATATCCACAATTGGATAGAGACAATATCAATGATAATCCATCATCAGCAAAATCGTTTGCAACAAGATCACCGTTAGGTCAAGTTGTAACTAATGATTTGAAGAAAAGTATTACAAAAGAATCTGTAGATTCATTACTCACATCCTTTGGTGTTGGACTTGATGTATCTTCTGTTCCTGCCTCTCCTCAAGTAAATCCAACAATTACTTTTGCAAGAAATCATGGTCTTGCTGGTATTGTAACATATTCCGGTAGCATCACTGCAGGTACTGGTTATACTCCGACTTCTGGAATTACAACATATCATAATGTTAAATTATTAAATGACTCCCAAGTTTCAAATGATTGGCGAGGTGCCACTGCAACCGTAATTGTCAATAGTGGTATTGTTACTTCTGTAGATGTTACTTCTTCTGGTTCTGGATATAGTGCTGGTGATTTATTCTTTGATGCTGCCACAATTGGTACTGGTAGTAATAATGCAAAAATAACCATTGCAACTTCCGGTATTTCAACATCAATTGGAAATGTTGTTCAATTTACTGGAGCAGGCACTACCTCTGATGGTTATTATAGAATCACATCAGTTCCTTCAGCAACCACAATTTCAATTGCTAAGACTGCAGGAGATCCAGTTATTACTGCATCACAATATGCTTTTATAGTCGGACCTTCGATTCAAGTTTCCTCTAATACTGCAGTTGATGCTACTTCGGGAATTGTCACTTTCACTTGCTCTTCTCCTCATAGATTAGTTGCAGGAAATAGATTTAGAGTTATCGATTCGAGTAATAATAATCTTGGAGATTTCCTCGTAGATACAAAAAGTAGTTTAACTGTTTTTACAGCAATTACAAATAAATCTGTATCTGCATCTTATATTCTCAAGCACGGATTATCTGCAAATGATGAAATTTCTGACTCCACATTAGAGAATCTTGGAGCAAGATCAGTTCCTTTATATGATGATGAGATTTTAACAGTAGTTTTATTTACTACTAGCAATCAAATTCGAGTTAGCAGTCCAATTTCTGCGTCTGGAATTGAAAAAAGATTCCCATTAGGATCTTATATTCAAATTGATGAAGAAATTATGAGAACTACCAGCAATTATGGTGTTGGTGGATCTAATGATGCAATTAATGTTGAGCGTGGCATTTTTGGTACAATTGCAGAAACTCATGCTGTTGGATCATTAATTCAAAAAATCAAACCAATTGCAGTAGAATTCCGCAGACCAGCAATTCTTCGTGCATCTGGACATACATTTGAATATCTTGGATATGGACCAGGAAATTACTCAACGGCACTTCCTCAGGTTCAGTCCATTACTCTAACCGAAAGAGAAGAGTTTTTGGTTCAGTCTCAAGAACGCTCTGGTGGACTTGTTGTTTATACTGGAATGAACAATAATGGTGATGTATTTAATGGAAATACTAAAACAATATCATCAAGTGGAGAAGTTGTTTCTTATGATATTCCAAAACCAACAGTAACTGGTGAAGATCCTTCAAGATTAAGTGTAGTTTATGACGAAGTTACAATTAAAGAAAGATTAGTCGTTGAAGGAGGAAACTCTCGTACAGTCCTTTCACAATTTGATGGCCCTGTTTCTTTCAATAACGAAGTTAAGATTAATAATCAAGTTACTTTCACAAAACCAACTGTTTCAAATGCATCATTTACATTAAAAATAAACGATATAGAAGATTCGTCCAGTAAAACAACAGGCGCACTAATTTTAACTGGTGGTGTGGGAATTGGTAAGAATCTTAATGTTGGCGGCAATACTGGAATCACAGGTACTCTTACAGTTACTGATAATACCACTTTCAATAAAAATGTTACCCTAGTTGGTTCTAATACTGCAGCAACAGAATACTTTAAGATTCAAAATGGTTCTGCTGCCGATAAGTTTACTGTAGATTCTTCTTCAGGTATTACTACGATTGTTGGTACACTTGGAGTTCAAGATGTTGTAACATTCTCTAAAAATACCGATGCTACTGCTCTTGGAACTGGCGCATTAGTTGTTTCTACTGGTGGTGCTTCAATTAATAATCAACTTAGAGTTGGTGGTGCAGTAAATCTAGGATCTACTCTTACCGTTACTGATGATACTACTTTTAATAAAAATGTTACCCTAGTTGGTTCTAATACTGCAGCAACAGAATACTTTAAGATTCAAAACGCCTCTGCTACTGATAAGTTTACTGTAGATTCTTCTTCGGGTAATACTGCGATTGTTGGTACACTGACCGTTACCGGTACTACTGCACTAAATTCTACTGTAACTTCCACTGCTATCGTAAATATTACTAATACAGAAGCATCAACTACAAAAACCACAGGTGCTTTAGTTGTAACTGGTGGTGTTGGAATTGGTGGAGATTTATTTGTCGGGGGAGATATTGCAGCATATGCCACTTCTGACAAAAGACTGAAAGATAATATCACTCCAATTCCTAATGCACTTAACAAAGTTCTTTTGACTAGTGGAAATACATTTGATTGGAACGATAAGTCGGATAAGAAAGGATCTGATGTTGGTGTAATTGCACAAGAAATTCTAGAAGTTCTTCCAGAAGCAGTGACAACTAGAGATAATGGTTATCTTGCTGTTCGTTATGAAAAACTTGTTCCGCTTCTAATTGAGGCAATTAAAGAACTTAAAGGGCAAATTGATGAACTGAAAGCATATAAATAATTTTTTAAATCTTTGATATGAATTTTGAAGTTGTAAATATATTTCCCACAACAATCTATGTTGGGAGATCTGATAATCATGAAGAACACAAAAATAATTTTTATAAAGTATATCCAAAATTTGATTATCCACAGATTAATAAAAAAACAAATACAATAAACACTGTAAGTGAAAATTGTGGAAACCCTCTTCTTCATTTAGAAGAAAGTTTGGACCCACTTTTTAATGAGATTGTAAAGCATATCAAAAATTATGTTCATGATGTCTTATTAGTTAAAGATATCTTTGATGTTGCGATTACAAAGAGTTGGTTATCTCGTTCAAGAGAATCTCATCACGAAATTCCTTGGCACATTCATTCAACAAGTCATATTTCATTTGCATATTATCTTTCAGCACCAAAAGATTCTCATGCGCTTCAATTTTCAAACGAAAATAGACCAAACAGTGTATTCTCTTCACTATTTGCTGAAGATAAGGATGGTGAAGAATTTAATATGATGAAAGATTATAATAATTTGAATGCCGAATTATTTTATCTGTTCCCAAATGAGGGAAATATTGTTTTGTTTCCAAGTAAACTTCCCCATTCCACAAAGATGATGGGTGAGCAGTTTGAAGGAGAACGATTAGCAATTATTGGAGATGCCACGATAATTCTTAAAGAAGAATACTTATCATTCTCTCATGGGTATATTCATGAAAAATATTGGAAAAAATACTAAATAAAAATAAAAATGACTATAAAGGCATCGGGGTCTCAACTCAAATTTTCTGAAATTGTAACAGAATTTGGGAATCCTACTGAAAATAAACTTGGTGCTTATAGATTAAATGGTGGCGAGACAATCGGAACATTAACAAATAGACCACTAGATACTGGAATACCACAATCAGTTTCAATTGGAAGTAGTACTATAAAATTTAGTCAGTTTTACGGCAAAAAACTTAATATTGTCGTTAATTGTACTGGTATGTCAGATTTTCAAACCAGAGTTAATGCTAAAAATATATACAATACCCCAATATCAGGAACATCAGTAACAGTGATTGGTGGATTTAAAGGAAAACCTGGAAATACAAATGGAAGCAAAGTTTATATTAATACAAATTCTAGAATTGGTTCTCAGAAAGGAGCAATAACTTATACTGCATTTAGAACAGGAAGTTGGGATTCTGGAACTGAACTTCTTTTAGAAATTGGAAGTTCTACAAGAATTTATGGTTCTGGTGGAAATGGTGGAAATGGTGGATTGGGACCAACTGCGGGAGATAATGGAACTAGCGCACTTGGAATTGATTATCCGACGGCAATTACCAATAGGGGATATATTCAAGCAGGATTTGGTGGAGGTGGTGGAGGATCCTATGCAGCAAGAAATGTTAGGATAAATTCTGGTAAAAAAAATTCATACGATGAATTTACTGTTTCTACTGGAGGAGGAGGCGGCGGCGGCGCTGGTTATCCGGGAGGAGATGGTGGAAATAGCGGAGGAAGTCAGGGGAGATATGGATCTTCCGGAAGTTCTGGAAGTCCTGGTGGTTTAGAATCATTAGGAAGTGGTGGAGCTAACGGGGTGGATGCAGGTGCAGGTGGTAATGGTGGGCAACCAGCAGCAACAGATGCACTCAAAGGTGGAGATTCAAATGTTACTGGTGCTGCACCAGGAGCAACTGGTTATGCAATAATTTTTTATAATGGTGGGGGTGATTCTTCAGTGACTAATTTCAATACAATATATCCTAGCGGAAGGTATGCATATAATACCAACCCAACTTAGTTGAAATAAATACTTCAAATAAAAAATTTAAATATCATGAATTTTATTTTTAAGATCGTAGAGAATTGTCCAGATACAAAGCAACTAGTAGTTAAGTATTGTCGCCAAAATTCATTAGTATCCATAGATGATTATCGAGCATATGCCGTAGACTATGATCACTTAGATTTCAGCACATATGAAAGTTTTATTTTTAGTTTAATGCAATGTGGTCGTTCAATTATTATTAAACAAATAGAAAATGAGGTTGGAATTGAATCAAACTATGAAATTGAATTTACAAATTCTACAGAAATTGAAGATAATTTGAATAAAATCGTTTCTTTACCTTATGAAGACATAATGTATAATACTAATTATAATTTAAATAAAATTGACCTAGAACTATGATACTTTTAAATGATAAAATTTTTATTCATATACCAAAAACATCAGGAACAAATTTCAGAAATAATATAATTAAAACATATTCCCAAAATGATTATTCAAATTATTCTCTAGATTCTGTAGATTATAAACAATTTGGAAATCTAAATTATAATGAAATCAATCAAATAAAAAAAATTTCAAACGAATCTTTTGATGATATTGTAATAAAACATAAAGAAGAATATATTTGTATTCCAAAATCTGAAATTTCAAAAGTTTATTGTTATCATATTAAACATTTACCTTTAAATGTATGGGAGAAATATTCAATATATAAAAATCAGTCAGTTTTTACAATTGTAAGAAATCCATATACTAAGTTTGTTTCTCATTATGAAAATACCATAGATGATTTAAAATTATTTTTTAATTTTAATAAACCCACTCCAAAACAGTTTATATATAGTGAAAATATAAATTCAATTGTGAGTAAAATTAGTGGAGTAGATTATAAATTAAATCAAGTTGATTATTTGACGAATATTTCTGGTAATATTGTATGTGATAAATTTTATAAAATAGAAACAGATCAAGAAAATATTTCAATCGATTTCAATCTTCCAAATTTGAATAAATTAAAGATAAATCAAAGAAATTACAATCGGGATTATTCCAATTTATATGATGATGAATTAATTAATTGGGTACAAGAAACATATAAAAGAGATTTTGAGTATTTTTCATATGACATCAGCCCCTTCTGGAGATAATTTAATAGATCCAAGATGTAAAAGATTTTTTAGACAATGTGAAGATTTTAGTCTATGTGTAAATATTGGAGAAAGTGGATATGTAATTGCAGAAAATCCAAATGAAAGATTTACTGTTTTTTATTATGGAGTTTATGGAAGTGGAAAATTTGGAAGAATTTTTGAATCTGATTTTATTGAACTAGATTCGAGACATAATAAAATAGTTGATGTCCATGACTATGTTCATTCGAAAGTATTGTTTGAAGGATCTGAAGATTTCTTTATAATTGGATTTAATACTTTTGATAAAAATGTAAAATGGGAGGCAGAACTTCTTACATTAAAAGATAAAATAGTCTCTGCTAAACCAGGAAGATCATTTCTCCTTTGTTTAAATGGAGATGTTGTGGTAAATGATAAGAAGTTTAAAAGATATGATTATGCAGAAATTTTTCCTGGTATTGAATACAATCTAAATATCGGAGAAAATGGTGCGCTTGGTTTGTTTAGTAAAAAATTTCCAATTCTATGATTACAAAAAATGAATTAAATGAATTATTTGTTTGGGCAAAGAATTCTCAATTTCCTTTAAGAAAAGCTCCAACAGCAGATGGATATGCAAACAAACCAATTTCATATTGTTGGTTAAAGGGAGTTGGTAAAACTGTGATGATAAGAAAAAATTTAATGAAAAATGAAGTTGTAGAAAAAATTTATGAGAATGATGATATCCTTTTTTCTATGATTGCATCTTTTGATGAGAATACTGAACTTAAACCTCATCGTGATCCAAATTTATATCGAGAAAGATATAAAAGAATTCAAATTCCATTAATAATTCCAGATAGAGAATTATGCTATATGATTTGGAAAGGAAAAGAGGTCCATTGGACTGAAGGTGTACCAGAAGTTTTTGAAGTTATGGATGTCATACATGAAGGATATAATTATTCAGAATCTTCCATGGTATTTCTTTTTTTGGATGTTAAAAAAGACGCTATAGTTCATAACGATAAATAGTACTAAGAAAAGTCTAAAACACTCATAAGATGGCAAATATTAACAAGTCATTTAATTTTAGAAATGGTGTTCAGGTTGATAATGACAATTTTATCGTAAACCCAAATGGTCTGGTTGGTATTGGAACATCTATTCCAACCGAATCCTTAGATGTTTATGGAACTGCAAAAATAACTGGACTAGTAACAACAACTAGTTTGGCAGTATCTGGTGTTTCTACTTTTTATAGTGATGTAAAAGTTGGTTCAGGAATTACACTTTCCCCCTCTACTGGATCAGTTACTGCCATAGCATTTTATGGTAATGGAGCAACTCTGAGTAATATAGTTGGTTATTCTACTGAGGCATGGATTATAAATATTGCTAAAACTGGAATATCTACAACATTAAATGTTGGTATAGGAACCACAAATGCACAATACTCCCTTCAAGTCGGTCAAAATCCCCTTACTGGAAATGGATTTTCTGTTGATGGTCCAACGGGAAATGTAAAGGCCACTGGAATTGTAACTGCAAGTTCATTTGATGGTAGTGGAGCACCTTTAACGGCATTAAATGCAACTAATATTGCATCAGGAACATTAAATAATGCAAGACTCCCATCTAATATTAATGTGGGTATTGTTACGGCAACTACTTTTAGTGGTAGTTTAAGTGGTACTGTAACTGGTAATGTAACTGGAATTGCATCAACAGCACTTAGTTTAAGTGGGACTCCAAATATTATTGTAGGATTTGCTACTGCAACACAATTTATTGGCAATGTAACTGGAATTGCATCAACAGCACTTAGTTTAAGTGGTTCACCAAGTATTACTGTAACTAACATAAGTTCTGGTATTATAACTGCTGTTAATCTTGTAAGCGGAATTTCATCAGTAGGTGTATCAACAGTATCTACAAGACTTTATGCTGAATCTATTGGAGTAGGAACCAATTCTCCAGTGAGTAATATTCATGTTAGAAAAACTTCAACATCAACATTACAACTCACAAGTGATAGTGCAGAATCAACCATCACAATAGGTAGAAGTACAACACTTACGGGAAACAATGGTGCTTTAAGATTTGGAAATACCTCTAATTTGTTCCCATATAGTGATGCATATTCTTTGGATATTTTAAACTATGGTTTGGGAAATGTCAATTTTTATCTGGAAGCATCTAATGTTAGTGCAGCTGGAACAGGATCTTTCTACTGGCACAGAAAACCAAACTTTGCTCAGTTAATGACTCTAACTTATGATGGTAATCTTGGAATTGGTGTTACATTACCAACAAATACCATACATGTTTCTGGAACATCGACAGTTACTAGTGATTCATATGTTGGAAATAATTTATATGTTAAAAACAATTTAATTGTCACAAATGATTTAACAGTTAATGGTACTCCAACTTTTACTGGAGGAAGTATTTCTGCAAATCTATTAGGTAATGTGACTGGAACTTTGATTGGTAATGTTTATACTTCTTCTGGAGTATCTACATTCACTCAAACGAGAATTAATAATAGACTTGGAATTGGAACAGATGCTTCTTTATATCAAATTGAAATAGGAACTGCTCCTAATAAAGTATTAATTAGTAATTCATCAATTGGAATTAATACAACTACAATTACTGCTGGTGTCGGTATTGATTGCCAGACCGAAGAAGCACTTTTTAGAGGGATTGGAATTGGAACCACATCTATAAATTTTAGTTGTTATGTAGATTTTTCTAACGCTGGGGTGAATGATAATGTTCAATATGGAAGATATATGCTTCCACCAAAAATAACCACTGCCGAAAGAGACTTTTTAATAGTTCCAATTTCTGGGCAACCGTTTGCTGGAGCATTAATTTATAACAAATCGGTTAATAGACTAGAGGTTTGGAATGGAACTGGATGGTGCGGTATTGCTACTGTACCAGGGGCTTGACATAACTCTCTAATACTGCTAGAGTACCTTTGTTGGGTTTGAAGATGAGTCTTTAAGACACTTTAAGAACTGTCCACTACACCCCCTACACAGGGGGTTTTTTGATGCTATAATGATTCAGTACACAACGAAACCCATGATTCTTCGTCCCCATCAACAACGTGCTTCCAGTGCCATGGAGACCTATGATAAAGGTCAGGTGATCATGACCACTGGAGGAGGTAAGACTCTGACCATGATTGCTGATGCTATCAAAAAGTTTACCGATAGTATCCCTCAGACGATTGTGGTAGTTGCACCAAGAATCATGCTTGCGGAGCAGTTGTCTGCAGAATTTTTGGAGCACATTACCAATGCTTCTGTGATGCATATACACTCTGGGGAGACACATCACTATAGTACTACAAATCCTAGTAAGATCTTTGCATGGAATTATCATGTGAATGGTCATAAATTAATCTTTACTACTTATCATTCACTAATTCAGATTCAACGATCTGGTATTGATGTGCATACCATCTATTTTGATGAAGCACATAACTCAGTTCAACGACATTTCTTTGAACCAACAAAGCATTTCAGTGATCACGCAAAGCGTTGCTATTTCTTTACTGCAACTCCTAAGCATTCATCTGTAGCATCCAAACCTGGAATGAATGATGGATCAGTTTATGGTCAAGTGATCTGTCAAGTTTCTGCACCTGAACTGGTGGATGGTGGATATATTCTTCCTCCTCAAGTTCAAGTTCATTCGATGAATGTGGAACGTGACAAGGAGTTCGCTGCAGAACGTGATTGCATGACTCTTCTTGATACGATTCTCAATGAAGATAATATGGAGAAGGTGTTGGTGGCCGCACCAAACACTAAGGTTCTGATTCGTATGATTGCTGAGACTGAATTCATGACCGAAGTACAGTCTCATGGTTATGATTTGATGTGGATTACTGCAAAGTATGGTGCATTCATCAACAATAAAAAAGTTGGTCGGGAGGTGTTCTTTGATACACTGACTGAATGGGGTAAGGATTCTGAGAAGAAATTCATTATTCTTCACTATTCCATTCTAAGTGAAGGTATCAACTGTCCTGGATTGACCTCCTGTGTGCTCATGAGGAACATGGACTACATTGCGATGGCACAGACTATCGGTCGTGTGATCCGACTTCATACAGACGATGCTAGGCGTCTCTCAGAAGGGACTCTGGTGCCGGGACAGTTGGAGAACTATCACAAGGCATATGGATTCGTTCATGTTCCCGTGTACAATAACACTGGCATTGCAACCGCCAAGAAAATGCAGGCAGTCGTGAACACTATCTTTGTTCAAGGCGAACCTGCTGTCAGTGTGATCAAACGCTGAGTTTTGGCAGAGGGGCTTGACATCCCCACCCAAAGTTGTTAAAGTGACCATATCAACCACAACATAAAAACCGGTTGATTTTTTAAAGATAATTTACCAAAAACAGAAAAAGGTAACAAAATGAAATTCAAAGAATTGCTAAATGTCTGCGATCTCTATGAGAACAAAGTAGATGAACACATTAAACAAGCATTGAGTACTTACGGTACTGTTGATAACGCACCTCAGCAGGGGCTTCCTAAAATGGAAGATGTTATCCGATCTTATAGTCAAGGAGAAATTGCTGAAAGCAGTACAGTTTTGTGTGTGGCTCAAGTGGGTGAATTTTGGAGTGATCCTACCTACAATCGAATTGATCAACTTCGTTATGGCAACCATAAACGCCACATTGAAGCAAGGGGAGGATACTCAAACGATGCGGCAGATGTATTGTCCGCTTATCTTCGTCCCACATTGAAACCAGTTCTGACTAAGGGAAACAATCGCACTACGATGCGCTATGCATGTGGTAGGGATCGCTCCTCAAGAATAGTTGTTGCACTCAAACTTCATCGCAAAAGTGCTTCTCTTGAAGAGATGATTAAGATTGAATCACAAGATCACAACACTGACTGCAACTATCGCACTAGTCAGAGTGGTGATGATCGATTTAAGTCTGCATATTACGCTCATGAAAATTGGGCCCTTACTTTGTTTGAATTCTGTAAAGAATTTAACATTGGTATAGCAGGAACTCTTGATGGTGCAGAATTTAAACTTCATTCACACTCATATCTCCAGTCAGGAATTAGAGAAGCTGGAGAAACTTATGTGCGGAAGTATCTTACTGCATTCACATCAAATAAGTGCTCTGATGATATCACTGGTAACTGTGTAATTGCCGGACCATTATTTCTTAGACATTTTCGAGCATATATTGAAGATGTTGACAAGAAAAACAACTGCGATTCTTTTTCGGATTGTATGAAGTACTTCTTTAAAGAATATGGGGAAATAATGCAACAAATTGATCCTGATGCAAAAAATCTTACCCAAGCAGATATTACTGCAGGAAATGGTGAACATAAAGGTGATCACCCTGCCATTGCCCGATTTGTTTGCCTTTACAATTATTATTGTAGAGTGAAGAAGTTGGAAATCAAAGGAACTCAGAATACTGCTATTCCATTTGATGGAGCAAATAGTACCGCATGGAATAAGTTTCTTGCAAATTCAACTCCTTTGATCAAACCGGTATTGGGTCAAATGGCGACCACAAAGTTCTTCTAATCCACTTTCATAACTGTCACATGGGGATCCTTCGGGGTCCCCTTTCTGCTATAATACATTCATAACCAACAGAGGTTCCTCCAGTGAAGCACCGTGTTCAATGCTATGTTCAAGGCAATGTGTTCTATGTGGAATGCTATGCTCGTGACTATCAGGATGCAAAACGAGTCGCAAAAGCACAGTATCCAAACGCACAAATTCTGAATATAAATGTTGTATTCTGATGAATATTCCAAACTACGGACTGCTGAATCCTAAACCATCAGAACCATTGGGGTATGTCACTAAAGATGAAATGTGGGCCGCAGTCCCATTTGGTAAAAAGTTTATGATTATTCATAACGGAGAACAGATTCATGTAACAGGAACTCTTGCAGTTGCTAAGTCTTACATCAACAAACAAATCAAAGTATCTAAGATTAAACCAGGTACATCATCTCTGGATGCATTCCTGTAAATTTAATTAAATAGTACAACTGTGTTTAGTCACGAACATTATGTCACGCACAAATCGCAACCTTGAAGGAATGCACAAAGGAGCACTCAGATTCCCACACACATTCAATGAAATCCGTCAATTGGATGGAATTTTACATGAAGAAGACTTGGAGGGTCTTCCAGTTTCTAAGGTAAATCATATGAAAGCACGA
>Ga0209353_10000296_pt1 | contig 30927 bp, 29 predicted proteins | sample LauGreSpBDMM15SD_2_FD_187561 | JGI IMG/M metagenome (GOLD analysis project Ga0209353, IMG submission 187561) | Freshwater lake microbial communities from Lake Michigan, USA - Sp13.BD.MM15.SD (SPAdes) (version 2) | ecosystem: Environmental > Aquatic > Freshwater > Lake | place: Lake Michigan... | reverse complement strand
AGCCTCTAAGTATTTAGTATCGTTAGCGTTATACTGATCTGATCTAAAGATACTGCTATCAAAGCTAGTTAAATCTGCAAATAGGGCATGATTAGGTATAGCTTTGTTAAAGTAAGAACTTTGATCATCATCTAAATTAGCTATTCCAAAGAAGTCATCAGTAGTATCTACGTAGTCATCAAATATTCTGTTGTAGTTTACTTGTGTAGTTACTGTATCACTATAGTTAGTATGATCTACAAATATATATAATCGAAGTAATAATAACGATATAATATCTAGGGAGCCTACTAAATCAGCTCTTACAATACTAGGGCTAGCTGATAATGTGTCTGAGGTCCTTGGCTGCTCCATAGGGGTTCTATGTGCGTTCCAAACATAAGACATTATACTTCTATTAAAGAAGCTAACTCCGCTAGTAAATGGTTTTGTAGCAGTTAAGCTACTAGTATCTACTGCTGTATTGGTTTCTACAAAAACTTTTGTTGCAAAAGTGCTAAGCTCGTCTGTGTTGCTAGTAGTTTCTTCAAGAGGCTTACTAACAGTTACACTAAATAAATCTATACCGCTACTTAAATCAACTACTGATTTGTCAAAGGCTGCGCTAAACCTATCTGATTTAGATATTGCATCTGCAAATTCTTTTGTTGCTTGTAGGTACTTAGTATCAGAGGTAGTAAGTTCCTCAATTTTTACTAAATTACTACTAATAGTATTAGTATCTAGAGTCGTCGTATAGTCTACAACGACTTTTGTAAATCTTGCAGTTTGGTCGTCGTCCAAATTAGCTGTGCCATAGAAGTCATCAGTAACAGCTACAAAATCAAGAAACTCTCTTCTAAAGTTTGCTACTAATACAACTCTTTCTGTTATCTGCTTTGATTCTAAGAATAATTTTTCTACTGATACTTTTGTATTATCAGTACTACCTACTGGGCTAATAATATTTTTGTTAATGCCTAGGCTAGTAGTGTCAGTGCGTATAAATGTATCTATTAATGGCTTGCCATATGCTTTGGCAAAATCCTCAAAAATACCTGCAGTATCTAGCTTATAGCTGCTCAAACTCTTTGAGAAGTCTTCAGAAATAGTTTTTGTTTCCGAGAATCCTTTACCTATAGAAAAGGCGTGGTAGCTATCACCTATATTTGTAGTATGGCCAGTTATATTAATTTGAGGGTTTGTAAATAATATTGTGTATACAATATTATCACCAATAACTGTACTTCTATCCGGCACATGCCCACCGCCAATTCCAGCCCCTTGAACATTTATTTCTATATCAGGTGACTGACTGATTTGCACACCATATTGAGTTGTGCTAGTGGATATTCCGCTATTCTGATAGCTGGCATTAATTACGGGGGTAGCTACCGTTGCTCTTAGACCACTACTAGCTACGTATATATTTTTAGTAGTTGCCATAATGTTCCTTAGTCTTCAGAGCTAAATGTAGGGCTATATAGTATCTCTACTAAACCTCTAACAGGTTTCCACGTTTTAGGGTAAACTATGTTTGCGCTTTCAGTTACACGTAGTTCAAAAAATCCATATACTGGAGAGGATACTGTGCCTTGCTGTGCCCAAGTACTGCCAAGAGTTTTAGGAAATTGTACGTAAACTCTGTTTACTTCTGTTACAGCCCATCTTGCTACGTCAGTACTTGGAGTAACTGTGCTGATAGTACCTTGGTAACCACTGTTTTGTTTATAGTAAATTCCATTATATAATACTACGTCTTCTACACTATAACTAGTACCAGAAACCCAAGTACCTCTATTAATTGGTACTCTAATGGCAAGTAATGTTGTAACGCCATTAGCTTTAATTGAAGTAGGCTCACTAGACTGATCAACCGTATTATTAGCTTCTACAACGCTTGCTTCGTATATATAACTATTAATTACTGAGGTAATACCTGTAGAAGCTACGTTAGGAGATGCAGCCGGTGTAGTGCCTGGCGTAAATATTGTTACTGCATAAGTACCTAGCCCGCCGTTACCACCAATGTACCCACTAATGTATGTATTAGCTGATATTCCTGCACCTGTTAATATTTGTCCTGGTATAATTGTTCCAGAAACAATGCTTGTCACAGTTAATACGCCACTAACGATTGAACCTGTAAAACTGGCTGGTTGAGCGCCAATAGTGCTTTCTAAAAAACCTAATGTGATTGGGAATTCTAGCTGCTCGCCTTTTACAAAGCTGAATAAAACTGACCCGCCGTCAGAAACTAAGTCATTAATCGGGTCTACTAATCTAGATCTGGCCATTCGGGCCTCCTTCTCTCATTGTTTTAAAGCTACTTACTTCATGAGTAAGAGCAATAACTTCTGTCTGTAATCTTTGGTTTTCTACGGATAGTTTCTGCAACTGTTTATTTAGTGCGATTACTTCATTATGTAGTCTACCTAATTCAACGCTTAAAGACGTATTCTGTTGGCTCATACGCTCTAACTCAGTATGCATAATTTTAATTATAGAATTCTCTGCATCTGTAGTTTGCCAATGTTTTAGCATTTTTTGAACACCAAGCATTACTGCAACAATAGCCAACGCAATTGTACCCAACATTTGAACTAAGGTTTCCGCGGTTATTTCTGGCATTAGATGATCTCCTCACTTCTAGCGGTTAGTTACGCGAAACTAAGCTAGTTTAAATATATTATAGTGTTTGTAACTAGCTTTCTGCTTGTCAAGAAAAAATTTAAACACCTGCGGACATTTTGTATTATTATATCACAAGGGCAGGCTAATGTCAACATAAAAAAATACCAGCCCTAAGGCTGGTATTTTGGATTACCAACCCTTTATATCAAGATTGGTATTATAGTAACTATGGAACTGGTATTGTAAACTGTTAGTGTTACTGCGACCATATATACTATAGCTTTGCGTAACTTCAGGATTGGCGTTATCAGGAAATACGCAATAATATATTAAACCGCTAGAGCCCCAGCTACGCATCAATTTTTGCAATTGTTGACGATCAGTATCAGAGAGATATTCAAGGTCAAACTGCATAGTTTCTGTAATTGGTTTTCTGTCCTCATAAGTGTTACCACTACGTGTTGTAGTGATTTCGCTTAAGTCTTCGTAACCTAGCTGAATACCGCGATTAACTTGGCGCGAACTTTGCCAGTAAGTGCCGCATATAATTCGGGCGCAATCAATGGCCGAAACTGTTGAGCTTGTAAGTGTAATGGTTGCCTTTTTTACTTGATAAGTATTAGATAACCATACACTGGTTTTTGTAGCACCACCAAAACCAAAGTCCACATAACTAGGTAATGAAGACTTGTTGTATAGTGTAGTAGTACGTCCGGCACAAGCCTGTAGGTCTGCTGTTTCATAAAGAGGAATTACGTCAGAATTTTCTGTATATAGCGCTACTTTTATAGTATCACCACCCTGCAAGTTTGTGGCTGGTAGCGCAACACAGTTAATGGGCTGCGGCGTACTCCAATTTAGGGTATACGTCACCGTAGCTAAAGTGCTACGGTGAACGCTGGTCTTTTGAGTGTTTTTAAGGCTACTAACACTAAAACCTGCAGCAGTAGTACTGGCGGTAATAGTTGCCGTATCTGCTAAATTATTATAAATTACACGTAGGTTTGCCATGCTATTCCTTAAACTGAGATGCTAATGTATGGGTTATTGCCGAAGTCCATAACAAAGGTAGCGTTTTGATTTCTAATCTGAGTTCCGACTATTACTGCGTTTGCGACTAATTTATCTGCGGTCACTGTACCTGAAACTAATAAGTTACCATCAATGGCTACTGTTACAACTACCCAGGAGCTACCGTCCCAGAATCTTGTTTGACTAAAGTTACTGCCGTACTGGGTCATAGTATCGTTTGGAACTTTTCCACCATAATTATTGTTAAAATAATTATTAGCTGCGGCGTCACTCCAACTAGTATAGCCACTAAGGTATCTGGTAATACTACCTCTGGTACCACTAGTACCCGGAGCACCATCAGCCCCAATAGTACCTACTGGGCCAAATCTTACGCCTCGAATTTCAGCGCCAACAGTATGAAAACTACTATCAGCATAGAACTTAATGCCGGTACCTTTGTCAACAGTTCTCATTAGAGTACCGTCTTTATAATACTTTACATACCTACCATCGTAAGTTATATTTAACACAGTATTAATACTATAAGTTTGTGGGCCTATATTAATGTTAGTACCGTTTTCGTAGATTGTTAAAGTACCGTCTCCAACACAATACCACGAATGGTCAATAGTATCATAGCTACTACTTTGGGTAGGGTTACTATCTAAACCTACCATCATCCAGTAGCTTGTGCTAACTGGTATGAAAGTTATGTAAGCTCCGTTAGTATAACTTTCTAAAGAATACTTGTGCGAGTTCCAGGTACTATTCGGGAACGAGGCATGGGCTACACGTTTTAACTGTGTGCCTGTAATTACCTCGATAGAATTGTCACCTAACCAAGTACAACTACCTGCAGTTACTACGGCCGTAGCAGCAGAACTAGCGGCATTTGTTGCTGTTGAAGCAGCTGTAGCAGCGCTGGCGGCACTAGCGGCAGCAGCAGCTTCTGCATTACTTACTACAGTAAATACGCTTTGTCCTGCGGCATTAGTAATACTTAGTCCGTTTGAGTCATACTTTAGTTGAGCTCCCGCAGGATTACCCACGCGTAAGTATCCGTTGTTATCTACATAAAAGCCAGCACCAGTAGTTAAGTTACTTGCTGCTCCGCCTTTAATTGATCCAGTAACACTTAAATTACCTGTGTTAGCACTAATTGCTTGTAAATTACCAACTTTTAAGCTACTTACATAAGGGTAACCCCAAGTAGTGTTTCCACCACTGACATAAACACCATCACTTTGATATAGGGTTTCGCCTTCGGCTATTACAGTAGGTGCTGAAAAGTTCCAGGTTTTGCCAGTAAACCAGCTTCCTGCTATAGGTAACCCATCTCCTATAGTAATAGACATGGTAGCAGGACCTGGGGCTGTTGTTGCTAATACGTATGCTCGACGTGCTGATGCACCGTCGGTACCATAATAACTAATTGGTACTATAGTAGCTTGTGTCCAATCAATAGTACTTGTTAACTCAGATACTGCTGCTTGTACAAGTACTTCAGCGGAATATAGCGTGTAGCCAGCTATTCTAGCCGGTGCAGTAAGAGACCAACTGCCTGGAGTAGAATACTCACCTGTATCCCAAGTTAATGTGCTAGTTCCTGAAATACCTGGTATGCTTGCGGCGATGAGATATGCAGTTACTGTTTTGGTTTTTATTACTTCGTTAGCTTCAGTGGTTATTTGTCTTACAGTAGCATTAGTCCAAGTTGCTGATATTTGTGTAGTAACTATGCTTGCTTCAGCAGTAACGCCTTTTGTTACTTTCCAAAGCCCAATACCCACATTACCTGGGTTGGCTATAGGTATTACTTTCCACTGGTCTGTTCCATTATAAACATGAGTATCAGTAGTCCAAGTATATACGCTAGTGCCGCTTGGCAAGGCAGGAATACCTACGCTCCAAATATATAGCGCTAGCTCTTTATTTTGAATACCACCAGCACCTGCTTTAGCTTTAGTAATTGTATACGTTGTATTATAAACTATATTGTTTCTGGTAGCTGTTAAGGTAAAATTATGGGTGTCGCTGGTCCAAGTATTGGGGCCAGCATCTGTTACAGTTATCTTACCTGTAGTATTATCTACACTGACAGTTAATCCATTAGCAGTTTGATTTGCGGGGCCGTATGTAATACCTTCAGTAATTTTTACTACACCATTATATAGTTCTACATAATTATTTGCAGTAGGTAATGTATACCCTGTGCCGTCGTTATATGTAGGTACTAAGTCCAGTGGTTGCTGTACTTTTGCAACCAACTGATTTAGTATTCTAGTAAGTGTGACTGGTGTAGCTGCGTAATTAGATCCTTGCCAATTAACGCTAGCGTTAATTGTAGCAAAGTCATTAATAAACTTAGAAGGGTCTATTATTAGCTTGTTAGGGTCTAGCGGGTCTACTGTGGGTGCTTCTGTAAACCCAGAAGTACTAAATACTACAGTGCCTTCTAGTTTCCCTACCAAACTTGCAGTTACAGTTACTTGCGCTGGTTGAGGTAGGTTATCAGTACCATACTTGAACTGTAGACTTGAAGCGCTTAGTACAAGGTAGTTAGCACTAATTTGAAGTACTCTCGGCTCTGTACTTTGTAGCGTAAGGTCTCTGGAATTAATTGGTGTATTCATATTATACTAATACTCCTATGTTTACTAATCCAGTAGTCCAATTTCTTGTAACTGAATATACTAAGCCTAATTTACCACTAGATAGGCCGAATCTTGCAGAGGATATTTGTACTGTATCACCTAGCTGAACAAACATTAGGTGTGGTAAATAGTCTGCACTTACAATATATCTTTGGTCTTGCCATAGTGTAAGTCTTTTTGAAGCTTCTGCTTCTGCTCCAGAAGTAGTAATTAGAAGGGTTTCTTCTTCCGTTACGCTACCACTATCACGATATAAGCTCTTTTTAGTAGAATTAACTTGGTCAACATATAGCCACTGTTCGTCAAACTTACTGGCAGGATTTAACCCGCCAGAGACATTTGCTTGTACTGTATAATTCTTACAATAACCGAGCTTAACACTAGGCTTTACTGGGAACATTTGTGTAATACTAAGTGAGTTAATAACCATGTTATTATCGTCTAAATAATATTTTGGCGTTCCTGTTGGTTGTTTAATTTCTACCAAGCGTAATTTACTGTTGCTTACAACCCCATCAGTTACTACAATTGACGGACATATTAAATTAGCGTTTAAGCTTTTTGCAAGCTGGTTACACGCATCTAATATATTTGTTCTCTCGTTACAGTAAAATCCAACAGGGCTAGTATTAGTGAAATCATCAAAACTAACTTCTGAGTCTGTGAATCGATTTTCAACAGTTCCGTATCCAGTTACTAGTTGTTTTATAATTCCTGGTACTGTATTGGTATAAGGAGTTTTTCCTTGGGCACTACAAGTTATAGTTCCAAAAGGTTTAGTAAGAAGTGTAAATGTACCGGTACTATTAGAAGCGGTTACATTAATTGGTACCCCATTATCACGTACTTCAATTAATCCATTAACCTCACCGTCGTGAACCATATAAACTTGGCCAAGACCTGCGGTACTGCCATTGTCCACTAATAGCGGTTGAAGGTTAAACGCTTCACCAAAAAGTTGTGGTAATATAGTACTAAACGTATTTTGAGAATATGCGGTGTCTGCTAAAGTACGCTCGCTTATAGGGTCATTTAGTCGCTGTAACTTATCAAATAGTGTAAAACTTAAACTATTCTCAGTAGGGGCTGTTATGTCTTGTACCAAACCATCAAAGATTAGTACAAAATCATCTTTAGGCCAGCTAGGGTCGCCTAAGTAAACTTTAATAGGGCGCTTACTCCACACATATTGCAGGTACTCATCGTGAATACCTGCGGTATTTACAAAATCTAAGCTACCAAAACTAAGAGAAGCTTGGCCACCAGTATTTAGAGATTCGCCAAAGCTTAAGCCGCCGATTATGGAGGCATTATAACTTTGATTGTTGCCATAGTAGGCCATATTAGACAGAAAGAAGTCGGAAACTGGTGAGTTTCCGACTTCGGTAATATCTGCTAAAATGCATTTAATATGACCTGGCGTATTAAGCCAGGTCACCATTTCTGTTACTGTTTTCATTTAATAGTAGCCTTATTCTGAATACGGGTTACTTGAACAGTTTTATCAGACCCATCATTAACTGCTTGTGCAATTTGCTCAGTGTTACGTTCAGTAGCTTGAGCGTTCATTACAGCACCATCAGCAACTGTACGTTCCAGACTATCAATCTTCTGATTTAGCTCACGAATCTGAATACACATATCGCGAGTATAATTATCAGTATCAGTTAGTCTGGTCATTAGTTTAAAGTTATCAGCCATTGGAATAATACGTTCGCCACGATGAATTTTAGCAACCATATCGTTTGGAACATAATTAGTACCAACCGCAAAGCCTGGAGGAGTGTATCCTGTTGCAGCTAGAGCAGAGTTAGCGGCTAAATACGCTGACATTAAATTAGCAGTTGACTGACTTGAGGCTTCAATATTTTGTAGATACTTGTTTGAATCTACCAACTGTGTTAGTTGCTTTTCAGCATCAGTCTGTTGTGTTTCTAGTAGTCCGCTGGTAGTACCGACGTAACCTAGAACGGTATTAAAGTCTGCAGTATACTGTGAACCACTTGCAAATAATTCTCGGCTTAGTGTTAAGAATTTATCAGTTTGACCAGATAATTTGCCGATGGCAAGATTACGGACGTCTTCTTCTTCTTTAGTCAGCGGCTTTGAGTTAATTGTTGATAGTAGGTTATTAATATCAGATTTTGCAGCGGCATACAACTGACTTGTAGTCATTGTACTCTTATCACCACTCATTAGAGCATTTTTATAGTCACTTAAACTTTGAATCTGCGATTTAATTGTTTTTGTAACATTCTCTAAGTTAGTTTTAAGATTTTTAGCGGCTGTTTGTTGCTCTTGTAACGCCCAAATTTGCTTTTGTAGTGCTTGGTTGCTTGCATCTAGCGCATCTAGTTCTTTTTGGCGCAACTTAACAGTATTGCCCTCTAGTTCTAGTAGTTTATTTTGTAGTCCAGCTCGTTGGTCTGCAATCTTTTCTTCGGCTTTAAACACTTGGTCTATGCCAGGAGCAAGTTTCATTAAAGCTTGATAAGTTTCTGCACCGCTTTCAGTGGTAGTATTTAAACCTCTGACCAAGGCAACAAACCCTTCGCGACTAATATCAGTACTAATTTTTAGTCTTGTTAATTCCTTATTAACAGCATTTTGTACAGGTACTAAACGTTCAGACTCACTTAAAAAGTTACTACTAAAAAACTCATACTGACTTACAAAATCTTCTAAGCTGCCTGCTGCCTTAACCATACCTTCTGTTATATCGAATAAACCAGTAACTATACTAGTTATACCTATATTAGTAAGTATTTGTTGAATTTTAGTGTTAGCATCGACAACTCTAACGACAGTAGTTAAATACTCTTCGCCTGATTTTTGGTAATCCTTAAAGCTTGCAAACAGTATTCTTGCAGCATCGTCTAGTTTGCTACCAATTACAGCATTTAACGCAGCAGTAATTTCATCTGCTTTTAACCCTTTTAAGTCTATGTCGCCTTCTGCACCAAAACTTATTGAGTCAAATACAGAGCTTACTTTTGCTTCTGTAATTCCGGCTATACCACCTACTTCTGTAAATAGGTCTTTAGCGTTAGTAAATATCTCTTTGATTGAAGTAGCTATGGCACCGTTTATAATGTCATACTCTCTGGTTCTTGTAGTCCAATCACTATCGCTACCAAACCAACCACCGTCCTCGTGGAACTGTCTTAGTACGTCTTTGTATTGTTTAACACCGCCTACAGTATTATCAATTAATCCCGTTAAGCTACCACGTAATTCTAATCCTGCACTTTCAATAGAAGCACTCATACTAGTACCGCCACCAAATATACCACCAGCCAAGCCACCTAGTATACCCCCAACTAGGGGTATATCGGACAACATACTTGATAAGTCGCCTTTTTCTGATATTGTTCCTGCTAGAGTACCGAACTTTGTGCCGCCTTGGCGAAGGCCAGGAATTGCGTATAATGCTTGAGCAGTACCTGTTAGAGCATTAGCAACTCGTTGGAATGATTTTAATAACTTGTTATCATAATCTAGTCCGTCAATAGAGTTATTCTTAATAATTTCTAATGACTTATTAATGTTATCAACTTTAGCCTCGCTATCACCAAACACTCCACCACCAGTTTCAACTTTGTTACCGTTAGAGTCGTAAGTTGTTCCAGTTCCTTGAGTTTCTTGGCGCTGTTCGCTGTTCATTGCAAAACCTGCGCTTGAACCACCTCCTCCACCAAAACCAATACCTAATTGACTTAGTAATCCTGCTACAACTGCGGCTGTTGCTGCACCTGCGGCAAGGTTAAGAGGAAACGGTACGCTTGCAATAGCTTTTACAACTGCAGCAACACCGTCTACGCCAGCTTCTGCTGACTTAGCCATAGATTTAGTAATAGATGCGTGAATAGACACGCCCATTGCCCAAACTTCCATTGCAGCTTCTTTTACCCACATGGCCATCTTGTACATGTGCATGGCTTTTTCCATCTTGTCTAAGACTTTGTAAGCTGCAGTTTTTTCATTAAATAATTTCTTAGTAGCGTTTAAACCTTTGATACTATCATTAATTTCAGCTTTGGCATTTGCGGATCTTACAGCACCAAGTGCTTTTTCTGCACTTGCACGCTCTTGTGGGCTTGCCTTATCAAGAGCTTTTTGCGCTAGTTCTTCTGCTTTTGCGCGTTTCTCGCTTGCGATTGCAACTTCAGTAAATGTAGTTGCAACATTACCTAGTTTATCACCAACTTCACCAAATACTTCTTTTAAGCTAGAGGCAAAACTAGTGGCATCAGCAAGTTGCGTATTCCACTTTGCTTGTTGTAGAGCCGCTTCTTTTGTTATGTCTGCAATTTTTACTCTTGCGGCATATTGAGCTTCTAATCCAGAAATAGTGTTATTTGTAATAGTTTCTTGATATGCAAGACCTTGATTAATTTTCTCAATGCTTGCTAAAGTTGCTCCGGTTAGTGCTGGGTCGCTCTCTTTTAATGCAGTAATGCGGGCTTCAGCTTCTTCTCTGGACTTATTTAAAGTGTCCTGAGCTTGTTGCATAGATACTGTAGTTTCGGCTAGTGCACGTTGCTTTTCTACACTATTTTGCTGTATTGCTACGTATTCACCGGCCATGTCATATAGTGTACCATAGGTATTTACTTCGTGACTTAAGATATCCAGTCTGGCCGCACTTTGTGTACGCTGTAGATCTTGAGTTGATTTAATTAGGTCGTATCGCTTACCGATTTCTTCAATTTCTAGCTGTAAATACTTTTGACGAGTTATGGCACCTTGATTATCGAGTTCAAGCTTTTGACGATTACGTACAAGCTCTTCTTCTTTTTCTAGCTTTGCGATCTCTATAGGATTACCAGATGCGCGAATTCTTCTATTTTCAATCTCTAGTATTTCTAAAGCTTGTTTCTTTTGTAGTAGTTGTAGTTCTAGAGTGCTCTGCTGGTTAACACCTATTGCAGTAGTTACGCCAGCAATGCTAGTTAAAGTATTTAAACTACCTAACTCTGCTTGTAAAATGGCAGACTCTAATCCACTTATTTTTGCTACTTCTTGATAGCGTGCAGTAATTATGTTTAGTCTGTCAGTTTCAGCTTGTGCAGCTGCTTGGCCTTGAGCCCCTACTTTAGCCATTTCTTGCCCAGCAGTTGCCTGTCTTACACCAATAGCCTTAGATTGCAACATTGCGCCTGCAGTATCAGATAAGCCATTTTGTTTTGCTACAGCAGTTAAGCTTTTCTTGTCTAAAGATAGTCCTTTATCTAATACCTCTTTAAAAGCTTTTGTTGCGGCTAAATTATCTGCTGCATTTTGCTTTTCTTTAGGTGTGCCGGACTTACCCATTTTTTCGTCCAGTGCTATTGCATTGGACTCATCGATAGCAGCCTTTAGTTGCTCTTGAGATAGGATTAATTTGATGTTGCCATCGATAGCTTGTATTTGTAGATCATAGTCTCTTTGATTTAGTTTAGCTGTTTGTTCTGCTAAATTAACTCCTGATAACCTTCCAAGCTGTGCCTTAGCTAGCGCTAAAGCTGCCTTATCCTGTGCATCTCCCAGAGCTCGTGCTATGTGTTTAGCTCCCTCGTCAAAAGCATCTCCCATACCTTTAATAAATAGATTTCTTGCTCTATCTATTACACTTGTATCTAGCTTGGACTGCTTATCGTCTAACGACTTCTTTAAGTCATTTAACTTTACTAGCTCCGCTCTTGCTTCTTTTGCTTCTGATGCTATAGCATCTTCTGGCCAGTCTACTAAAAATGCTTTTTGTTTTTCGATCTCGGCAGTAACCCTATTCTGCTCGTCCGCTATTGATTTGGATGCGGCTGATACAGTTTCAAACTCTTCGCGTATACCTACAAATTGATTAGCAAAGTCTTTGCCAAATAAAGCAACTTTTTGTGGATTTTTTGCCAATTCGTCAAATGCGGCATTAATTTCATCAGCACCACCAGCAACAGCTACTGACATATCTCTAGCCATTATCTCAATACCTGCACCAAATTTAAATAGTGGCGAAGTGGTTGCAGTAGAAACTATAAACTCTTGGTATGATTTATAGGCACTATCTGAGCTAGTTTTAAACGATAATAATCTTGAAGCTGTATTACCTAGCTCAATATTTAAGTCTTTTAATATCTTTACGGCAGAAGATTTTGTTACATTATCCAAAGACGCAAAAGCCGCTTCAACAGTTGCAGCATCTAAACTACTTACCTTTAAAATGGTTTTTAGTTGCTTACTGGCTTCTCCGGCAAGAGGTGTCTTATTGAGTGCTGCCATGGCTTCTTCAATTTGCTCACCAAATTGTTTAGCACCTTTGCTAACAACGTCTCCACCCCATATCTTTTTAACTCTATTTGTAATACTGTCCCAACTGTACCCTTTTAACTTATCTAAGGCCTTTGTAGTTGCTTCTACAGTATTTTCGGCTGTTGCAGCTATTTCTACAAACGCTGTTGACAGAGAGTTAATTCCTTGTATAGTACCTGAAGCAAACCCACCTTGTTTATTTAGGTAGGCTACTGTACGGGACATATTTTCTATAGCACCATTACCGGCATCTATAGCCTTTCTAAACGCTTCCATCTCTTTATTATTTTTACTTAATAAAGCATCTAGTAGGCCGAATACTCCGGCAGCCAAACCAATCCAATTCATTAAAGAGCCTAATGCAGCACCAACGGTACTAAGCACGCCACCAAGAATAGCTAATGCACCTCTTGCTTTTAATGCAGCAAGTTCAAACTTGCCCATTGTTAGCCCTGCCTTAGAAATTTCCTCTTTTAGCAATGACCAAGCTCCCGTAGTACCTATTAGACTAGCATTATATGCTGCATTAGATATGATGGTGCGCTTAGTGGACTCAGATACGGCCGCATTAGCAGCGTCAATTGTTAGCTTTTGTGTTAGAGTAGCTTTACTAGTATCAGATGCTGCTTTTTCTAGTGCTTTCTCTGCAGCAATAGATGCTCTGGTAGATGTTACAATATCCATCTGTACTTTGGCTTGCTCTCTTAGAGCAGCTATTTTTCCAGAATCTCCGCCTTCTTTTTCTAATTTTGTAGCTTGCGCTTCATAGCGCTTAGAAGACATAATAGTTTTAGTAATTAAATTGTCAACTTCTTTTACGTTAGCTTCTGTAAAATCAGTAAAATCCTTTTGCATTAACTTATAGCCAGACGTAGATGTACGTACACCTTTTTCGCGTAGTGCATTCATCTTTGCTTCGGCTTGAACTACTGCGTCTAATTCTTTATCGGCAATAGATTCTAAACGTTGTAGATTAAATTGTTTTAACTTAATCTTTGCTTCTTCAGCATCTTTTGTCTTTTGTACTGCCAGAGCGGTTGCTTTGTCAGCAGCATCCGCTAAACCAGCCTTAAATTCACCAATAGCTGGTAGGGCTCTTTTTACTAAGGCAATACCCAATAAGCCGATTGCTGCAGCAAGTGCAGTCGGGCTACTAGATAGCAAGTTTACAAACGGACCTACGACCGAGTTTATACTTTCTAGTATTTGTTGTGATAGGTTCTTTAGTGAAGAAAGTAGCTTATCGTATGGATTAGAGGCCAGATCACCTAGCTTACCAAACTTTTCTTCGCCCTCTTTTAGAACAGCATTAGCAAAAGCTTGGCGTCTTTCAAAGTCAGTTAATTGGCTTGTGGCTTTACCTACCTGTAAAGAATAGGTGTCTACCGCTGGACCAATCTTAGTCATAATACCAAGTTCGTCCAATAATTCTGGCTCTAATTTAGTAATACCACGACTTAGGCGACTTAGTGCATCAGGCATAGCTACGCCAAGCGCCATACTTGCATTTTTAGCTACTACTGCCATGCGCTCAATATTTGCTGAGCTCATACCTGCACTAGAGCTTTGGGCAACAGCTTTCATACTTTCTTGAAAACTGACTGCTCCATCTGTTAAATCTACTAGGCGCTTACTTAAGCCACCTAGGTTTCTACCTGTAGCTGCACCTAATTGGTCTAATCCTTTGACCATATTAGTTGTATCCATAGCATCACTTAATGCACGGAATGCTGCGCTAACGGCGAACAAGTTAGCCGCATAGGTAGCGTATAGGCGAACTAATCCACCCAAGCCCTGTGATTGGTTTGCAAAGTCACGAGCAGATGCTCCAGTTACTCCGGCAGTGCCGCGAGCGGAATTATACTCTGAGTCGCTCATTAATTGCGAACCAGAGGGTTTAGCTTTTGCTGCTGCTACACGGGAACCATTTGTACCTCCGGCAGCTAACGTTTTATTAGCACGTTCAGCATTCTTGGCTAATGCTTCTAACTGCTTATTAACAGCTGCGGCTTCTTTCTCGGTTTTTGGTAAAGAACCATTAGAACTTACTTCAATACCGACTTTTATTTTGTCATTACTCATGAACTCTCCCAGCATTATATCTCTACAGTACGAAAGCTGTAGCAAATATTTATAGATGTCCCTCATTATATCATGGGCGCTGGCTAATGTCAAACCAAAAAATTTCAAGCAATAAAAAAGCCCCCAACCGTTAGGCCGAGGGCTTTTTATCGTTAGCTTGCTTTACTTTTTCATTTATTAGTCGCTTACGGATATTATCCATAGCACGTATAAATGTCAAGTATATTAGTCTATCTTCGTGTGGAATATCATAGACATTCAATAGTTCAAAAACTATTGTAGTGTTCTTGCCTTGATAAGTACCACTCATTCCATCCCATATGTCGCTCATTAAGAAATAGATATTAAATACCTGCTGAATTTCAATAGGAAAGTCATCCATTTCTATAGGTATTTCTGAGTCAACGGGCTCAGTACCTAGCGCTTCACACATCTCAAAATACTGAGCCTTAGTCATACTAACGTCAGTATTTTGAAAGTAGTTTTCCAGAGAACTAAATATTAGCTCTGTTTGCTCGTCGAAAAGTTTCCCAAGTCTGTGACCTGTTCACTGATAAAACTGTCAAAGCTGGTAGAAGCTTTCATTAATGCAAGAGCATTGTCTTGTGTAAACTCTAATTCGGTGTCTTCTTGACCGGCGACTACTTCAACAGGAGCCAATTGTTCAAGGTAAGACATTTTAAGACCTTTCCAGCCTTTGATAGAGTTCTGAACGTACAAGTCCAAAAACAATTCATCGTTGAGTTCTTCAACAGGTTGGCGATTCTTAAATGTAGTCTTAGTTGACTTTTTACGAATTGATTGTAAAATTTCACGGCTTAGGAAACTAATAGTAATTTCGAAGCCTGGCATACCTGGATATTCAACCACATTGGTTTTACTAGGTACGAGCATTGATTTTAAAGAAAGTTGAGACATTATTGCCCTTGTTATATATTTATATGGATGGTTAAAAAGAGATACCGGTGATCAAGCCGGTATCTATAAACTAATAACTATTAATTAATAGTTTGTATCTGCTACAAAGTAGCGAACTTCGACTTCGTTGTTTGAACCGATATCGAACGCGCCAGCACTTGAGCCTTGAGCAGTAAATCCGATTGTAGTCGAAATAACTTGTTCAGTAGCAATTGTAGGAATTTGTAACACAACCGCTGGCATTACTAAGTCAACACGAGTACGAGCACTTGCTGTGCCGCCGATACTCATCTTCAAGTTGTAAGCTGGGTTAACGTCGCTGATACTTGCTGTAATTAGAGCATTGTATAGAGCCGTTGCGCTTAGGTTACCTGTACGTAAATAAGCATTTACAGAACCAGTAACAGAGCGAGTACCTGTAAAGTATGTAATTGGAGTATTTACAACACCTAGGTTTGAAGGAGTTAAATAGGTTACGTTGTTGCTGATTGTTACAGAACCACCTGTTAGGGCGATATCGTAAGGACCAACTGTAGAACCATTAATGTCCTTGTATAAAGTAACTGTACTTAGTTTGTTAGCTAGGTAAGCAGCTTTTGTATCTTTTAGTGTAGCTTCACCGATAAAGATGCTATCGCTAGGAGATGTAGCAACAGTCTTCTTTAGACCTACGTTGTCAGACAATGTAGTCTTACCGAATTGGCGAATAGCACTGGCTTTACCAGCCCATTGAATCATAGCGATTGTGTCTAAGCCGAAATCCATTGTTGCAGAGTCCATAACACAGTTGTCGATAACAAATGTGGCGTCATCCAAACAGATGATTAGACCGAAAGGCAATAGTTGGTTCTTATTAGATTGTGCTAGTGTAGCTACGGCATAAGTAGTTTCGCTAGTGTTTGAAATACTGTCATTCCATGCAGTAGTACCAGTAGAGTTGTAATCTCCGCTTAAGGCAACTTGACCGAACATAGCGTTCCACAAGTGTCTTTCTTCTGCTGTAACTTGGTGAGTACCTTCAGCACTTTGAGCATCACGAGGACGAATATAAGTACTAAATGAGAAGTCAACAGGCTCTAACGCAGTGTTGAAGTTACGTTGACCACGGTTAGGTGTTCCACCCGCTTCATTTAGCGTAATTGTTTCTGTTGTTGTATTTTGGGTAAAACTTAAACCATCCAATACCTGAAGCTCGAATGTATCGGTAGTAGCCATATCAGGACCGGCTCCGGCACCTGTTTGAACTACTCCAAAAGCGTCAACCTTTGTGGTAAAGAATACTCTGGCGTTACGAATTAAATTAAATGCCATTTCATTTCCTTTTTAGTTAATGCTTTAGTACATAAACTAGACATTTATCTGTTATTAGTACTTTAGCATGATTGTTTACATGACCTGATATCGGACTTGTAAATTAATTTCACCGATTGCATAAGGATACAATAAACCCTCATCGGTAGTAATACTTTGAATCAAGATTTCCGTTGTCTCAAAGTTGTTGGTACTATCGTACACCAACTTACGGTTCGCGTCTATGCAAGTTTCTATGTCTTGTAATAGTAGTTCAAGTTGTTCTTGACTATCATCACCTTTACAGTATACTTTAACGGAGATACCCAAGTAACCCCAAGCAAAACCGCCTGGGTGATATTCTCTTTGCTCCATGCCTGGTGTTGCGTAAACACTTGGGAAGTCGTTTACTTCATCCCAAAATTTCAGCTTAGGGTATGCATTACTAAATAGATTAGTACTATAAGGTGCTTGCCCGTTAATTGTGTTAAGTTTTGTTGTTAATGCGGTAACTATTGATGTTCTACGACTCATACTACTACTGCCCTTAATCTATTTGTTACGTGTTCAGCAGCAATTTCACGAATCGATGCACCTATTAGTAGTTTAGGGTCTCTTGACTTTGGAATCTGATGACGACCGCCGTCACTAAAAGTTGCGTACGGATTTTTCATGTAAGTATAGAAGGCGGTTATCATACCGTCTCTGGACTGTGATAGTCTTAATACTTCTGCGCTGCCAGCAAATCTGCCTGTTCTGTAGTTTAATACATTTCTAGCACTGCCGTCACCCATGTTTGCACTAATGACGTCTTGTAGGTACGTATTCAGTAATATCTGTAGACTGGTTAAATTAACCAATGCTTCTGGAGCAAGTTCTGGGGCTTTGGAAAGTCCCGCTGCTTTAGTATTTACTCTACGTGTTTTCTTTTGTGTAACTTTTGCGTTATTGGTTTTATGCTTTTTAAGTTTGGCCTTGCCATTCTTAAGAGTACCAATAATACCGTCCCGAATGTCCTCAAGAATAGTATTAGACCCAGGCACATCCGTTAGGTTAATTGACAAAGCCATTTGGGCTGTCAATTTATTAAAAATCTCTAGTTCACGACTACTAAACGTGTTATTCTTTTTTTCAGTGTGTAGTGTTACTACTACGTATCCAGTACCTAGAACATCTCGCGCAGTGCTAATAGCCTCTGGGGTAGTGTTCTTGAAATCATAAGATATACTGCCTTGGATATCATATAGCTCTTGAATAGACTGTTGTGCTATTTTAGCTAATCGCTGATTTCCGTTGGACATTGATACTTGAAGTACGGCTTGTAGCTTTTCTTCAAGTGGTGAGGTTAAGTTTTCACTGCCTGAACTGGGTATGTGTCCAATGTCTACTTTAGAACGTACAGTCTTTTTAACGTCTCCACTAGGTATACCAGCTTTATTAAGTACGTCTTGGTATCTAGTAGTCTCTCCAAAACGCGAAGACTTAAGTCTTGGGTCTTTGGATATATTCTTGGTAACAAAGTTACGAATAGCGTCGAAATTTTTTCCAACTACAAAGAAGCTACTACCGGAGTCTATTAAAACTGGGTAAGGCTGTGGGTTACTGGCCGAGAAGTAGTTTTGCAACTTAGGGTCGCTTAAACTGCTGTAGGTACGTTTACCTAGGGCTTCTCTAACTACTGTTTGTAGGTTTGCGTATACTTTGTTGAATACGAGTAAATCTCTTTGGGATACAGAGTTGCCTCTGTACACGTTAACTTTTAAAGCCTCGTAGCTTAAATCAAGAACCGTAATCCTAGCGTCTAGCTCGGGGCGGTAATCCTTGTATAAGGCTTCAAAAAGTTCGGGCGCTTTAGCCTTTAGTTTATCTTTTAAGCCTACTTTAGCCATTAGGTATAATCCGCTCTATATAAGTCTAGTATACGGCGAATGTGTGCAGGTAGGTTAGTACTAGTAAGGTACTCTACCTGCATTGTATTGCTGCCAGGAGATTTTGCGCTGTGAATAGCGCTATCATGTCTGCGGTAGTAAGATACTAGATCTAGTACGGCTGCCTCTAGGTCACCAGGTACGTCATCATATCCAGCTGTATAAACTACCTTGTAGCCTCTGATCAACTTAGGAAAATATCCTGTGGAGTCTAAAGACAACACTGTATCATCTTCTTGAACCCAGTCTTGATACTGAGTTAAATTTGTCCAGGTTTGTCCGTAGTCTGTACTACCTTGTACATTAACGATCGTAGCTACAGGCGACTCTGCTAAGATAAATTTCTTAACGCCGCCATTGAAAATTTCTGTTTTTGGGTCTACCCAATAGTCTACAAACGATCTATTGCAGTAGTTTTTTACTAGCTCGGAAACTTTTGGAATAATGAAATCAATTACAGCATCTTCATTAGTACTCTTAATTCCAGCATAGGCCTTATAGTCTGCTTTTGTTGTAAGATTTAATCCCATGTTTACCTCTCTTGTCTTTTAAATAGACTCAGCGAATCTATTTAAAAGACAGGGCTCGAAAGCCCTGTCAATATTACTTAAAATTAAGCAATGTAACGTAGTGCAGAAACGCCTGGACCGTAGTTATTTGTAACTTGGGTCATACCGGTACGTAGGCTAGCTACCATTACACGGCGTTGAGTTTCAACTAGTTCTTGTGTATCAATGCGTAGACCGCGTTGGTTACCAACTAAGAAGTTAGCAGGAGCAAGTGCGATAGCACCAGCAGCGCCAGCAGCTCTGTCTTCGAATTCACCAGAAACGATAACTGGGCTATTACCAATTTGACCAATTTGGCCAGTTAGCAATGTAGCTTGTGTACCGACTTGGTTCATTGTTTGGAAGACAGGGTCGTCTAATAGGTTGTAGTACACGTCTTGAGAAACAACGAATACAACTTCTGCTGGGTCTAAGCCCCAAACACCTAGGTCTTGACGCATTTTGCGTAGTGTAGCAACTGTAGCAAGTGCGTTATCGCTAATATCTAGTGTAACAGCGCTTGATACGTCTGCACCGACCAAACCTTTAACAGGGTCAGCACCAGATCCAGAACCACGTAGGAATGCACGGTCAACACCACGAGCAACACGGCGAACCATAGCGTCACGAATGATAGGCATAATAGCGATCAAGCTATCTTCTTCTTCTTCGTAAGCTGTGTATTCGTTAGTAGCAATCTTATATGCGTTTAACGTGATTTCTTTTAGTTGGTGAGTTTGAGTAGCACCGGCTGAAGCACCTGCAGCGCCTAAAGCAGCTGGAGCTGTACCGAACTGTGCGTTAGTTACCCATGTTGCAACACCAGCTTCTGGGTTAACAGGGATAGTCATAACGTTAGTTTGCATTGTGATGTTGCGTAGCAATGGAGCAACAACTAAGCGACGGCGAACTTCAGATTCTAGATTTAAAGAAACTTCTAATTCCCATGTAGCGCTTGGAACGTGAGCACCAAACTTTTGAACCATATCGCGGCCAAAAGCTGTAGACTCTAAGCTCTTACCAGCCATTTTAGCTAATAGAACAGCCTTTTCTTTGTCGCCATATTGCATGCCACCAGCATTTTTGCCGTCAGCAAAGCTCATTTTTGACTTTGTGATTGCTTCGATTTCAGCTGCTTTTTCTTTTAGAGCAGTTTCTAAACCAGCGATAACTGACTTAGTAGATTCGTTAGCATCGGCTAGACGTTTTTCAACTTCTGCCATTAGTTTCTCAGCACCAGATTGACCTGATGTGATAACCGCTGCTTTGACTTTTTCGTCAAATTCAGCTTGTTGTTTTTGTTTTGCGGCTTCTTCAGCTGCGGATTTGGCTTGCTGTTCAGCTAGTGCCTTTGCGGTTTGCTCAGCAGCTGTAGAAGCGGCTTTTGCCAACATTTGTTCTAGTTCTTTTGGATCCATGATGTTCCATTCCTTATTAATATCGCTTTTTGCTTCCGTAGAGGATTCTAGCCCTTTAGCTGACTCGCTTTTGGGTGCAAATTGCATTTTGAAAGATTTAAATTCTTCAGCAGTATTAAATGCTTTAGAAAGACTGAAAATTGTATTTTGATTCGCTGGTACTGACACAACAGATATTTCGTGCAATTCCAGTTCTTTCACTACAAACAGCTCTGCTGCAGCATTATATTCAGCATCTACGATGCGGAATCCAATACTAAACGCAGTTAATACGCCGTCTTTTACTAAACTGAACACATCTTCCGCTGCCGCAGAGATTCTGGCTTTAATCCATAATCCCTTTTCGTCAATCTTGTGTTCTACCATCCTACCGATTGGCTCGCAATGTTCGTGATAGGCAAGAATTACTGGATTTTTCAAGTAATTCTTCATACCCGCTTCCCAAACACTGGTCGGTACAATATCGCCTTGCCTATCAACATCGTTGGTACTTGCGTAACCTTCGATCATGATAGAATCAATAATGTCGCCTTTGGTAGGTAGATCGCCACTTTTTGTGAATGTACTTGTTAGCGTAAGTACTTTATTTTTATCTACCATATTACCCCTTGTTATTCATTAGTGGAGGCGGGACGTCCTCCCTGAGCTGGGTTAGCAGCTGAACCTGCAATATTTGCAGGTATTCTTAAATCGTCATGGCCTGTGATAACAGGATAACGTAATTCTTGTCGTGCTTCGTTAGCAGTAATAATTCCTGCATTAACTAGTGTTGAGTGGTATGCAGCAATATCTTTTAATTCTGGTTGTAGTGCGGAAACTGAGCTTGTGATTGCTTCAATGTCATAACCGTAATATCTTTCTAGTGCTGACGTAAAACGTCGAACAATAGGCATTACCGTTTCTAAGTAAAATAATCTTAGGTTTGGACTAATGTTAGCATTGTTACCGCCCTGCAATAAGATAGGAGGTACGCCGATTGCTTGCATAATAGTCTCGGCATGGGTACTCATCGACTGATCGAAGTCCATGTCCTTGAAATTCGTATTTGATATAGAGTGTGGCTTAAGTCCGCTATCTAAGATAACTGGGCGCTTACCACCTGCTTTAGCACTATATCTTTGTAACCAGTACTGAATAGTCTTTTCTTTGGCAACTTGTGAAAGTGTGTTGTCGCTAGTTAGTACTAGACCGAACACGGCACCGTTATCAAAGAACTGGTCTTGGAATTCTTTCATTGCATACAGTAGATTAATCGACTGGTCTGCTGATTCAAGTCTTGAACTACCACGGTAGATGGACTTAGAATTAATATCTTTAAAGTGGAATATTTCCGACTCTTTAAACTCTGTTAAACCTTGGTATAAATAGCCAGCAATATACGTTTTAGTATCTGGCATTATTTGTACGTTAATTGCTGGAAGGTGGTACATAAATACACCGTCAAAGTGTATGAATACGTTACCTTCTAGTACCAAGTCTTGGAATATCGCCATGCGAAACTCTTGTGCACTTTGGTATGGGTTAGGTCTAAAGTTTAGTAAATTGATTAGTTGTTTTTGGCGAATACCGCTAACAATGCCTTCATTTAATTTATCTTTTACATCGTAGTCTAGGCTAGCGCACGCGGACACTAGCATGTTGACCGAACGATTTACGGACTCAAGCTTTTGAAAAGCGGTTTGATATCCGATTTTAGCGGTAGTACCTATGCGACTACCGTTTTCTTGTGCAATTCTTACCTGAGCTGGGTTAAGCTTTTCGCGAACCCAACTAGTACTTTTTGTAATCCAGTTCATAATTTCCCTTTAGATAAATTCTGAGAAAAAACTGCCTGAACTGGTTTTGGGTATGGCACGGCCACCGTTTAAATGTTTTTCACGCTGTATCTCGATCCATCGAGCCTGTTTCGGTTCTGAACCAGGTTTTGGAGCTTTACCATAAACACCATGAAGCGCAACGTGGTGAGGATTACAAAGGGTGTAAACCTGCACATACAGCTCGTCGTGATGCTCTGCAATAAACTCGTCTCTTACAGCTAGAATACCATCATCGGTAGAAATGTCATAGCCTTTTTGTTCGGCCCATCTTTCCAACAGTATGGTAACGGAGTGTAGGTGATGTAGTTCAAGATCTGCTTGTGTATCACAGATACAGCAGTGGTCTTGCTTTTCATAAGCTGCTTTAGCTCGATCACGTACCCATTTTACTGGTATCCGTTTGTTTGTGTTTTTAGCCATTTACTTTAATGTTGAGCGCAACATCCAAGAGTGTTTACGGTGTGCATCTTGACGATCTGCAAAGAAGTTCGATAGACCGTAGTCACCCATTTCTTCAGCAGCTAAAAATGCGGTTTTAAACATTTCTGCCAACATATCGCTGTCTAGCAATAGTTCTTGTGTCATTTGCATACCATCAACTGTACCGGTCTGACCGCGTACATCCGATAGTTCTTCTAGAAGTGTAAAAGCAGCAGGAGCATAAACTCGTGCGGCTCTTAGTTGTTCGGCAAACGTATCAATCGAACCACTAACTTCTTCGTAGATGTGGCCAAAAAATTCGTGATACTGCGGAAATAAGTAACCTTCAACGTTCCAGTGAAAGTTCTGCGCTTTTAGGTAGAAAGCATATTCTGACGCAAAAGCCTTTTGTAGTAAATTGTTATATTGTTCTTGTGTCATCTTATTCCTTTATGCCCAAAACTTTTTCTAAGCATGCTTGGTGCAATAACTAGTATTATACTCTATAGGCAGAAAAATGTCAAGGTAATATTTTTACTACCTAGACAGTATAAGTATATAGTGCGTATCTAACAGCGTCAGCCATGTGCGAATACTCATCGTGCAGTGGGCGTTCCTTTTGCAAGTTTTCACGAGTATCCCAGCGATATTGGTCAAACATTGCCATGACATTTGTACAATGCGGAGCAATCTTCAACCTACCCTGTGCCACCAAAGTTTGCACATAGGCAATTCCGGGTAGTACGTCTTTTTTGGCTTTAGTAGTTGACAAATCGTACTGGTAGGCAAGGTCACCTGCAAATTGTGCAGCAGCCGAGTCGATGAAAATTACTTCAACGCCCCACTTTGCACAAAGCTCTTGAAACTTTTCTGCGTGTTCGGCAGTGGTTTTCTCAGCTTCCAAGTACTCGTCAACAATCCAAAAACAATCGCTATTAAAATCATATACTATTACCACAAACGCGGTAGCGTCGCGATAGCCAGGGTCACAGCCAGCAATGGCTTCACCTTTGGTATCAAACGGCATTTGCTCAATGGATGCTTCGGACAGTGCATAGATCTGACCCTCAAACACCGTAAATGAGGCAAGATATTCTTGCTCAAATTCAGCCTTTGACATAGAACGACGGGCTTCAGCAACATCGGACTCAGCCATGCGAGTGTTTTCCGAATAGTCAGCTTGTAGTGAGACCCACTCTGGAAAGTCTGGATTAAATCCACGGTTCCAAAATTGACTAAACCAATTATTACGACCACGTGGCGTTGAAATAAAGATAGCTTTGGAATTGGGCTTGTCTAGGGTAGGACGTAGCGCAACGTTAAATGCAGCTTCACCATCCGAACCAAGGGCAGCTTCGTCAAATATAATTAGGTCATAGCTGCGTCCAACGCAAGAGTCAACTGTTGAAAGCGAACCCATGCGAATAGTCGAACCATTTTCAAGTTCAATGATTTTGTCTTTTAAGTTATCACGGGCAACTTCTAAGTCAAAGTGCTTGATTAGTTTACGTTGTAGCTCAAACGAAATACCAGATAAGTTATAGTTTGGCGACATGATCAATACATTGGAGCCTGGAACTAGGGTCACTAATTGGCCAATAATATTTGCAATGTACGTTTTACCTAATCGGCGCGCAAGCGCGGCACATATAAAACGGTACTTGGGGTCATTGACTGCGTTAATTAAGGCAACCTGTGGACGATTAATCGAATCATAAATGTCTAGGAGCTTTAAGTAGTTGGTAATCGGCAGTTTAATAAAACGTGACTGTGGCGCAAATTCGGTAATAACATCGCACTCGACGTCAGGTCGGCTAATAGTTAACATTAGACCCCTTCACCAGTAATCAATCGCTGTACAAGTTGCGAATATTTCGATCCGTCTAAGCCTTCGTTGATCTGAACGTTTACTTGCTTTTGAGGGCCAGTTCCCGAACGAATTTTCTCCAATTGGATTTCTTTGTCCAGTAAGTCCATGCTCATTTTATGCGATAGTGCTAAGAGTTCTGATATATCTTTTTGCGATCCGGCTTGAGCTTCTTCAAGCTCGGCAAATTTCTGTTTGATAAGTGCGTCCATGGCACGTCGCATCAAGAATCGGTTGTTGTAGCCCGAATCAAAAAATACACTATCAATATAAGCCTTGACTTCACGGCGTTTTAGGTACTCCGTTACGGTTTCAACATCCAAGTCCAATTCGGAGGCCACGGCTCGGGGATCATTTAGTTGAAGATAGCAATTAGCTACTTCCAGGGCCTCGGGGGCAATTCTGACCGTTTCGGCAGGTAGGTTTTGTGTCATAGGTAGATTCCTTTTCGACTATTATATCAGGTTGGGGGTAGGTGGGCAAGTTGAAAATTTTTGTGCAGGTTGGGACGCTTGGGGTAGTTGGGGCGATTTAGGGTCAAGCGCTGGGCGCGGATTTCATGCGCACCTTATTGTGTTTTGAAAAAATACCTCATAGGCCGCATGTGGGTGGGTCCATAGGCGTGTGTGAAAAAGCGTGTCTGATAACCGCCCTGTCTAATACTTTTGTTTCTAATATGTTCTGCAAACAAAGGTACTACATATGTAAACCTTCTACTACTTAGGGTAAACACCTAGAAAATAATTGTAAAAAGACTTGGCAAGGTCTAATTTTGTGATATACTAATCACATGGAAACGAAACAAGACTTCACTAAGGCAAGCGAGCTAATCCTTGCAAACCAAGCAGACGCTCGTAATATCAAGCGTACCCGTGACAATACATTTATGTGTGACGTGGGCTTCTCTACTGTTGTTTATTATGTTATAATGAACAATCAAATTTTGGATGTGATATATGACTAAAAAAGAATTTATAGATGCTATCGGTTTTGCGGCTTGTATCGCTCTGCCTTTTGTGCTATACTTTGTGTTCGTGATGAAACCTTAACCTTGACCTTTCAGGAGAAAATAAAATGACTGCAAAAACTGTAAACTACACCCCAGAGATGACCGCTAAAATGGTTGCTGATTATGCTCAGGGCGCAACTGTTGAATCCATCGCTGAGGCTTTGGGTAAATCTGTTCGCTCTGTTGTTGCGAAACTTTCACGCGAAAAGGTTTATGTCGCTAAGACTTACACCACTAAGACGGGTGAGGCTGTGATTAAAAAAGATGCACACGCTGATTTTATCGGCGAGGCTTTGGGCTTGACTGAGGCGGATACAGAATCGCTCACTAAGGCCAACAAGGTAGCATTGGCAAAGATTGCCGATTTTATCAAGGCCGAAAAAGTTTAATACTTTTGTTTCCAACCGCAAACGAATACTTTTGTTTGCGGTTGGAGGCGCCAATTTTATCACATAAAATTGGGGATTGTCAATAGGTATTTCCCCTAATGTTGTATTTTTACACACTTGAACTTTTTTGCTTTTTTGATGTATAATAATCACATGAACAAACAAGACAGAATTTATGCGATTTGGGGTATGTCGGGCGCATACTATGATGCTATAATGAATTCATGCCCTGCATGGGTTTGGACTGATACAGAATTTGACGACTGGCTTTGCTCACAGATTGGACTTTGAGAATGATAAAATCGGATACAATGCGACTCTTTGAATTAATCTTGCAAGATGAATTCAAATTAAAATCACGAATTAATTTATCAAAAACTAAGGTTTTGCGCTTTGATGGTGATTCGTGCATGGGTATGTATGAGGGTTATAAAATCTCTGCTAAAAAATTCTCGCATAGAATTCGCATTGCGACTTCTGAGGTTAAGACAGATGAGGATTTGTTTACCACATTAGCGCATGAATACGTCCACGCTTGGCAATTAGAGACTGAGCGAGATTTGGGGCATGATACTGATTCTGGTTTTACCGCTTGGCGAAACTATTTCAAAACGTGCTATAATGTTGATATTGTTTCTTTTTGATTGGGTTTAAAATGGCAACTATCGTAATGGATTCGGCAAAGGTTATAGCGGCGTGCAAAGCCGTAATTGCTAAAATTATGGCACATCGTGAAAAATGGGATGAAGCCGCTATTGCTTACAAAATGGCGAGACGTTCGCTAGGCTGGCGCGGGTTTTATTGGCCAACACGCGAGCAAGCGATTAAGGCGCTAGATAATTCCGATTGCTGGGGCTGGCGCTCACAATACGCTTGGGGCGACTTAGACCACGCTAAAAAATTGCTTTTGTTAGCGCAACACGGCGACCCAGTGACACTAAACGAAGAAGATATTATTGTCTTAGCTAAGGGGCTGAAATGAAAATCGGAAATTTTGAAATAAAAGGCGGTAATTGGTATTACAAAAGCATGAAATTGAGAAACCCAATTCTTATTTTGTGGACTTTTCTAATGTTACCTTTTGTTTTCATAACTGTTTATTTTTTAGCATTTTTAATGCTAATTACTGCAAATGATTGGGAAAGGGTTTTAGAAGACAATTTGCCTTTTTAATACTTTTGTTTCCAAAACCAAAATGAGAACTTTTGTTTCTCATTTTGGGGCGCCAAAATTATACCATATAATTTTGGGACTTGTCAAGGGTTTTGCGATTTATTTTCGCTATCGCCCCGATTAATTTTTTCAATGATGAAAATGGTTTTTTGCCGTTTTTGTTGCTATAATCTACACATGAAAACAAAATACACTAAAACCCAATTAAACCGATTTCACAGATTTTGTGACCGCCACGGGCTTGCTTTTGCTACCATTGTGGAGTATAATTCGGCTATTGAACAATTCTTTTCTGAGGGCAAATAAAATGGCTAAAATCTCACGCGTTGCAATTTATGACATGGATGGCACAATCGTTGATTCTTCTCACCGCTACCGCACAATCACGGATGAAAATGGTACGCGAATCGACTTAGACCACTGGCGCGAAAATGAATACCGCGCGATGGATGATGGTTTGTTACCAATGTTTGAACAATACCGCCAAGACTTAGCAGACGAAAATTGTTATGTTATTATTGCCACGGCTCGCGTGATGAATGACCCAGATTGGCAATTTGTAGAAAATATTTTGGGTATGCCCGATTATTTTATCTCACGCCCCAAGGGTTCGGATATTTCAGGCAAAACGCTAAAAATTAATGGCTTGACAAAATTCTTTAATTTGGTAACTTTCAAAAATGCTGAATTTGTTTTTTACGAAGATAATATTAGCTATCTAAAAGCCGTTTGTGATAGGTTTAATATTCGCGGCGTGTATGTGCCAAGCGTTCAAGGCCACTAATCCAAGCCCCGAAAGGGGCTTTTCTTTTTGGAAACAAAAGGTAACATTTTTAAAATGAATACTTTTGTTTCCAAAGGCGCCAATTTTACTAGTAAAATTGCGCGGGAGTCAATAGGGTAAACCCTAATTTCGCCAAAATACAACAAAATAAATTATTTAAATTATTTTAGGTGAAAACGGATTTTTTCGGGTTTTTGTTGTATAATCTTTTCATTGGTTCAAGAGAATCAATCAGCGAATTCCGACTGTATCGGTAATTGGAAACAAAATGGCTAAAAAACAATTCTTTGCGATTCTTGACACTGAAACCACTATTGCCGACACTGTGGCCGATTTTGCGATTGTAATTTGTGACCGCGAAGGCAAAATTTACAATCAATGCGCGGTTTTGGTAAAAGACCAATTTGACGCGCACGAATTATTTTATGATAAAAATGCAAAAGGTTTGTGGTCGTTGCAATATGCAAAAGACAAACGCACAAAATACAACGAAATGCTTAATTCTGGTTCTAGAATGTTAGCTTCTGTTTCTGCAATCAATAACTGGATTAATCAAGCCATCGGCAAGTATAACCCAATTTTGACCGCTTACAATTTGGCTTTTGACAAATCAAAATGCGCAAACACAGGTATTAACTTAGACGGCTTTTCTGAGAACTTTTGTTTGTGGCAAGCGGCTGTTGGTAATGTTTGCAATACTAAAAAATTCAAACAATTTTGCCTAGAAAATCATGCGTTCAATGCCCCGACTGAATTTGGCAATATGACTTTCAAAACAAACGCCGAGATTGTTTGCGGTTTTATTACTGGCGATTTTAAAGATGAACCGCATACCGCACTCGAAGATGCGCGCGATTTTGAATTGCCGATTTTACGCGAGATTATCAAAAAACGCGATTGGAAACAAAAGGTTACACCTTACAACTGGCGCGAATTTCAAACCCGTGACCACTTTCAAGCCAAGTAAACTAGGAATGTAACCCGAAAGGGTTACATTTAATAACATGAGAATTTTGTGGTGTTTTGCCTTGCTGTTGCATTTATACAACGATAAAAAATTAAACGATGAATTTTCTTTTGAATCGTGGTATAATACACTTACAGTAGACGAAATTTATAGGGGTTAAAAATGGAAATTATCGGCTGGCTTGGTTCTGTTCTTTTTGCGTTTTGCGGGTTGCCTCAAGCCGTGGAAAGTTACCGCACAAAAAATTCTGACGGCTTAACATGGGGATTTTTGGGAATGTGGTTTTTTGGTGAGGTGTTTACTTTTGTTTACGTTTTGCCAACACTTTTGTGGCCTTTGGTTTTCAATTATACTGCTAATCTGATTTTTCTTTTAGTTATTTTGTTTTACAAAATTAAACCCACAAGAAACAAAAGTTAACATTTTTAAAAAGCCCTTCGGGGCTTTTTATTTTGCCAAAAATAAAATGAATACTTTTGTTTCCAGAAAAAATTGGAAACAAAAGTATTACATTTTGCGGCGCCAAAATTATACCATAATTTTGGGGTGCGTGTCAAGCAAAATAAATTAACTTATTTTTTGTAGGGTTATTATTTTTGGGCTTTTTTGTTGTATAATTTACGCATGGAAAGAAAAACACTCGAAAAACTGCTAATTGCTGAGACTGCAATTATTTGGGATTCGCTTTGCGAAATTTATCCTAAATTATGCAATTTTAACCCGCCCACAATTAAATTGTGCGGGCGTTTGTGGCGTACCGCTGGAATGTGTCACCAAGACGACAGAATTGTCAAAATTGGTTATAAATTTTTCTTACATTCCGATAATTACTGCAAACAAATGGTTTCACAAATTCTGCCGCATGAGATTATTCATCAAGCCGATTTTGACCTATTCGGAGATTCTGAATTAATTTGTGGGCATGGTCAAAAATGGCGTGAAATTATGGTAAAATATGGGCTTAAACCAGATTTTTATCACACAATGGAGATTTCTAGAAAATGATTACTTTTGTTTCTTGGTTCGGTACTGTTGCAAGTATTTTGGGTTCATTTGCTGTTGCAACCAAAATGTTTCAAATCGGCTATGTTTTGTTTACTTTTGGTTCTTTGGCTTGGCTTTGCGTGGCTTTTGTAAAACGTGATAAAGCCCTTGGCGTTTTGAACGGCACTTTTTTTATTGCAAATTTGTTGGGAATTTACAACAACTTTTTTTAAAAAATCTCTTGAAAATCTGAAAATCTGTGGTATAATTTAATTTTAAAGGAAAATGAAAATGACTAGCAAATCTGTTAATTACACTCCCGAGCAAACTGCAAAAATGGTTGCCGATTATCAATCGGGCGTGACTGTGGAAACAATCGCCGAGAGCATGGGCAAAACTGTGCGCTCTGTGGTTGCAAAATTGTCGCGTGAAAAAGTCTATAAGGCAAAAGAATACAAAACCAAAACTGGCGAAGCCGTGGTCAAAAAAGACGCCCACGCCGATGCAATCGGGGCAATTTTGAAAATGCCCGAAAATGATATTGAATCGCTTACAAAAGCCAATAAAAATGCACTTCGTGCAATTTTTGAAGCCTTGGCAAATTCCAAGCCAATCTAAGCCGAAAGGCTTACAAAGCCCCTGCATTTTGTAGGGGCTTTTTTGTGCCTGAAAATGTATACTTTTGTTTGCAGAATTTTTTGGAAACAAAAGTATTACATTTTGCTGCGCCAAAATTATACCATAATTTTGGCCTGCGTGTCAAGAAT
>Ga0209353_10000294_pt1 | contig 30938 bp, 19 predicted proteins | sample LauGreSpBDMM15SD_2_FD_187561 | JGI IMG/M metagenome (GOLD analysis project Ga0209353, IMG submission 187561) | Freshwater lake microbial communities from Lake Michigan, USA - Sp13.BD.MM15.SD (SPAdes) (version 2) | ecosystem: Environmental > Aquatic > Freshwater > Lake | place: Lake Michigan... | reverse complement strand
AAGGTCACGATAACTTTCCACCAAACGCCAGTGTGTTTGGTAGGCTTTTTCATCATGATTATATTTGTCGTTGCTCTTAAAAAACATCCTTCAAAGGTCTGTAAATAAGTTCGTTAAAACAAAATTTTCACAGGACTACAAATCGATTTCAAAAAATAATGAATCTAAAAATGAGGGTGTTATATTTTCATGGTGGTCAATTCAATATTTTCTCTTTAAAAGTTTATATGAATTCATGGAAAGTTTATGTAAATTTTAAGGGTTACTGCAAGTTGGGTTAATAAAAGAGTAAGCACGTTTAGATATACTGTTGAAAGAACATTTGGAAGTATTCAAAAATGGTTCGGAGCAGGCATTGCTAGGTATGTAGGATTAGCCAAAACCAATACACAACACCTATTAGAATCAATTTGTTATAATTTAAAAAGAGCGCCTAGATTAATAATTGAGACTGAAATTAGAAAACAACAAACACAACAAATTGGTTATCAATAAATTGAATGTAAAGTGCATTTGCGATAGTGATTGAGCAATTGTCTGAGCTCTTTTTCTTAGTTGTTTATATTCAAATTGAAACACAAATGCTTGATAACTAAGAAAAAAGCGAGTTGCGAAAGCACGGTCCGCCGCGGCGGAATCGCCCAAATAAATAATTAAATACTGAATAAAAATAACATTCAAGAAAAATAGAATTATAGTATCTTAAAAAAATAAAATATCACACAAATTCTAGTGTAGATACTTTTGCAACACTCTCAATTCTATGATTGATGTCAATCTCGCTCTCCTTTGGAGAGGGTTGGGATGAGGCTTTTGAACTACTTTATATTTTAATGCATTTGCCCTGGAGTTTTGAGTGTTAAGTATTGAATTTTTAGTAGTTTTTTTACTCAACACTAAAAACGCAACACTCAAAACTACCTTAGCTGTATTTTTTACTCAACACTAAAAACGCAACACTCAAAACTACCTTAGCTGTATTTTTTACTCAACACTAAAAACGCAACACTCAACACTAAAAAGAGCTACCTTAAAATATACATTTTGCCCCAACCGTCAGTAAATGCTTTGTCTCCAGCAGTTTGTCTCAGTTCCATTTTTTGTCCCTGAGACTTTAAAATAACACGGTATAAATATACGCCATTGGCCAACTTGTCACCAAATTCATCTGTACCATTCCAAACAAAATCGGTTTGATGTGTACCAGTTCTTAATGGTCCCAATTCATCTTGTGTTATTTCCTTTACAACCTTTCCGGATACAGTGACGATTTGAATTTTAACTTCTTCCGGAATTTGAGCTCCTGTCAAGGTATAAACAAACCTTGTGGCCGAAGAGAAAGGATTTGGATAAGGATAAAAATTCGAAATGGCAGACTTATTTACCACTTCAAAAGTAATTTGATAGGGCTGTATTCCAGCAATATTATTACTTGCATCAGCTCCCTGAACCCTCAAGGTATATTTACCATCAGGAAGGTTTTTAGGGTAATAATTAATACTCAGCTTATTGTTGTTTGCAGAAGAAGGGTAATGAATAAAGAGATCAGGGCTTGACATCAATATCCTTTCAAAACCACAAGTTTCACATTTCTTGAGGTAAATGCTCATTCCAACAGTATCTTTTTTGGCCAGGAACTTATTCTCATCTTTTAGAATAATCTGAATGTCAGGATTAGCAGAAACCACATCCCCATTCATAATCCTCATGCCATCAAAATAAACATCCAACAACGGATTTTGTTTGTCTCCGGCAACATTGAAGGGAACGACCCAACGGTTGTTGTCATACGATTGTTCAGGTTGTTGCAAAGGATTTACAAATACCTCTAACATGTTGTCTCCCACATGCCCTAAAGTATTGAAAGTCTTTTTGAAAGTAAAAACACTGTCAGGATGCAACACTTTATGAATGGTATCAGTGATATTGATTACTTCTTTGGCATTTGTTAACAACTTATATTTTACCAACAAAGGATTGGAAAAATCTTTGTTGAAAATATTGGTAAAGGAGAAATTCAACACCACAGAATCACCTTCCTGTTTCAGACCAATATTCTTGTACTTAGTTCCATCTAATCCCACGGTACCTTCTGGAACCGGATCAAAAACAACTTGTAATTTCTTGATTTGTGCAGGAGTAAATTTACCAAAATCCTGCAAGGTTACTTTAAGTTTTAGGAAAGGGTATATTTTCGCATCAACCACAGAAGACAAATCAAACCCATCGGCTAATGCAGTATCTTTTAAAATGATGGTTTCATCACCTTGTAAATTATAACCCAGTAAATCAATAGACCACCTGTCCTGTGTTGGTGATTCTAAATTAAGAAATTTCCTGTAAAAATTCCCCCATTTTGTGGTGGGTCCAATTTTTGTACTCACCAAAGATGCTGAAGGAGATGCACTTTGTAAAACCGTATCTATTCTGATGATTTGTTCCGTAGGCAAATCAGCACTGTTAGAGTCTGCAATCATTTCAATTAATGGGTCACTCCCCTTTTTCCCTAGAAAAATATATGGATGCCCATCTTTTAACAATGACAATTTTTTACATCCCAATTCTTCCACCTTCTTATCCAGGTATTTTTCAAAAGGAGGTTGGTTATTTCCTTCTGACCAACTTTCAAAATAGGCATTTCCAGCACTTACTAAGAGTACATAATCACCAGTTTTAACAGAATCTACAAACTGTTTAAAATAGTGTTTATAATTTGGCCAATTATTATAATTTGGACTCAAATTCACAAATCGGTTAACGGGTTGGCTACAGTGTAAAATAGGATACTCGTCAAACAAAGGCAATTCAAAAAAAGTATAAGGTTTTAAGGTATTTTTATCAAAAGCCAAGGCATATATTCCTTCCCCACCATATTTTTCACAACTGCCACTTTTAACAATTGGGAAATCATTGACTTTGATAACCACACTTCCATAGGTTCCTGTTCCCCCTGCTGTTGAGACAGAAATTTTTTGAATTTTAGGACCGAAAATCCATTTTTTCAATAGGGTATCTTTTTCCAAACCATCTACCAATGCATCTTTATTAAATTGTTCAAATACCGTTTGAGACCAGCCATTTGGTGCATTTTTAATGTATATAAAAGAACTTTGTGCTACCAAAGGAGATTCACCTGGAAGTAAAGTCTTAAACTTCACCCTCCAAAAAAACACGACGCTGTCTAAATTTGAAGGAAGGTTAGCAAATAAATTTACGTTTTTCCAAGAAACAGAAGCACCGGAATTCAATTCTGTTCGTTTATATACAGCACTGTTAAAAGCATAAGAAGTATCTATCTCAAAAACATAATCTCTTAAATCTGACAAGACATCTGTAGCTTGGGCGACCAAAGATACTGTTGAAGTATTTACAATTGAAAACTCCTGAGGCATCAAACAAGTTAAACCCGTTTTGGGAACATAAAAATTTAAAATTCCGATGTTGTTGTTCTTGTTCAACTCAATAACATTATCATTATAATTCAAATGTATTTTAATGCTATTTTGCCCAGCGGTGGCCAAATCCCTTGAATATATTACATAGTAAACAGTGTCTTTGTAAGAAACAGGATTTACATGCATCACTGGCAGATTTTTTTTAACACCATCTACTGTTCTTTCAACAGACAAATTAAAACCAGAAGAAGTAACCCTTCCAAAATTACTGATGGCAATCCCCACGGCAAATGAATCTGAAACAGCCGTAATTGGTTTACCGTCAAAAGATTTCAAAAAAAGTTGGTCGTCATTGGTATAATAATCGGGTTTTGTTGGTCCAAATATAACAACCGAAGGGTCGCCCTGTAACACCATTTGCTCCATTTGTGCTAGATTTCTAGGTAAATTAAGTTCGGGAAATCTTTTACATACTTCTTTATTGATATCTCCAATACCAGCTGAAAAAAACGTAGTGTCTTTAAAAGCAGTATTGTAAAAAGTAGTTGAATAAGCCTTTAATAAATCTTCGTACGCATAATCTGTATTTCCCATCATGGAGATGGCACCTTTGTTGGGTGTTTTCATCCAGTTTTCTCCAAAGGATGATTTCGTAAAAGGATTTCCTGCTTTACAACCATGCAATATAATTATTGGATATTTTCCTTTATTGTTATAACCTAAAAATGGATCAGAAGCATACCCTATATCGATATCATTGGTTGTAGGAGAAGAATGTCCAAAAAAAGTGATTGCACTCACTCCTTTATTAACCGATACACTAATATCAAATATCTGAATATCAGAGGTTGATTTAGAAAAAGTAGATACCTGAGCACCTTTGTATTGTCCTTCAACAATTGATTTTAAATGATCAACGTTCCCTCTAAATTTTTGGATTTCACTTGCTTTTTTCCCTCCACTTAGGTGAATCATATTTTTACGCCACAATTGGTCATAAGCCAAGGCTTCATGCTCCTTAATTTTATCCAGGTAACTTGCTACATCTGCTGCATTTTGTGCGGTATAACGACCGGTCGGTATCGCAGGAACATATAAATTATATGGATAAACATTGGCACTAAATTTTATATCCGAACCAGGGGTTCCATAAGTTGGTACCAAATCAATATAGGACGGAACGGGATATTTTCTAGTAGAATCAATGCCATATTCATAAGCTTTTCCTATCAAAAACAAATACTTAGGCATAATTAAAGTATCTTTTGTCAAATAATCGCAGAATTTTTTAATGGCTAAAGGTGATTTCTCTCCAAAAGAAAACTGATTGTACAAAGCCTTAATGGATACAAGTAATGTATCATAATCTCCACCTACCTTTGAGGCCCTGTAATCACTGTAAGACCTCACTACATTTTGATATTGTCCGGCCTTAACCATTAACGAAGGGTGAGAAACGATTACAAAAGTATTGGCTGTAGTTTTATAATTCTTAAATGTCACCCGTTCAAGTTTAGAGATATTGACAACTTCATACCTGTCAAAATAAAATGATGCATCTTTTAACGAATTAGGAATAGCAAAGCGAATGGAATCAGAAAGTTGAAATTCAATTTTTTTTATGTTATTCAGATCAGAAATATCATAAATAGCTCTTAAATTGGTTATAAGAGGTAAAACCACATAATCAGCTGTATTCGAAGGAATTGTAATATATTTATTTGAAGTAGTCAGTATTTTTTGAGGGTAAGATAGTCCAATAAAACTAACCGAATACCTGGAATTTGAATTATTTACGACTATATAGAGTGAATCGCTCAAATAACTCATATCACTGATGGAATATTGACCTAAATAAGAATCACATGCATTAAAAGCAATTTGATCCAGATTTTTTAAGTTATTTAAAGAAGCCCCAGCAGCAACAGTAATATTATTTGGTTTATCATTGCGTCCTACAAGTTGAATACTTAGCTTAACATCGTTAGAATATGGATTAAAATTTGGCATTTTTATTTTAAAAGTAGTCGACCCATTAAAACTGCCAGAAGTCCATCCTTCCCCAGTATTGTATGCCGATTCGTGGGTATAGTCAAAATATAAATTGCCCTTAGCATATTCATCTTTAAAAACCGTCAATGTATCTTTGATATGGTACAATGCTGGAATTCCAGAAATTGAACCATTGTAATTTTGAATTCTTCTCCCTGCATTTCCTTCCCAGGACAAAAAATAATAAGCAGTATCTGAAAACAAATTATAATATTTATTCAATTGTTTTTCAGACCCATACAACAAACTATCAACCGTACCATCATTTCTTTTCCCAAAAAACTCCATATAAGAAGTGCTGACATTAGCTCCAGGATAATCAGCAATTGCCTGCTCTACTCCCCTATGAAATAATTTTATGGTAGCTTTGGAAACATCATTCACAGGAACGCCCAATACTGACAAATCATTGTAATTTAACCTAAAAATCCCGTCACTCACCACGGGGATTTTTACATAAGGTTTAGAATAATCTATCCATTCATTGTTGTATTTTGATTGTGCAAAACTCTCAAAAGTTCCAACAAAAATGATTACAGTAAGTACTAAACTGCGAAGATTGTGTGTACACATATAATTACTTTAAATTTACCTTAAGAGAAACCACATTTGAATAAATACTTTCACTTGACAAGCCAACCAATGTAGTTAAAGCATAATCAATATGCAGCATGAATACTTTAACGCCAATACCAAAATTGGGTTGAACAATGAAGTATTTTTCATTGCTAAAATCTTTAGTTAATTGTTGTACATTTCCTACTCCTGCCCTTATAAAAACAAGCTTTAGGTAATCTGCTTCAATACCAAATTTAGGATCAATGGAAGTAAACGATGACTTGATGAGCGTATTTCTTTTTCCATCAAATGTAAAGTCAGCATCTAAACCGGCCAATAAGCCTATTTTTTGAGTGATATTGAATTGATGTGCTACCCCAAAAATCAATTTTGGTAAAGTCACTTCTACAGAATTAGAAGGCAAATCATTATTCGTTTGAGCAAAAGTATTTCTTAAGAGCTCACTATTAATAGACCACATGTTATAAGTACTGGTTATGTCTCTTGCCATTAAACCCAGCATCCAATTCCTCCATTTGTATTGTACTCCGGCATCTAAACCAAAACCCCAGGCATTGGCAAAATCCCCTACATTACGGTATACCACCTTGAAATTTGCCCCAACATTTAAACCTTTAATTTTAAAATTTTTGCGTGCATAAGACAACAAAAAAGCATTGTCTGTGGCGGAAAAATATTTAATATTATTATAATTAATAGCACCGGTTGCATCAAACAAAAACCTGGTATCTGGAATATTATCAATACCAAACCTGATGTAAGAAAGCGCTAAAGTGCTATTAGCGTCTGGTTTAGTAGAAATACTTGCATAGTCATATTTTGAAATTCCAGCAAAAAACTCAGAGTGCATGTAAGCAATCTGGTATTTGTTCGTAATGGAAGTTAGTCCTGCAGGATTCCAATATCCAGCGGTTACGTCATTTACAAATGCTACCCCAACATTTGACATGGCCAAAGCTCTTGCTCCAACACCAATATTCAAAAATTCATTACTGTATTTGGGGGCTGTAATTTGTGCGTAAGAAGATATATTAATAAGTACTGTTGTAAACACTAAAAACCGTAATTTTAACATATATTTTATATTTTAGACTATACTAACGTCTATCTATTTTTCAAATTGTTTAGGATGTGAAATTAGTGATTTTTACTAAAGATTAATATAAAATAAAAATTATATTCCATTTGACCACCCATCTCATGAAAGGCTACGTATCAAACTGTGATTAACATTAAATTTGAAGGCCGTGAATGTTAGGATAAAGTTTTTAGGTGGAGCTCAGTCAGTGACAGGTTCTAAATATTTGGTTGAAGCCGATGATTTCAAAGTCCTAGTTGATTGTGGTCTATTTCAAGGACTTAAAGAACTAAGAGAGCGAAATTGGATTGAATTCCCAACAGATCCGCGTACTATCAATGCCGTCATCATCACCCATGCCCACATTGATCATGTGGGTTACCTGCCTAAACTTTACAGAGATGGTTTCCGTGGTCCAATTTACTGCACCGCAGCAACCAAAGATTTAGCCAAAATCATGTTGCTTGATGCCGCTAAACTGCAGGAAGAAGAAGCCGAATATGCTTTTAAAAAAGGATATTCCAAACACGACAAACCTCAACCATTGTATAACACAGAAGATGTGGAAAATTTACTCCCATTTCTTGAAGGCTACAGATACAACCAACGAATTGCTTTGAGCAATAAAATCGCTATTAAATTTCATGATGCTGGCCATATTCTAGGTTCAGCAATCACTGAATTGTTTTTACAAGGAGACAAAATGCGTAAAAAAATTGTATTCTCAGGAGATATTGGCAGGTACAACAAACCTTTACTTAGAAATCCGTCAGCCGTCAAAGATGCAGATTTCTTATTGATTGAATCCACTTATGGCAATAAAGAAAACCCACCAGTAGATCCAAAAGAACAATTAGGAATTGTAATCAATGAGGCTTTTGAAAAAAATGGCTGTTTACTAATTCCTGCATTTGCTGTTGGGAGAACACAAATGTTGCTGTTTTACATCCGTCAATTAATTGAAGAAAAGAAAATACCCGCAGTACCGGTATTTGTTGACAGTCCGATGGCAATCAATGTTACGGCCTTGTACCAACGCCACCAAACCTTTCATACCATCAAAGAATCAGAAAGTATTTACTCGTCAATTTTCGAATTTCCAACCCTTAATTATTATAGAAGTCAAGTCGATTCAGTGGCCATAAATAACATCAGAAGCCATGCCATCATCATTTCTTCTAGTGGGATGTGTAATGGTGGTAGAATTCTACATCACTTATTCCACAGACTACCTAGAAACAATGACACCCTCCTATTCGTAGGTTACCAGGCGGAAGGTACTCGTGGAAGAAAAATAGTGGATGGAGATAAAAAAATTAAAATACTAGGGGAAGAAGTGGATGTAAACTGTAACATCGTACATATCAATGGACTTTCAGCCCATGCGGACAAAAATGAACTGTTCAAATGGATGAGTAATTTCAAAGAAGGCCCTAAAAACACCTTTATCATTCATGGAGAACCTGAAACACAACACATTTTTGCGGAAGCCATCCATCAAAAATTAGGTTGGAATACTTACGTACCCGAACACCTAGAAAGTTACGAATTGTTCAAAGGCATATAAAACCCTCCCCGCTTATTTACACCAATTAACACATAAAAAGCTACTTCTTTGAAGTAGCTTTTTCAATTTGAAAGCCATCCAAAAGTAGCTATAATCTGATTGAGTTGTGGAAGTTCAAATTGACTAAAAGCAACGTATAAATCAATTACAAAACATGGTAGATTTTAAAACTAATGTATCAACTAATCCAAGTGAATTGACAACTGAAGTTTATCATCCTTAGTTTCCGATTCATTTTTGTCAATTTGACAAATTATTTTTAATTTTCTTTTTTTATCCCTTCATAATTTAAATAATTGAATATCTTGCATTCTATATATGAACGAAGAAAACGAATACCAACTACATACTTTCCCAAACGGCATTAGATTAGTTCACAAACAGGTAATGCATACAAAACTGGCACATTGTGGTTTTATGCTGGATGTTGGTAGCCGTGATGAAAGTACTGACCAAATTGGAATTGCCCATTTTTGGGAACACATGGCTTTTAAGGGAACCACCAAACGAAAAGCTTTTCATATTATCAATAGCCTTGAATCTGTTGGTGGAGAATTAAATGCGTATACGACCAAGGAAAAAATTTGCTTTCATGCGTCCCTTCTTGTCAACTTTTTTGAAAAAGCGGTAGATATCCTTACAGACATTACCTTCAATTCCATTTTCCCTGAAAAAGAAATTGAAAAAGAACGAGGCGTCATTCTAGAAGAAATGTCAATGTACCTGGATGCACCGGAAGATGCTATACACGACGAATTTGATGATGTTATTTTTAAAAACCATGCCCTTGGCTACAACATACTTGGTACAGAAGAAAGCGTAAAATCTTTCCAAAAAAGTGATTTCGAAAAGTTTATCAAAGAAAATATAGACACGAGCAAAATTATTTTTTCATCGGTAAGCAATTTACCTTTTGACAAAGTAATCAAAACTGTAGAACGTTACATCAACGATATTCCGGCTATCAATTGCACCAGAACCAGAACTAAATTTGAGGTTTATACACCCAAATACGAGGTAAAAACCATAACAACCACACAGTCACATTGCGTTTTTGGAAGACCTTCTTATACGGTGGAGAGCGATAACAGGCTCCCATTTTTCATGCTCAATAATATTTTAGGAGGTCCTGGAATGAACTCTCGTTTGAATTTGGTTTTAAGAGAAAAATATGGCTATGTTTATGGCGTAGACGCTTCTTTTACCTCCTATATCGACACAGGATTATTTAATATTTATTTTGGTACTGAAAAAAAACACCTTCAACGTTGCATTGATTTGGTCAATAAAGAAATGAAACGGATGAAAGAAATTCCTTTGGGAACCACCCAACTGCATGTCGCCAAAGCCCAACTTATGGGTCAATTGGCCATGTCAGAAGAAAGCAATAGCAACTTTATGCTGATGATGGCCAAAAGCATGCTTGATTTGGGAAAGATTGATACTTTAAATACCATTTTTGATTTGATCAAAAATGTTTCATCCAAAAATTTACAAGACTTAGCCAATGAAATGTATGACTTTGATTCCTTCAGTTATTTAATTTACAAGCCTAAATAATTTTCAAATAACCCATTCATTGAATAATAAAACGAGTTGGTAATTAATGGAATTGCTAGATAAATATATCAATAAGTATGTGGAAGCACATTCTGAACCTGAATCTGTATTGCTTGGCAGACTTTCGAGAGAAACGTATGTAAAAGTATTGCGGGCAAGAATGCTTTCTGGACATTTACAAGGTCGTGTTTTGAGCATGCTTTCACACATGATTAAGCCTTTAAACATTCTTGAAATAGGAACCTTTACCGGTTATTCGGCTTTATGTTTGGCCGAAGGAATTCAGGAACATGGAACACTTTGTACAATTGATATCAATGAGGAGTTGGAAGATTTTGTTCGTCCATTTTTTGAAGAATCAGCTTTTCATAAACACATCGATTATAGAATTGGCAATGCGTTGGATATTATTCCAACACTTACTGATCTATATGATTTGGTATTTATAGATGCCGACAAAATCAACTATGCCAAGTATTATGCATTAATATTTGATAAAGTTACTACTGGAGGATATATCATCATTGACAATGTGTTGTGGTATGGAAAAGTAGTAATAAAAGCAGGAGATAAAGTAGACACCGATACGCAGGCCATTATTGATTTCAACAACCAGGTACATGACGATGAGCGGGTACAAAACGTCCTTTTCCCCATCAGAGATGGCTTAATGGTGTTGAGAAAAAAACAACTAACTTACTCATCCATTAAATAGTCTTGAATGTCTTTGTAATTATCCTCCAAACTTGACTGCGCCTCTTTTTTACGAATGTCTTTTTCCGTCACCTGGTTCATGTCATTGGTTATGGCATCGTTACTGTTGTTTAAATCACCCGCATCATGCGTACTGTTCAACGCCTTCATTTCTAACAAAGGAGAAAAACCTGAACTGTAAGTTGGGTTGCCGAAATAAAAAGTCAAACTAATGTTAAAAAAAACTGAATTTTCAACATTTAAAGTTCGTCCAGTTCCACGAAAAGCTGTTACACCACCTTTTCCATTAAAGTTATTGTTGACACTTAAACCAACAGACCGGTTGTAAGCCACTCCAGAATTGACACACAAATAAAAACTTGGTGAAACGGCCATATTGAGCATTAATCCCGACCAATAATCAGAACGTGTTAAAACCAGGGTTTTGCTTTCAAGGTTATTTTGTAATACCGATTGATCTGGTTTGTTGAGTTTAAACCTGTAAATCCCTCCATTTGGTCTTATAAAAGCACCTATATATATTTTGGGAGACAATTTTACATTGTAAGAAATGTTTTTTGGAAACTGGATACTTAAAAAATGTTTGTTATAATCACCTATTCTAATTCCCAATACTGGAAGCAATCCGCCTTGTCCAAACCTATAGGTATAGCTTACTCCCAGTTTGTAAGAAAATGTTTTATTCACTACCCTGCTGTAAATAAAATCTCCATACATTCTCCATTTTGCATTTTTAATGGTAAAATTATCTTCGGCAACAAATGGAGAAACATTCACCATCCACAAACTTTTATTCCCATTAAAATACAAAGCCCTTAATCCGGTTGAAATTCTGAGAAAGTTTCTTTCTGTAGTAAATAAATCGAGTTTGGGTTTACTTTTCACAAAGCTACCTGTAGCCAAGAGGGAAAAATTAGATTTATATCTTTTGTTGGCTTCAACAGTTACTGAAGTATGTGAAAAAATTGGCGTATAAAAACCGACACTCAGTTCATTAAATGCATAATTAATCTCCTGAAGTTTTTTACTTTTAGCAATCAAGCCTGCTTCTTTGGTATTAAAAAAATCAATATTTATGACCGATCGGATACGGTATTCATCATTGTCTGCTTTTGAAGACAATGTATGCTGAGCAAAAGCAATACTGCTCGCACCAATCATCAAAACAATATGCAGTATAGCCTTAATTTTCATTGAATTTTTAGACGACAAACCAATACAATGGTTTAAACTGGAGGACAGTTTTTTTTTGAATTCTAAAATTAAACAATAAATTTTGGCTATGCTAGTAGAATTCGGGTAAAATAAAACCAAACTATATTTCAAAAAATTATTATCTCATTAAAAATCACCTTACTTTTGTAAACCAGCAAAATGTATTGCATTTAAAGAAATAAGCAAGTTTGTACAAACTGTTAAAGGCTGTTAAATATATACTCATAGATCATACAAAAAATCGTTTATCTGCACTGAAAAGTCACATAACATTTTTTCCAAAAAAAATCATGAGTTGGCCTTAAAGTTTAAAGCAAACTTGCTTTGTAACCAAAGCCCTGACCCAATTATGGATCAGGGCTTTTTTTACATCTCCACCCTTAAACCGAAAGTTGGAAAAATGGCCAATCCATCGTAATACACTTTTCCTGTAATGGCTTGAAACAATTCAGAACTTTGGTAATAACGGTTCAAAATATCAACAATATCCACAAAGGTAGTTACAGAGAACTTTTTAACTTGAATTTTATAATCTACACGAATGTCCCAGCTGATAAAATCGGTAACCCTCAAATCATTTTTACCAGTATATTCCTGAGAATAACGAATCTTATCGGTGTCGTTCAGTACATTTTTATGTACGATATAACTGTCTTTTGGTCGACCAGTAGCATACCTGAATTTTGATGAAAAAACCCATTTGTCATGAGGTTTATAACTGCCTAATAAGCTCACAATATTCGGTTGGTCAAAAGTGAAATTATAGACACCATACCCATCATGGTCATTTCGTTTAGAAGTCATGTAAGAATAACCTATTTGGCCATAATATTTTCGAGACAAGCGTTTGGTAATATTAATATCTGCACCATAAGCATAGCCATCTCCATGGTTATTGAGCATTTTTTGAGCATAATTTGGTCGGGTTACCAAATCATCAAATTGTTTTCCCCAGGCTTCTATGACAAACTTCACGTCTTCTGAAATTTGATTTTTATAGCCTACAATATATTGTATCGTTTTCTCATTTTTCAACTTCGTTCCTGAGCTACTGTTATCAGAAACATCCTGATAGGCTGGATCCTGAAAAAATATCCCTGTCGCAAAATTGATAGCACTTTGATTGTTGATCTTGGCACTACCACTTAACCTTGGAGAAAGGTTGGTTTTTTCAGTAAAGCCAGTATAGTCAAATCTTAATCCAGAATTGATGGTCAATTTTTTGAAAAGCAAGAAGGAATAGTCAACATAAGCAGAAGCATTGTAAGCATCGTTTTTATAACTTGAATTGTAATAAAGAGGATCTAACACAAAATAATTTTTACCACCAGGCCTATAATCTGTAGACCTAAAACTGTAAATGGTGTCGGTATGTTTTAAAGATCGCTTGTTGTTAATTTCTACCCTGGCCAAATCAATCCCTACTGTCAAGACTGATGATTTAATATGTTGCGTAAAAATTGACCTGAACCCTAATTCATTTTCTTTATTATCTATTCTTCTTAAATCTGTTTCATAAGGAATATTTACTTTAGATTTAAAAATTTCAGTACTGTCAGAACTTGGGTAAACGGCACCAATAGTACCACCAACATCAAATGTTCTAAAGTAAGCCACATTTTTCCAAAAACTCTTAGCACTGGTTAATGTTCTTAAATTAAGCCCAAACATGGTTTTGCTGTTCACAAAATTCCCCAAATTGGTATTGTTCACTTTGGTGGCCAAGGCCGCATGGCTAGGATTTCGTTCAAAAGTTTCGGGATTGTACATTGCCACCATCGACAATTTGTTTTTTGAATTGATTTCAGTGGTCGTTTTAACCATATAGTCACTGTAAGTGGCTAATCCTAAATCAGCCAAACCAACCATTTTCAATACCTGTTTGAAGTTTTGGTACCTTGCCGTTGCAAACACACTTGTTTTTTCATGCAGGTAACTCGGTCCATCGTAAATCAAAGTACCGCCTAATAAGTCAAACTGTCCGCTAATAGAAGGTGTTTCTTTATTGCCTTCTTTCACAGATAAACCTAAATAAGAAGAACTTCGTCTACCATACTGGGCTCCAAATCCACCTCCCTGAAAAACGGCATTGTCAATTACCCTAGGCGCAAAAATACTAAATCGACCACCATTAGGGTCTGTAAACCCACCATAACTGCCTTCTAAGTGTGACAAATTATACATTGGGATATCGTCCACCATATACACATTATCTCGTGTACCTTGCCCCCTTACAGCAATGGCAGAAAACTGACCACCACTACTTGTCACGCCAGGCAAAATACCAATAGCCCTAAAAACATCTCCCTGAGCTCCAGGGTTTCTGAAAATTTCCTCTCTTGAAAAGGAATAAGTTGAAACTGGTAAAGTAGGATCATTTTCATTTTTGAAAGATTTCACCACAACTTCTTCTGTGGTAATCACATCGTCCAATAATTCAATTTCTAAATAATTGGTTTTATTTCTGGTCACTACCACTTCGGTAATCAATTTATTTTGATACCCCATAGAAGACACTTCAATAACATGACTTCCCTCAGGAACATTGTTGATGGTGAATATGCCCGAAGTATCCGTCGAACCGCCTACACCTATATTTTGAACCATCACTCTTCCGCCAACTATGGGTTGTTTGGCAGATTTCTCTATTAATTTTCCTTTGATGGTTCCTACCTGACTGTATGCAAAAAGACTACTGAACACAAAAGAGACTAGTGTAAATATTTTTTTCATTCTTGAATAGTTTATGATTTCAAAAGTAGAGTTTCAGGCAAATATAGAAGTTATGCATTAGGTTATCAAACTAAGAATCTCGGTAAAAGGATGGATATTCCACTGTGAAATAATATTTCTGGATAAAAATCATGTAATAAATAAAAAATAACAAACCTTTGTAACCAATTATATATGAATCAAAAATGGCATGGTATTAGAAATACTCTTTGAAGATGAACATTATATTGCCATCAACAAGCCCCATAATTTACTGGTACACCGCACAAAAATTTCTGAAGAAAAAGAGGCTTTTGCCTTGCAATATTTGAGAGATCAGGTCAATAAAATAGTATTCCCTTGTCATCGCTTAGACAGTAAAACGGCAGGAGTATTGTTGTTTGCATTGAGTCATGAAGCTGACGTCGCGATGCAAAAACAATTTATGGATCATGAAACCCACAAAGAATATATCGCCATGGTTAGAGGACATATTCCAGAAGAAGGAATTGTAGACAAACCTCTGGCCAAAGAAAACGGCAAACTACAAGATGCCTATACCACCTACAAATGTTTGCAAAAAACAGAAATGGATTTTGAAGTAACAAGGTACCCGACAAGCAGGTATTCGTTGGCATTATTTATACCTAAAACAGGAAGAATGCATCAATTAAGACGCCATGCAGCACACTTAAGACACTATATTTTGGGAGATAAAAAACACGGAGACAATACACAAAACAATTATTTTGAAAAACATCATGGCTTTTACGACATGATGTTACATGCTTCTGTATTGGAATTTATTCATCCATTTACCCAAGAAAAAACAAGTATCAAAGCGCCATTTCAAGAAACGTTTAAGGCTATGGCCAAATTTTTAAAGTTTGATTTGGAAAGATATTAGACTTTTAATATTCTAGTTATTAATTCGCCCTACTGGTAACTTTTAGGAGCCATTCGGAAAAGTAAATAAGGCTTCTATGAAGCCAATTAAAATTTTCATTCATAAACGTATGGTGGTTTTTAATCATGAGGGGTTTTTTTGCTCCACCGCTCGCACCCATGTAATGTATAACTTCACCTTCAGGAATATAATGAATTTCATAACCAGCTTTGTGAATATCAAAACACCATTTTAAATCTTCACAATACATAAAAAAATCATCGTGCAAATGATGGTTTGGAAGTTGTGTTAAAACATTTTTAGGAAACATGAAAAAAGCCCCCCAAGTCCAATCAACTTTGGCTACCGATTTATAATCAAAAAAACCAGCCAAAAGCAATTGAGCACCCAATTTTGGCAGGAACTTTTGAATCCGAAAAAGCTCTAATAAATTATACACCACATTGGGAAATCGCTGACAGGTAGATTGAATTCTTCCATCAGGAAAAATCAATTTGGTAGTCACAACGCCAACTTTAGCATGCGAGTGCAAATATTCATAACAAATAGAAACCGCATCATTTACCAGCACAGTATCGCTGTTTAACAACAAGATATACTGCCCGATAGCTTTTTCAATCCCTAAATTATTTCCTTTGGAGAAACCTACATTTTCTACACTTTTAACTAAAACTATATTCGGGAATTTTTCTAAAAAAACATCAGGATTACATTCAGTACTCGCATTGTCAACCAAAATTATTTCATAGTCAAGTCCATGACATTTGTCATAAATACTTTGAATACAATTATAAGTTAATTGATAAGTATTATAATTGATAATAATGATGGATACTTTTACCATTTAATACCTAGGATTTGAAAAACTTTTGAAAAAAGTTTAGAATTTTTGATCAATAATTCTATGCTAGAATATGTTTTTAATTGTTCAAATTGACGATTTTCATCTTCTAATAATTCATCAATGGTTTCACCTTTTATTAAAACCAATTCATGCCAAACAGCCCCATCAATAGGATGAAAATCTGTCCATTCAGTATAATTGTCAGCATTTAACTTTTTCCAACGTTGGAAAAAAGCCTGAACATCAAAATCATTTTTATGCCCCCAGTTGCTTATTTTCTGTTGAATTTCAGTTTCACTCCTGGCCCATGATTGATGTAAAACAGGGCTATCCAACTTATAATTAAAATAGCCATTCATTCTACCATAATCATAATGCGGTTTATTGGAAATAAAAGGCATCCATTCTGTTTGACCTTTAATTAACACATAACCATTTTCAACTTTCTTGAATAAAGTCAAAAATGGCATACTGATATTGATTTCTTTTTTAAAATTAGATTTTTTCAAAAATGAAACTACTTCTTTAATATTCAAAAAATATTCATCAACATCAATTTGAATATGCCAAGAGCCATCTATCCCTAATTTATTAGCGATACAATTCCTTTGGTAAACCTCATTTGCCATAGGATTTTTTTTATCCTGATAAAAATCATCTTCATAAACAATAATTTTGTTATCCGTGTCAATATCCTTAACGTATTGATAAAAAGAGGGATTATCAAATTCAAAAATATTACCTGTCCAGGATTGCCTGTTGATATCTAAGGACAAACAAATTGCATCAACTTCTTTATATATAATAGGCAATGCTATTTTGAGCATTTCCCAATCATATGCGATACAAATCCCTACTTTTATTTTTGGTATCATTTTATATTATTCAATCTTTTTTAAAACTAAAAATAACACTCAAAAAAATTATTTTAACATGCGTTTTGTATGATAAATCACATCTTTTAACATTTTCATGGAAGCAAATGGATTTTTACATACCGCTTTAAAATACCAAGCATATCCTTCTCTAAATTTATCCTCATTAAATGTCTGCACTGCGTTGTCTAGCAATGACAAGTAATCATTTTCCAAAAGTGTAGGAAGTTCTATCAGGAAGGGTTTTAATTTTGCAATTTTTGCTTCAAGAGGTAACATTTCTATTGAAGTAAAGCTGTTTTTTGCCAATAATTTATCCATTATTTCTTTCTTTATGCGGTACCAATAGTGATACACAATATCCTCACAAGGCTTCAAAGTGGTAAATTTTTGAAGCATAATTGAAAAAGCATATTGCTCACTTGCATGGTTTTTAGTTTCCGGATAAAATTGATCTGTCAAATGATAAACATCATTGATAAATCGATGGTGACTATAGTGAAAACACATAACACCTGCATTCCAAGAACAATCTTCTGATTTAACGACCATTTTCTCCCCTTCTGCAAGTTCAAATGTACGCGAATTGATTAGATTATAAAAAGCTTGAAAAGTCTCTCCACTTGGTAAAGGCATTTTCTTTATATCAGAAAATGGATATTCTAACAAGTGCATAAAAGAATTATTCTCCTCCACTGCATTAAAAATCCCTACCGGATTCTCAATAAAGAAAGTATCTGAATCAAAATAAAATATATTCGCTTCAGGGTTTGAGATGAAAGTTTCCTCAATTAAAGCAATTTTCATGCGGTGTAAAAAATCAATCTCACCCCTCATTACTTTCACTTTTGCTGGCGTAAGCAGCACATAGTCTACCTCAATTCCAGCCAACCAGTTTTTAAAAAAACCAGGATTATCGGTATATAAAACAACTTTAATTTTATCAAGTCCTGAATTCCAATGAACAAAAGCAGACAAAACAGCCAGTATAGCTCTTTTGTATTCAGATTCTTTTCCGAATGATTGTGTGAGGAATATATGTTTATTGTCTTCTATTGATTGCATTCGTATTTTTTTTATTTGTTAGCCAAAATTTTACTCATTAGGTAAAATTTTCTTGAACAAAACTTCAGCATTACAATTATACATTTTTTTTATCTAATCCTTATTATTTTTTGACTTTTATACTCGAATACTAGCTTTAGTCTAAATTCATTCATTAACTCAAATACAACAAACGGCTTGGATTGCATTTTGCTTCTGCCATTTGTGTATATTGAACTTCTAGTAAATTTATCTATATCAACTTATGTAATACAATTATAGAATATTTTAAAAGCTTAATTGATTTTATTAATGCTCATTTAAAACAGAACATATATTTTTGAAGACAATGACTGTCAGGTAAAATGCCCAAGGCAAACTTATTAAAATAATTGAATAAATTGTCAATATAGGGTTTATATCCGTAAAAATCCACCCTATCCGCATAATCTGCGTTCCAATTATTTATTCTTTTAAAGAATAAATAAAAATTAAACACAGATGGAGCCGATTAAGCAATTTAAAGCTGATTAATTATCAGAATATCTTCTATTATTTCAAATAAAACTGGAATTTTAATGCGTTTGCTCTGAGTCTAATTTACTCTTTAATGAAAATGTTCTGTTAAGGCTACACATTTGTTTTGAAGACAATGATTGTCATGTAAAAACATCTTTGAAGGTAAAAAAGGCTTGAATATATTGATGGGAGAGGGAATATAAAACGTCTCCATTTTAATATTTCACAAAAATGAATACCCTATTTGATAAAGTAAACCCAATAGCGAATTAAAAACGTCTCCATTTATTATTCTTCCAAATAATACTCCCTGATAATCTGTTATAGTTCGGGTAATTTTATAAATTTGTCGATTGCATGGTTAAACCTCTATTGGAAATATGGCACTGGTTGAAATGGTAATGCCGAAAATGGGCGAGAGTATCATGGAAGGAACAATCCTGAAATGGCTCAAAAATGTTGGTGATCACATCAAACAAGACGAAGCTGTACTCGAAGTTGCTACTGATAAAGTAGATACTGAAGTACCAAGTTCCTATGCAGGAGTGCTCAAGCAAATTTTATGTTTTGAAGGTGAGGTTGTTGCAGTTGGTAAAACAATCGCCATTTTAGAAGTAGAAGGCGCCGAAAACAAATCTATTTCAGAAGTACATTTAGCACCCGTTATTGAAGTCAGTGCTCCAACAGTTAACGCTGAAAAACCAACAGAAGCTACCACCAATCATAATTCCAACCGATTTTATTCTCCTCTGGTCATGAACATTGCCCGAGAGGAAAAAATCAGCATGGAAGAACTTGAAAAAATCAAAGGAACTGGTAAAGACGACAGGGTTACCAAACAAGATATTTTTAGTTTCCTAGAGTCTAGAAAAAACACACCAGCACCATCCACTCCAGCACCGGCAAATGCACCGATTCAGGTTCCAATTCAAACCATACCTTTTGTCAAAGAACCTGACCATGTTCAACTAAAACCTGCCTCTTCCTATACAGGACAACATGAGCTGATTGAAATGGACCGTATGCGCAAAATGATTGCACAACGCATGGTTGACAGCAAAAGGATTGCGCCTCACGTTACTTCTTTTGTAGAAGCTGATGTTACCAATATTGTGTATTGGAGAAATCGCATGAAACAGGAATTTCAAAAAAGAGAAGGTGATACGATTACCCTTACGCCTATTTTTATTGAAGCCATTGCCAAAGCCATGAAAGATTATCCAATGATGAATGTATCAGTGGAAGGTGAAAATATTATTGTTAAAAAAGACATCAATATCGGAATGGCAGTTGCCCTGGGAAATGGCAACCTGATTGTTCCTGTCATTAAAAATGTAGACCAACTCAATATTGTTGGCATCACCAAAAAAGTAAACGACCTGGCCCGACGCGCAAGAGATGGAAAATTAACTCCTGATGATTTGGCTGACGGTACATATACCATGTCAAATGTGGGTTCTTTTGGAAATGTAATGGGTACACCTATTATTGTTCAACCACAAGTTGGTATTATGGCTTTTGGTGCCATTCAAAAGAAACCAGCAGTAATTGAAACCGAATTTGGAGATGCAATTGCTATTCGTCATTTGATGTATTTATCTCACAGTTACGACCATAGGGTAGTTGATGGTTCACTTGGAGGCATGTTCGTAAGACGTGTAGCCGACTACCTTGAAAAATTCGACATCAATAGAAAAATATGGTAATTCCAACATTTAGTTTAACGTAACCTGTAGTTAATCAACTATTGGTTACGTTATTAAACTGTTATTTTTTCAAGGTTAATTTGTGTTAAATAAAAAAATCCTTTACTTTCGTAAATAACGCTTAAGAAACCTGCTTAAAATTAAAGTTCACTCCTTTCTTCATTATGAAAAAATTAAACCTGATTGTATTAGCCATTTTAGTATTCAATAGTTTTCAAGTATGGGCAACCTACATACACCAATTTGAAACAAGTGATGGATTGACCAAAGTTTTAATTAAAGCCGATACGGTAAACCAACTCTTTATAAAACCAACTGTATATGGCTTTATTGACAACAACAATAAAGTAGTTTTTGAAATTGAATGTGACTATGTTGGAAATTTTCACAACGGAGTAGCAAAAGTAAAAAAAGGCTCAAAATTTGGTTTCATCAACAAAGAAGGAAAATTTATCATTGAAGCGAAATACAATACAGTTTCCGATTTCTCAGAAGGTTTGGTGGCTGTAGGTGATTCAAGTGATCAATTCGACAAAATCGTTGATATCAACAACAAGGTCATCGGTACATTTGAAAAGAAAATTATTTTATCAAACCGAGTGAGCGGAGAAGGTCTTCAAAATGGTTTGGTATTGATTACTGAAGACAATTTTGGTTATAAATTTTCTGAAGGATTAATCAATATTGAAAATAAGTTTTATGAAAAATCAGGTAAAATAAAATTCAATATTCCGGGAAACAGCAAAGATTGCAAAAATGGAATGATTTTATTTTCTGTAAATATCAATGAAAATGGTGACCCCAAATACGGTTATTGTGATTGTCAAGGAAAGCCACTTCTTTCTCCTCAGTACGATGTCGCTTATGACTTTTCCGTGGACAGGGCAATTGTAGGTAAAAAAGGTAAAAACTTAAAGTTTTTTGAAATCAATAAAACAGGAAAAATTCTACGTTTTGTATCTCAAAAATAAAGAATGTCATTCTTCCGACATACTAAAAAGACCAGTGTTAGCTGGTCTTTTTTTATTTACAACATCAGGGCAAACGCTCTAAAATAAATAGACTAAAAATTCAATGTAAAAACCTCATCCCAACCCCTTCTCCTTTGGAGAAGGGGTTGGGATTCCGATGAAATGATAATTATTTTTTTGAAAACGAGTAGGTTTGCTATGAATTAATCACAAATTTATGATTAATGGACAACTCCCTCTCCTTTATAATGGAGCATGAGCGTGCTAATTTACGAGCGTATTGCTGGGTTGGGGAGAGGATTTTGAGCTACTTTTATTTAAATGCGTTTGCCTTGACCCTATATATGCTTAATTACAATATTAAAAAACAAAAAACTATCAGCATTAGATAGTGCATAATAAAACTGTTGATTAATTTCATCCCAGTCACAAAAGGCTTATAAAGCGCCGACTAACCGCCCAGTACATTGCCCAGAATTTTGGCAATTTCTCTTTCCATTTTTTTCAATTCCATACTGATCATTAAGTAGTTTTCCATTTCACTTTCGTTCTGGGTCTCTCCTATTTTCTTATGGTTTTCACGCATCATCATTTTAATGTTTTCCCATTTCAAATGATTTACGGCATTGTAAGCACTTTGAAAGGGATCCTCGTCCAATGGAGGAATAATAATATGGTATTGCTTTTCCCAGTTTTCACTTACCTCATACCTTTCAACAGACATGTCTATGGCTTCTTTGGCAATTTCCTGGTCTTGATGAGAAGTAAAAAATTTAAACTCAGGAACAGCACCCAATTCCAGTTGCTCCTTAAAAACCGCCAGCATTTTAACATGAACTGGAATACGAATTTCAATGTCCTCAATTTCTAAAAACACATATTGATATAAAAATGAATCATTTAAAACCGAATTGGGGAATGACAACAATAGCCGAATCACTTCTCTTTCACGCAGCAACAATGAATCTACCGTTTGTGATTCTGGTTGTGCGGAAGTTAATTGTTCGTTGTTGAGTATATCAACCAAAGTGGCTTCATCGGCCAATTCAGTTGGAGTTGCTACTTCTCTCTGTTGTTTATTGAGTTTGAGTTTTAATTTATTGTACTCATTCACCAAAATGTCTTCTGAAATTTCGAGCAAATTGCTACACTGTTTCAAAAAAACACTGGCCTTAATGGAATCAGGAATTTTAACAATACTGTTGATTACTTCCTTGATGGTATCGGCACGTTTTACCGGATCATTTTGTGCTTCATCCAGAAAAAGTCGGGTTTTAAAAGTAATAAAATCGACTGCATTGTTGGCGATATATGCCTTAAATGCCTCCTCTCCTACTTTTCTGACATAACTGTCAGGATCATCTTTGTCTGGGAACAAAACTACTTTTACGTTCAAGCCTTGCTCCAAAATCAAATCTATCCCGCGTATAGAGGCCTTAATACCAGCGGGATCGCCGTCATAAAGCACAGTGATATTTTCAGTGTAGCGGGAAATCAATTTAATTTGCCCTTCGGTTAATGAAGTTCCTGAAGAAGCAACTACATTGTTGACGCCATTTTGATGCAAGGAAACCACATCGGTATAGCCTTCCACCAAAAAACAGCTATCCAATTGACGAATGGCATTTTTTGATTGGAAAATCCCATACAGCACTTGGTTTTTGATATATACTTCACTCTCTGGAGAGTTTAAATATTTCGGTTGATTTTTATCAGTTTTTAAAATTCGGGCACCAAATGCAATTACTTTTCCTGCTACATTATGTATCGGAAACATCACACGCGCCCTAAACCTGTCGAATTGTTTTTTCTCTTCCGGCTTCACTACCGTCAATCCAGCCTTTTCAAGTACTTCAAGGTTAAACTGTTCGCTCAATGCCTGTTTGGTCAAAGCATCCCAAGAATCCATACTATAACCCAATTCAAACACTTGAATCGTTTTATCGTTGAATCCTCTTTCTTTGAAATAACTTAAACCTATCCCTTTCCCTTCACTGGTTTCCAACAGGTTATGAGAAAAATGCTTTTTAGCATAGTTCAATGCAATCAACATACTTTCCCTGAAAGTTTGTTCCTGCACATTCACTACCTGCGTAACATCTTCTTCAATCGGAATATTGTATTTGTTTGCCAGGTAACGGATAGCCTCTACATAAGACATTTTATCCGTTTCCATCACAAACTTGATGGAATCACCAGAGGCGCCACAACCAAAACATTTATATATACCTTTGGCAGGTGAGACGTAAAATGAGGGGGTTTTCTCGTTATGAAAAGGACAACAAGCGGTAAAATTCTGACCACGCTTTTTTAAAGGCGTATAATCATTCACCACATCATAAATGTCAGCCGTTTGTTGTACTTGCGCTATGGTATATTTTGAAATCATGAAGCGTACAAAAGTACTGAAAAATTCACTTAAATTAACAATATATTCAAGACATTAAACCTTAAGTCATATCATACAGGGCAAACGCATTAAAACAATACCATACGCTATTCACTGATTCAGGCCTCATCCCAACCCTTCTCCTGAAGGAGAAGGGCTTTACATCCAGGTGAATTTTATCCTTTTTTTCTTAAAATAAGAAAATGATGCATAATTGAATCACAAATTTGTGATGAAAGTCTAGCTTTCTCTTCTGTCGATATGATAGGGTGAAATTAAATAATTGCCAATAATGTTAGCAATCAATATCATTTAATCTGCGTTCAATAATACAATAGCATATTGTAATTCACCCAACGGGTGATAATTAATAATTTGTATCAAAATAAAATGACCTGAAAACAAATTTAAATTGGTTAAACTCAGCAGCAATTAACACGATTATGACCCTTTTAAATTTGGCCTATTTTATACTTTTTACAATAGGAATTAAATGCTTTTTTTGTGTAGATTTGTTGGTTAATAAAACCATTATTTAGCATTTATAATCCTTTTATCCATCAAGATGAAAAAGCACCTAACACTGTTACTTGTAATTCTTAGCTTTACCATTACCGTATTTTCTCAAACCGAAAAGTACCAAACCCAAACCCTCACAGAAGCGGGATACACCTACGAAACCGTTACCAATGATCCGCTCAAAGCAAGGATTTATACCTTAAAAAATGGCCTTAAAGTATACATGACCGTGTACAAAGATGCTCCTAGAATACAAACTTTTGTGGCTGTAAAAGCAGGCAGCAAAAATGATCCATCCAATGCTACTGGCTTGGCCCATTATTTAGAACATATTTTGTTTAAAGGTACTTCGCAATTTGGAACAGCCAATTGGGAAAAAGAAAAACCAATGATTGACAAAATTGAAAACCTTTATGAAGTATACCGCAAAACCACAGATTCATTAAAACGAAAATCTATTTACCATCAAATTGACAGCGTTGCTGGTCTGGCTGCGCAATATGCCATTGCCAATGAATACGACAAAATGCTGGGCGGCATTGGTGCTTCAGGAACAAATGCTTATACCTATGTAGAACAAACCGTTTATGTCAACGAAATTCCAAGCAATCAAATAGAAAAGTGGGCACAAATTGAAGCGGAAAGATTTAGAGAAGTTACTCCCCGACTTTTCCATACAGAATTGGAAGCCGTATATGAAGAAAAAAACAAAGGACTCGACAATGACCGCAGAAAAGTGTGGGAACTGATGTTTGAGGGCTTGTTTCAAAAACATACTTATGGTACACAAACGACTATCGGAACCATCGAACATTTAAAAAATCCTTCTATCAAGGAAATTAAAAAATACTTTGACACGTATTATGTGCCCAACAATATGGCCATTTGTTTGAGTGGCGATTTTGACCCAACAACTACCATCAAAACCATTGATAAATATTTTAGTAACCTAAAATCAAAATCTGTTCCTTCTTTTACGCCTGCTATTGAAGCAACTATTACTGCGCCAATAGTTAAAACTGCTGTTGGACCCGATGCGGAAAGTATAAGTTTGGCTTTTCGTTTTCCTGGCAATAAAACCAGAGAAGCCTTGATGGTAGAATTGGTAAGCATGATCCTATCAAATGCACAGGCAGGTTTGATTGACCTAAACTTAAACCAGGAACAAAAAATATTGGGAGGCTACTCTTACCCGTTAAATCTCAATGATTACTCCGCCCATATTCTTGGAGCACAACCAAGAGAAGGTCAAACCTTAGAGGAAGTAAGAGACTTGTTACTTTCACAATTGGAGTTAATCAAACAAGGTAAATTTGATGAATGGTTGCTTAAAGCCATTATCTATGATTACAAAATCAGCAAAATGCGTGAGTTTGAAAACAACAAAGAAAGGGCCGACGCTTTCGTCACTGCATTTGTCAGTGGCATGGATTGGAAAGAATATATCGCCAAAATCGACTTGTTAGAAAAAATATCCAAAGCGGACATCATTGACTTCGTCACCAAAAACTACAGCAATAATTATGTAGTCATTTACAAAAGAACTGGAACGGATAAGAACATCAAAAAAGTAGACAAACCTACCATTACTCCTGTTACAGTAAACAGAGAAGCACAATCACCCTTTTACAAAATCGTGATGGCTCAGGAAGCGAGCATTATCAACCCTGTGTTTATTGATTACAACAAAGACATTCAAAAACTCAGGTTACAATCCGGAATTGAAGTTTTATACAAGAAAAATGAGGAGAATGAAATTTTCAACCTCTATTATATCCTGAATTTTGGAAACAACAACAATCCTAAAATGAGCTTGGCGATTCAGTACTTAGAGTACTTGGGAAGTAACCAATTTAAGGCAGAAGAATTGAAAAAAGAGTTTTACAAATTGGGCTGTACTTTTGGCGTATTCTCTTCTGAAGACAAAGTATATGTGACATTGAATGGCTTGAATGAAAACTTCATCGCTGCCACCAAATTGTTTGAATCCTTTTTACTCAATCCACAAGCTGACACTTTAGCGCTTCAAAACATGGTAGATGGCATCCTCAAAAGCAGGACAGATGCGAAGAAAAGTAAGGGTACCATTTTAAACAAAGGATTAGTAAGTTATGCCAAACATGGCACAAAATCACCCTTTACGAATAACCTTTCTGAAGAAGAACTGAAAGCACTCAAACCTGAAGAGTTGATTGTATTGATCAAATCTATCAATTTATACGAACACCATATCTTGTATTATGGCCCTAAAAACACAACAGAGTTGGTCGAAAACATGGACAAAATCCACGTCGTACCTTCAATTAGAAATCCGGTTCCAGAACCAGTACATTTTACCGAATTGACTTTTGACAGCAATACCGTTTATTGGGTAAATTATGATATGGTGCAAGCAGAATTGGTATTGTTAAGTAAATCAGTGAATTACAACAAAGATTTAATGCCAGTGATTTCACTTTACAATGAATATTTTGGTGGAAGTATGAGCTCTATCGTTTTTCAGGAAATCAGGGAATCTAAAGCCTTGGCTTATGCCGTAAAATCAAGTTACATGATTGCGAAAGAAGCCAACAGGTCAAACTACAATTACTCATACATAGGCACGCAAGCAGATAAACTGGCGGAAGCATTGGCCGGAATGCAGGAATTATTGACCAAGATGCCAGAAGCCACCACTACCTTCAACATTTCTAAAGATGCCATCATCAACACCATAGAAACGGAACGCATCACCAAAGCAAACATTTTATTCAACTATGAAACCAGCAAAAAATATGGCATAGACCATGACATTAGGGCTGATGTTTACAAAGCGGTTAAAAACATGAACTTCAATGACATTAAAATATTCCAGGAGAAATACATCAAAGGTTTGCCTCAAAAAATATTGGTGATTGGCTCAAAAGACAAATTGAATTTTGATGTATTGAAAAAATACGGTAAAGTCAAAGAGCTTACTTTAAAAGAAGTATTTGGATATTAATATTGAAATAAAATTCAAAATAAAGTAGCATAACGACTTACATTCATGAACACTCCTATTCCTGATTTTTCAGGTAACCTGCTATTTCCTATATTCTTACGAATGGATAAACTACGTATCTTAGTAGTAGGTGGAGGATTGGTTGGAACAGAAAAAATACTGGCGATTTACAAAAGCAGTCCCAATGCCAAAGTGACCTTGGTAGCACCTGAAATAAGCCATGAAATTATAGCCCTGACGGCAACCTGCTTCCAACTTACCCTGGTAAAAAAACCTTTTGACGAGAGCGACCTCCACAATATGGATTTAGTGATTGCCGCGACCAACATCAAAACATTAAATAGTGCAGTAAAAGAAGCCGCTAAAACACGGAAAATTTTAGTGAACGTAGCCGACACCCCCGACGATTGTGATTTTTATTTGGGATCAATTGTTAAAAAAGGCGATTTGAAATTGGCCATTTCTACCAATGGCAAATCACCAACCTTTGCCAAAAGATTAAGAGAAACCTTCGAAGAAATACTTCCTGCAAGCATACAAAGCATATTAGACAATTTGAGCGCTATTCGACAAAAAATGAAAGGCGACTTTAATGATAAAGTTGAAAAATTGAACGAGTTAACATCAGTACTAAGAAAATCAGACCATGAGGAGAAAATTTAAAAAAGACATTTTTTTAGAAAATTTGGAAATAGTTGACATCGCTGAAGAAGGACGTGGCGTGGCGCGTCATGAAGACTTGGTGATATTTGTAGAAAAAACAGTTCCTCTTGATGTGGTTGATGTAAAGTTGACCATGAAAAAGAAAAATTATGCGGAAGCAACCCCTATCCTATTCCACAAAAAATCACCTTACCGTGAAGAACCATTCTGTACACATTTTGGCACTTGTGGTGGCTGCAAATGGCAAAATATGAGTTATGAACGTCAATTAATTTACAAACAAAAACACGTCACCGATTGCCTGACCAGAATCGCCAAAGTAGCTTTACCTGAGCCTGAACCAATTTTGGGATCAGAAATCAGAAAATACTACCGTAACAAATTGGAGTTCACTTTTTCAAACAAACGCTGGTTAACCACCGAACAAAAAAGAGACGAAGAAAACCAGGGATCGATGTTGGCTTTAGGCTTTCACGTGCCTAAAAAATTCGACAAAATTATTGACGTAGAAACCTGTCATTTGCAAGAAGACCCAAGCAATGCCATTCGTTTAGCCATTAAAAAATTCACGGAAGAAAACGATTTTACCTATTTCGACATCAAACAACAGGTTGGCTTAATGCGCAATTTGGTCATCAGAATTGCCAGTACAGGAGAAATGATGGTCATCGTACAGTTTTATGAAGACGATGAAACCAAACGCAACCTGTTGATGCATTTTGTGAAGGAACAATTTCCTGAAATCACTTCTTTGATGTACATCATCAACCAAAAAGGAAACGATTCTTTTCATGACCAAGACATTGTACTGTTTCATGGTGTGGGCTACATTGAAGAAGCAATGGAAGGCTTAAAATTCAGGATTGGCCCAAAATCTTTTTACCAAACCAACTCTTTACAAGCTTATGAATTGTATAAAATCACGAGAGATTTTGCTGGATTAACAGGCAATGAAGTCGTTTATGACCTGTATACAGGAACAGGAACCATCGCCAATTTTGTAGCCCAAAAAGCAAAAAAAGTAGTGGGGGTTGAATACGTTCCTACCGCCATAGATGATGCGCAGGTAAATGCTAGCATCAACAACATCACCAATACTACCTTTTTTGCGGGCGACATGAAAGAGGTATTGACCAATGCATTTGTATCCAAACACGGTCAGCCTGATGTCATCATCACCGACCCTCCTCGTGCTGGAATGGATGCTGCGGTGATTGAAGTAATCTTAAATGCCGCGCCACAAAAAATTGTATACGTAAGCTGTAATCCAAGTACCCAAGCAAGAGATTTGGTTTTACTAGATGCCGCCTATCAGGTAACCAAAGTTCGCGCGGTAGACATGTTTCCTCACACCCATCATGTGGAGAGTGTAGTATTGTTAGAAAGAAGGTAGAAAATAAGTTGAAAATATTAAAAGGGCAACTAAAAAAGTTGTCCTTTTTTATTGATTTAAAGACAGTTACGAAATTTTGAGTTTCAAATACCTTCGACACAAGGTGGAAGGCATTGATACAACCGCAACGGGAAATATTACCAGCGGTATTATCTAATTTGTTTACTTATTTTGTATCGTTATGAAGTATTTTTGTATAAATAATTTGTGCAAAATTTTGTAGCTAATAAAAAATTTCGCCTACATTTACAATTGATTACGAAATCAAAACTATTTCAATCTTATATTGTTTTGCTACATAAAATACCACAAAAAAATTTAGTAGTAATATATAACGGCTAAACATTTTTAAATATCGTCAATAGTTTAATATTATTTAGTTTTTTAAGTTTTTAGGAATGTTAATTGATGCGTATACGGTTGTCCCAACAAGTGAGGTGGAATTTGAGTTTGAATGTGATTGCGACAGTGGAATAATAAAGAAAGTTGTTCGTTATGATTTGCTGAGCACTAAATTAGGAGATAAAGATTTATACAATTTAGCGTTTGGTCCTTATAATGAAGATGGTAAAATACTTGACAGTAAAAAAACAAATACAAATGATTTACTAAAAACATTAGTAACAGTTGCCAAAACAAGTATATATTTTACCGATGCATATACAAATGTGGTTATATATGCGAAAGGATATAACGAAGCAAGAACAAGATTATATCAAATACATATTCATAAATTCTAAGATGAAATTCACGAAATTTTTATCATTTATGGTCTAAGAAAAAATTACCCTTACGAATTATTTAAGAAAGAGCGAAATTATAATTACGAAGCTTTTTTAGCAAAACGAAAAATTCACTAAAAAATTAATTATTATGAAAAATTTAGAGAATAAAAATGCGAAACCAATTGTTAAACCAATTGAAAAAATGACAATTGATGATTTTTTTGATTTAAAATTAAAAATGGCTAATGAACATTTAAAATCTTTAATGCCTTACAATAAGGAATTGACATTAAAATAAAGCAAACACAAACTTAACCATATACTTCTAATTTAAGATTTTTTCATATCTTAAACTATTGTCTAATTTTCGGGGAGCAGCACATTCAATAACACATACTTATAAAAGCAGGTGTATTCAAACAAATGTAAAGGATTTAAATGAATTTTGAGACTAAGGTTCCTAGAAAGCTGTGCATCGCCACGCTCTTCCGAATTTACATTTCGGAAGCTCTATCTATCGTAGGATTT
>Ga0209353_10000293_pt1 | contig 31072 bp, 41 predicted proteins | sample LauGreSpBDMM15SD_2_FD_187561 | JGI IMG/M metagenome (GOLD analysis project Ga0209353, IMG submission 187561) | Freshwater lake microbial communities from Lake Michigan, USA - Sp13.BD.MM15.SD (SPAdes) (version 2) | ecosystem: Environmental > Aquatic > Freshwater > Lake | place: Lake Michigan... | reverse complement strand
GATGTACAATTAAGATGTGAGTTTGAAATTTACCCAATTTCAGAGGAAACAGAACACGAGCCAGAATCAGGCGGTCAAATGTATGACTTGTTTATTTACGTTAGGGATATAGAGGTTTCAGACCTACTTAACGAAGATCAAATCATTGACATTAAGGAGAGAATTAATTTACAAATAGAATCAGAATTATGAAAATCTACGCAAAATTATTAGAGGCAAAATTAGAAATGGGAAAAGTTTTAAAAACAAAAACTAACCCACATTTTAAAAACACTTATGCGGATATAAACGCATTAATTGAAACAGTTGAGCCAATACTATTATCTAAGGGTTTAATATTATTACAACCTATTGAAAATGGGAAAGTTTACACTAGAATAGTAGATGCTGAATCAGAACAATCAATTGAATCATTTATTGATTTACCAACAACTGGAACACCTCAGGCAATGGGTAGTGCAATTACTTACTATCGTAGATATACTTTACAAAGTTTATTATCTATGCAAGCGATGGACGACGATGGGCAGTTAGCAAGTCAACCACAACCTAAACAGTTACCAATTTGCTCAGACCTTTTATTTGACAAAGCGGTGGCTAGGTATGAAGGATTAGAGTTAGATGTATTTGACAAATTAATTAAAGCCTATACATTAACACCTAAGCAAGTTTTAGAAATTAACGAAATAACAAACAAATAGAAATTATGGAAAATTTACAAAGACAAAGCGTAATAGAAGTTACACCAACAACATTGCAAGATTACTTCGGAATACTAATTGAAGCGGTTAGGAATGGTGAGTTAAACCCGTTAGAGTTGTACGGTAAAGCGAAAGAGATTGAAGACCTTGCACAGAAAGTTAAAATAGAAGTGCAATCTTTAGCAATTGAGGAAGCAGAAAAACGTACAGAAAAGACATTTAACTTTGGAAACTTTAAAGTTACTAAAGTAGAGGGTAGACGAATGATTGACTATTCTAATATTGAGGAGTATCAAATCGCTAAGGCTAATTTAAAAGAGATTGAAGATAAATATAAACAAGTGGCTTTATCATCGTTGGCTAGTTTAGATGAATCAACTGGAGAGATACTTAAACGTCCAATTATAACGTTTAGCAAAAATTCAATATCAATTAAGAATGTATAAGATATTAATAGGAGCTTCAATAGGCATAGTGTTAATACTATGCCTTAGAACACACAAAGAAAAAGAACAGTTACAAATACTAGAATTAAATGAAACAGAATATAGAAGTAATAAAGGAAGTGAAACAAACTACCTACCGTTCAGCAGGTCGCCCGAAGATAAACAACGCAAAGATTGTAAAGGCATTGATTCCAATTGAGCGAATTTGTGAATTTAAGGAAGTAGTTAAGTCATTTCAAAAATAGCATATAACGGATGGTGCTACACGATGGTAGCATATTAAACACAGTACTTGCTACTATCTTGTAACACTTGTTATATGAAGTAGCCACTAAAATAAATTTAAAACATAGTAAATTATGGCAAGAATATTAGTAGCTTGTGAAGAAAGCCAAGCAATAACAAAAGCATTTAGAAAATTAGGACATGAAGCATTTAGTTGTGATTTACTTCCTTGCAGTGGAGGATACCCCGAATGGCATTTACAACAAGATGTATTTGAAGTGATTAATAAAGGTTGGGATTTAATGATCGCTCACCCACCTTGTACATATTTATCGGTTGCAGGTGCATGGGCAATGTACAATAAGGATGGAAGCATAAATGAAACGAGAAAGAATAATCAAGAAGATGCACTTGATTTTGTACGAAAACTTATGAATGCACCTATTGAAAGAATAGCTATTGAAAATCCAGTGAGTGTGATTAGCAGTCAAATTAGAAAACCTGACCAAATTGTACACCCGTATCATTTTGGAGAAAAAGCAAGCAAAAGCACTTGTTTATGGTTGAAAAACTTACCAAAGTTAAAACATACAAACGTAGTTGAAAAGGGGGAGTTTAAAACGTGGATTGATAAAAAAACAGGTAAGGAGAAACGACAAGCAACTTGGATTTATGAATGTTTACAACAATCAAAATCACCAGAACATTTACGAACACTAAGAAGTAAAACATTTCAAGGGATTGCGAATGCTATTGCGGAACAATGGAGTGAAGTATTGCCCACGTTGGCATCTGAAGCACGAAGCGAGAATTGTTAGGCTATTTCATATAACTTGCTTATTGTCGCTATATCTCGCATATACAACAAAAAAAATAATTTATCAATAACTGTCTAAATACTAGGCAGTTATTTTTTTGCTTGTTAATTATTTTAAAAATAATGTGAATATTGTTTGGTAGTTCAATAAAGAGTACTTATATTTGTCATATACAAAACGCAATTAATACTAAAAATTATGAAAGCAATTAAATTTTTAAAAGTAGGTAGAGAAACAATAGGTTTCGGTTTAGGTGGTAAACGTAATTTATACGTTGCTACATTAGGTGATAAATTTGGTTATTTACCGAATGAAGATAAACCTTATGCTCCAATAGGTGGAATAAATGCACTAATCAGTGTTAAAGAGATACTTGTTTTTAAATAAGCAAGTATCTTAAAAATATAAACAACTAAAAGTAAAAATTATGAAAACAATTAAAATCAGTAAAACAGTATTCCCAAAAGACAGACCCGAGAATTTCAATCAATGGTCGATGTGGTTCTTCGGAATGTATGCCGTAGAATTAGGAAAAGTTAAAAAAGGATGGGATCGCAATGAGTATAAACCAAAAAACAAATAAGATTATGAAAAGCAAATTAGACTTAGTAACAAAACTTCACTACGAATTGAACTTAGAGAACTTTTTTAGTGTTGACATTACTCAATACAAAGTTAGTTTATTAGGATGGTACACACCTGAAATGGAGAAACTACTATTCGACAAAGGTTATCAGGTACAATGGAGCGAATTATATAAAAATATGAGATTCGAGAGTGAAACAATAGCAATAGCATTAGCAGAAAAACCGACAACAATATGAAAAACTTAAAAATGCTGAAAGACTTAGGATTAGAACTAAATATACTACAGTCGATTAGGTTTAACACAAAGATACAGTTTGATTTAGATGGACTAGACAATTTTGTAAACGAGGTTCTGGAATACACACCGACAGAAGAAGTTGAGCCAACGGAACAAACACCGATTAAGTTACTAGATTTAATTGAATTGTACGGCCTTAAAAATAGAAGCCGTAAGCAAATGTTAGTTTATAATCGAATAGTCCTTGTTAACTACTTAAAACAACATACAACGATGACACTACAATTTATTGGAAGCTTCTTTGACTTAAAACATGATACTATTATTTACTATTTAGGACAATATCAGAAATTAAAGTCCGATAAGTACTTTCGTGAATGTACTTCTAATTTAAAATCTGATTTAAAACGAGTAAAGTTATGACACAGATAAAATACAAAAGAAAGTTAGCTCGAGAATACAGAGAGCAAATGTACTTAGAGGATAAGAAACACTACGATAAGCTAATTGGTATAATAGTAACTTGGACTCCTTTATTCATTGAGTACTTCGAGGAATTAAATAGTGTGATGCCTGAGTTCTTCACCAACGATGTAATAAAAGTTTTAGAGAAAAACGCAAATAGTCTTTATTACAAGAATAGCAACGAAGATAAAGATCAACTTGCACAGGAACACACCGACAATTTAAAAGAGTTTAGAAGTATTGTTGAACAAACATTTAAAGTTAAGTAATTATGGAAGATTTATCAAGAGAAATTCGCTTCAAATGTTACCTAAGTTCACCAGGTAACAATCAGCACAGAAAATTATATAACTTCTTTAAAACGATTAAAAGCATTAAACAAATAGCCTACGGTGAACATTTACGGAGTAAAGTACTTATGAAGCACAACAGACGAGAGTTATTCGGATATGCTTTGAGTAATTTTAAATCTAAATATATTTGCGATGATAGTGAATAGATTAAAAAAAATACTATATTTGTGAAAGTATTTTGAATCCTGAGAAAATTTAAATACTTAAACAAAAATTTAAAAGTGTAATCTTAAAACCTCGTTATTAATTTAGCGAGGTTTTTTTTATCTTTACACCTATGAAATACCTTTTAATTTTATTGCTCTCCAGTTGCTCGTATTCCATCCATGAATCCAATATGATCACCCAACGTAAAACGATGCTGAAATACGACAAGCAAAGTATAAAAACTCAGCAGAAAATTAGAAGTGGTAGGGAGAATAAAAAAAAGTTAGTGAAAAGAACGAAGAATAAAATTATAGTGTAAAGTTGTAAAGTAATTTTAATTGATAATCAATTACTTAACTGCTTTACTTTACAGTTAATAATTTAAAAAAATAATAAAATAAAAAAAATATTTTCAAAAAGTGTAAAGTGTAAAGTTTTTGAGTTAAAACATTGATAATCAGTTAAAATGTGTAAAAAACAGCTTTACATCTGCTTTACAATTCTTTACACTAAAATTATTTATTTATATAAAAAAGTTATTTATTAAATAATAATGATTATATTTGTATACGGTTACGTTCTCACATTATAGTAACGAAAGGTATTTAAAACCCTACAATGATTTAAGACGTGAGAACCTTAATGATTTGTGGGGTTTTTTTTTATTAATAAATATGAAAAAAGAAGAATGGAAAGCAGTTCCTTATTACGAGGGAGAGTATGAAGTGAGTAATATTGGAAGAGTAAAAAGTTTAAAATGTGAAAAAGAACGAATTTTAAAACAGTGCAAGGATACTACTGGTTATTTTATTGTTAATTTTCATTACAAAAAAAAATCTATTACTAAAAGAGTTCACCAATTAGTTGCAATGGCTTTTCTTAATCATAAACCAAATGGTTATGAATTAATAGTAGACCATATTAATAATAATCCATTAGATAATCGTATTGAAAATATACAATTAATTACTAATAGAGAAAATTGTATAAAAGATAAAGTTAAAAAGTAACATTTATGAAATTAGAATTAGGTAAGTTAAAAAAGTTTTTAGACGATGGTTATTCAGTAATCACAATTGGAGAAAAGAAAATTCCAAATATCCCTTGGAAGATTAGACAAGAAGTACCATTTACAAAAGATGCTTTTGAAGAAGCATATGAATTAGAATCTACTAAAGGTCAAGGTTTTTGCACTGGTTACAATGGGTTAGAAGTATTTGATATTGATTTAAAAGTACTTCCAACACTTCAAAAACAAACAGAGTTTTGGAATGAATATTTATCTTTTTTACAAGATAACATAGCAGATTTTGAGGATAAATTTGTAATCTATAAAACTGTTTCAAACGGTTACCATATTCTTTATAGATGTGATCAAGTTGGCGGTAATCAAAAGATAGCAACTTTAAGCGACTGTAAAGAGGCTATTATTGAAACTAGAGGGATAGGCGGTTATGTTTTTATTTATGAACGTAAAGTAAGTAAACTAAATTATTCGGAAATTCAAACTATATCTATTCAAGATAGAGATGTTTTATTTGGTGTTTCAAAATACTTTGATAGCAAAAAAGATATTATTACAGAGAATCCAGTTAATGAAGTAGTAAAGAAAGTTACTGAGTATAATGAAAATGAAATTAAACCTTGGGATGATTTTAACGAAAAAACATCAGTATGGGAATTAATAGAATCTGAATTTACTATTGTTAGAAGATTAAAAAATAAGAATGTAATTAAAAGAGATGGAGCAACTTCGGAACATTCAGGATATATCTTTAATGATACTGGTTTTATGTTTCTTTTTTCAACTGGTACAATTTACCCAAATGAAACTTTATTAAGTCCATTCCAAGTATTTACTTATAAATATTTTAATGGAGATTTTAAAGAAGCATCAAAGGATATTTACTCAAAAGGTTTTGGAAGTAGAATAGTTAAGAAAGTTGAACAACTTGAAAGACAGATTGAAATTAAACAAGAAGATTTAGTTTTTCCTATTGAAATATTCCCTACTTCTATTCAGAATTATATGTTAGAATGTAATCGTACATTAAGTAGTTCAATAGATTATATGGGTTGTTCTATGCTTTGGTTAATGTCAATTATAATTGGTAATACGGTAAAGTGTGAGGTTAAAAAAGGATGGATTGAAAGTGTTAATATTTGGTTAGCTATTGTTGGAAAGGCTGGAGTTGGTAAATCTCACAATTTAGACATTATTACTTATCCTTTAAATTTTTTAAATAATTTAGAGATTAAAAAATATGCTAAAAATTGTCAAAGATTTAACGAATATAATGCTTTGACTAAAAAAGAGAAAGCAGAAACAGAACATATTGAGCAACCGATTAAAAGCCAGTTTATTGTTTCGGATATTACTTTGGAAGCATTAGTACAACTTCATTCAGAAAATAAGAATGGTATAGCAGTAATGAAAGATGAGTTAGCTGGATGGTTTAAAGACATGAATAAATACAGAGCTGGTTCAGATCTTGAATTTTGGTTATCTAGTTGGTCAAATAAAGCAATTGCATTAAACAGAAAGACTAGCGAATCTAACTTTGTTTCAAGTCCAATTATTCCAATATTAGGAGGTATTCAACCAAGTGTATTAAGTCAGGTTTTTACTATTGAAAATAAAGATAACGGTTTTATAGATAGGGTTTTAACATCGTTTCCAAATGTAAAGATTGAAGAATGGAACGATGAAGAAATGGATGAAGAAATATTAGAATGGTATAAAAATTATATTATTACTTTATTCCAATCATTTAAGAAAGTACTAAAAACTGATAACGATGGAGAAATTATACCTATTATTGCTCGCTTTAATTCAGATGCAAAGGAAGAACTTAAAAGAATATTTAACGAGATAACAACAATTCAAAATTCAGAAGATGAGAATGAATATATGAAAAGTATGTTACCTAAACAAAAATCATATATACCTAGATTTGCTTTAATGATTAATACTTTACAAGTTTTTGATAATGATAAGAATGAACCTTTATATTTTATAACAAAAGAATCTATTTTAAAAGCAGAAAAACTATCTAAATACTTTATTTCAATGGCTAAAAAAATAAAGATTAATAGTACAGAAGTAAATGAATACAAAGAAACTTTAAGTAAAAATAAAGCATTAACTAAAAAAGAAAGAGTAATACAGATTTATAAAGAGAATCCAGAGTTTAACCGTTCGGAAGTAGCAGAATTAATAGGAGTCTCAAGACAAAGTATTCAAAATTATATTAAAGAACTATGAATATTACACAAAAAAGAATATTAGCAAAAGAGATAAAAGATATTTTAATAGTTGGTGAAATATTAGATACTGGCTCAGATTTTGAATATTTAAATGAATATTTTAAATTACATCCAAATTATAATGAAAAATTTAATAATGGATGTACTGGTTTTATTAAAAGAAACAAAACAGAATGGGGTAAAAATTCAGAATGTTTACATATTATTGATGAAGACTTAAATGAAATATCTATATCAGTTAATTTTCCTTTATCAATTAATAAAAAGGCTGAGGTAATTAAAGCATTTAGAAACTCAATACATAGTGAAATAATTATATTCAAAAAAAATTTTATAAAAGGAGTTACTAAATGTGAAATATCAAATAAGATAATTAATGAATGGGAAGATATAAATATAGATCATCATAATTTAGATTTTACAAATATAGTAGAAAAGTTTATTTTTTTAAATAATTATAATTTTGAATCAATCTATGAAAATATTGTTTATGATGATTCAGTTACTTTATTTAATGATTTTGAATTTAGAGATAAGTTTATAAAATTTCACAATGAAAATACAACTTTAAGATTCACTCTAAAAAATGAAAATCAAAAGAAAGTTCTACCAAAATTAAGAGATTATCAAATAGAATTATCTAGTAAAGCAAATGAAATATTAAAAGATAAAAAGATAGTATATCTTAATATGCAACCTCGAACAGGAAAGACGTTAACCGCTTTAAACGTGGCTAAGTTGTACGGTTCTAAAAATGTTTTATTTATAACTAAAAAGAAAGCGATTAGTTCAATTCAAGACGATTACAACAACTTTAATTTTATATTTAATATAACTATCGTAAATGCAGAATCATTGCATAAGGTTGAAGATAAATATGATTTAATTATTTCAGATGAACACCACGGAAACGGAGCTTTTCCAAAACCTAGTAATCGTACTAAACTATTTAAATTAAAATATTCGTATTTACCTATGATTTTTTTAAGTGGGACGATGTCAACAGAAAGTGGCTCACAAATATTTCATCAATTTTGGGTATCTTATTATTCACCGTTTAAAGAATATGGTAATTTTTATAAATGGTCAAAAACATTTGTAAATGTAACTCAGAAACATTTAGGATATGGAATTGTAAAAGATTATTCAGATTCTAAAATGAATTTAATCAATCCAATTATTGATGAATATACAATTAAATACACTCAGGAAGATTCAGGTTTTAAATCGAAAGTAAATGTAAATGTTTTACATTGTGAAAAAGTAAACGAAACACTAATTAAAAGACTAAAAAAAGATTTAGTTATTGAAGGTAAAGAGGAAGTTATACTCGCAGATACTGGAGCAAAATTAATGCAAAAGATTCACCAACTAGAAAATGGAACGATTAAATTTGAAAGTGGAAATACAAAAGTTTTAGATTATTCAAAAGCTGAATTTATAAGACATAAATTTAAAGATAAAAAGATAGCAATCTTCTATTATTATATTGCAGAATTTGAACTATTAAAAGAAACATTTAAAAATTATACAACCGATATTGAGGAATTTAATAATTCAGATAAAACATACATAGGTCAACAATATTCAAATGCTATGGGTATTAATTTGAGTTCAGCAGATTGTTTAGTATTTTATAACTTTGGATTCTCAGGAACTAATTTTATACAATCAATTGATAGGCTAACAACCATTAACAGATTAGAAAATAATGTTTATTTTGTTTATCCAAAAGGTAGTTTAACTGAAAAAATACACAATGTAGTTAAAAACAAAAAGAATTTCACAGAATCACAATTTAAAAAAACTTTATAATGGCTTCAAAACTTCAAACATTAACGATTAAAAATTTAGAAAGTAACGGCTATTTTGTCATCAATCTAACACGAACTAATAAGAATGGTATAGCTGACTTACTAGCATTGAAAGAAAATGAAAAGCCAATATTTATTGAATGCAAAGAAAAGGGAGATACTTTAAAACCTCTTCAATCATATAGAGGAAGTGAAGTAAAAAAATATGGTTGCGAATGGGTTGTAGTTAAAGAAAAATAGTTATATTTACGCAAAATTAAACTAAAAAGTTATGAAAATTACAGGAACATTAAAAGTAAAAAAAGATACTCAGGTAGTATCTGAAGCATTCTCAAAGCGAGAATTTGTATTAACAGTTGTAGATGGTGCATTCTCGAATGACATCTTAATTCAGTTGACGAAGGACAAAGTTGCATTGATTAACGATATTAATATCGGTGACTTGTTAGAAGTTGAGGTCAATTTAGCTGGGAAATGTTGGGTGAATCCACAAGGTGAGGAAAAGTATTTTAATAGTTTGAACGCATGGAAAGTAAACAAAATATAATAGCAACATCAAAAACTACTGAGTTGACTATACAAGTTACATACGAAGATAATCATATAATCAAAGGGTTTGTATTAGTTGGTGATCAGTTCAACAAAGTAGGTGCAATTGACTACTGGTCCACAAGTTCATTTAATATCTCAAAAATAAAGTATGTTAATACAACCGATACTAGACCTACCCAATAGAAAGAACATAGTAACTAAGCATGGAACATTATCAGACCTTCATAAAGTTGCAAAAGAATGGTATAGAAGCGAAAAGGATAGTGTGTTCATGAGAGAATTTGTTATCTACATAGTGAACAATTATAGTAACTTCAAAACTAATAAATGACAGTTGAAGTATTTCAATGGATAGAATTAATAGTCTACTATGATATTAGATGCAAAAAATATGATTATATTTATGAAATAATATGTTACAATTAGAAAGTAAAGTTAAAAAGCACATACCAAATGCAGTTTTTGTTGATGGTAAATTAGTTTCACCTTTGCCTACAATTAAAGTAGGGCATAGGGTAGTAACGTTTCCTAACTATGTTGAACTGGCTTTTATTAGATACGACTTTAAAACGGTTATTGAAGCAATGAAGAATAAGAAAATAATATTGAATTTGTAATTTACAACGTAAATACAACGTAAATGAGTGGAAAAGGACAAATAGAGCCTAGATGGGAAAAAGGTGTTAGCGGTAATCCAGAAGGTAGACCAAAAGGAAGTAAAAATCGTTCAACTATTGCTAAAAAATGGCTAGAATTAAATACTAACGAAACAAACCCTATTACTAATCAAATAGAGAATTTAAGTCAGGAAGATATTATAACTTTAAAGCAAATTGAAAAGGCTAAAGATGGTGATTCAAATGCTTATAAATTACTTATGGATTCAACATACGGAATGCCTCAACAACAAACAGAAGTAAACGCAACAGTTACCAATAAGGATTTCAAACCTATTGAATTTGTAAAAACTAAAGATGGTAAAGATAAATGATAAGTATCAACATTTATTTGAACTACCTAAAGAAGTACGTTACTATATAATTACTGGCGGTCGTGGTTCGTCAAAATCATATACTGCTACTGTATGGGCTAATCTTAATATATTAGCATCTACTTCAAAGATTCTATTCACTCGTTATACAATGACTTCAGCTCATATTTCTATTATTCCTGAGTTTGTGGAAAAAATGGAAGTATTAGAGATTGAGGATAAATTTAAAGTTACAAAATCTGAAATAGTTAGTTCTGCTGGTGGTGAAATATTATTTCGTGGTATTAAAACATCTAGTGGCCAACAGACGGCTAATCTGAAATCGTTAAGCGGTGTAAATTGTTGGATATTAGATGAAGCTGAAGAGTTACACGATGAGAAAGTATTTGATAAAATAAACCTATCAATTAGGCATACAGAAAAGCAAAATATCGTTATTCTTATTCTTAACCCAACGTTAAAAGAACACTGGATTTATAGACGATTCTTTGAAGATAATGAAGTACAAGAGGGATTCAATGGAATTAAAGGAGATACTTGTTATATTCATACAAGTTACTTAGATAACATTGATAATTTATCAGATTCATTTTTAGAAGAAGTAAATAAGATAAAAAACAATAACCCAATAAAATACCAAAATGAAATTTTAGGTGGTTGGTTAGATAGTTATGAGGGTGTTTTATTTGCTAAAGAAACATTACAATTAACCGATTCAATTGATCTATCTAAAGTAGAACATTATTTAGCTTATATTGATGTTTCAACCTCAAAGAATGGTGATTATCATTGTTGTATTATTGGCGGTATAATAGATAAAAAACTTTATATTGTTGACGTAGTTTATACAGATTTAGGTCTTCAAGCAAACACACAATTAACCGCTCAAATATTAAATAAATACAATCCTGAGTTTTGTCGTATTGAATCAAATGGAGTAGGCGCAACGTATTCAACATTATTAGAACCTTATGTAAATAGCACACAACTTTTAAACGTTCACAGTTCACAAAATAAACAGGCTCGTATATTTCAGTTAAGCGGTTGGATAAAAGATAATGTAATATTTTTAAATAATTCGCCAGTTAATAGCGATTATCATAAGTTTTTCAGACACTTTACAACCTATTTAATGGATGGTAGTAGTAAAAATGATGATGCACCCGATTCAGTTCATGGTATTTCTACAATGTCAAGGTCATTCTATTTAGAAAGTTTTTAAAGAGTTACAAGCTTATCAATCTCACTTCTAGTATAACCGCTTCTTAATAACGTTGAAATTGCATCTGCTTTCATTTTAAAGTTTGTAGCTAATTGTTTATCGTTATCTTTCATAACTTCGATATGTGAATAGTCAAGTTCTAATATCAAACCTTTAGCAGTTAAACCTAATCTATTCGATAAATTAAAGCAAAGTTGCTCAGATTCAGGAATAATTCTATTTTGATAAGTTTGTCTTAAAGCTTCATTCATATTTGAAAACTTCGCATTATTAAGATTTGAGTAAATGTCAGCATTATGTCCGTAAGCATCAATGATACTTTTAAAATCCGCTTCTACTTCTTCAAACAACATTAAGTCTTTAGTTGGAAAAGACATTGACTGCCAAGATAAAGGCGAACCAGTCATGATTAATGAACTTTGTCCATCATGAATGCCGTAATCGTTTGAATGTTGTTGTTCTATTCTTTGTCTTTCTGTATTGTTTAATGGAATACCGCCACTTGCATCCTTTGAAGCACTTGAAAGAATACCTAAAGCACCTGACTTAACTATTATTTTATTTCTAAATCCGTATGCACCACGAATATTAGATATAGGCATAGTTAACGAATGCAAAGGACTTAAACCCATTAAAGGGTTATTAGGGTTAACTATTTGAGAAAATATAATATCATTTACTTCATAAGTTGTAATGATCCGTCCGATTCTTTTACTTCATATCGTTTTATAATATCCTCAATATTGTTTTGTTTTACATATTTACCAGTCTTAACAACCTTAACATAAGCACTATTAAGATTTACTAAAGCGGAAGGAAAAGCACTATTATAAGCTCTATTAATATAGATAAATTGATTACCATAGATATTTTTTTGTATTTGGTAATCCATTAACCAGCTATTTTGATTTTGTACTGGATTAGGATTAGCTAATAATTTTAAAGCTTCATGATTTTCTTGTACTTCACCCTTAAGATTTTTAACTACAAATCGACCATTTGACAACATTTGAGCATCTTTATTTATAACTATCGAAAGTTGCGGTGTTGTACGATATAACTCGAATTCATTATCATTAATACTTACATACTCCTCTTTGGTAGTTGAATAGTTTTGATTAAAATATTGTAAAGGAGTTGTTTTAGTAAATCTATTCGTTCCGATGTTATAAATACCTTGTCCTAAAATTTGAAGAAAATTCATATAAATATATTTTTTTAACAAATTTACATATTATTATATAAAAATGATTATTTTTGTTAAAAGATTAACACTCTATGGAAAAAGAAGTTAAGATAATAGATATTAAAAAGCTGAAAAAAGACAAGCTTAAACAAATTAATTCAACTGAAATAGTTAAAAAATGACTTTAGAAGAAATATTAAAAGATAAGCAAGAAGCTATTAATATCAAAAAGAGTGCATATAAACACTCTGACAACGTTTGTAATCATATCATTAAAGATGGTGATGAAAATGTAACGAAAATAATATTAGAAGACGAAGAACAAAATAATACGGTTAAAGTAATAGCAAATACTTATTATTGGTTAGATTCTCATGGAGATGTTCACGTTAAAGGTTGTTTTACAAAATCAATCAAAGAAAGTACAAACAAAATATTTCACTTTGATAATCATGAACATTCATTTAATTCTAAGGTCGGTAAAGTAAAATCTGTTAAAGAAGTAAATGTTAACTGGTCTGACTTAGGAGTTGAAAAGGAAGGAAAAACTATTTGTGTTATTGGTGAAACTGAATTGATTGAAGATTATAATTGTCAAGTTTACGATGCTTATAAAAACAATGAAGTAAATCAACATTCTGTTGGTATGCAATATGTTAATCTACAAATTGCGGTTAAACAACCTCAGGAAGTTGAAGCATATAAACTATGGAATGAAATTTACCCAATGTTAGGTAATCAAGAATTAGCTGATAATATGGGTTATTTTTGGGTAGTTAAAGAAGCAAAATTAAAAGAATATAGTTGTGTATTATGGCAAGGATCAAATTCACTTACACCAACTGTTAAAAATATTGAAGCCGTTGAAGACACTTCAAAAATCGAGCCGTTGAAAGACACTCAAAACGAACAAAAACAATTTTTTATTAACTTATTAAAAAAGTAACAAATGAACAAATTTGAAACATTCCTACAAACAAAAGGAATTACAACTGAAGTATTCGCAACAAAAACTGCTGAAGAGTTAGCAGGATTGTATAACGAATTTAACGAAGTTCAGGCAACTGAATTAAAATCTTTAGTAGATGCAAAAGCAACGAAAGAAGATATTGAAAAAGCGGTTTCTGAATTGAGAGATGCTCAAATGGAGCAAATGAAAAACCTTAACGAAGCATTGAAAGAAATCGGTCTTTCTATTAAAGCTAATAAAGAAGGTAATTCAACAGTAAAAGAATCTTCTATTAAAGAAGCTTTAAAATCTAACTCTGATGCAATCAAAACGTTGAAAGACAACAGAGATGCTCAATGGGTTAAAATGACTGTTAAGGCGGTTGGTACAATGTTAGAAAGTGCTAACGTATCAGGCGGAAATGTTCCAGTAGAACAACGTATTCAAGGATTAAATGCTATTGCTTCAAGACGTATTCGTTTAATGGATTTAGTGTCAAGAGGTAAAGCAACATCTAATCTTATCTCATGGGTTTACCAATCAGGTAAAGAAGGTACTGCTGGTGGAACTGCTGAGGGTGCAACTAAAAACCAAATTGATTTTGACTTAGTTGTTGCTTCACAAGTTGTTGTAAAACGTTCTGCATTTATCAAAGTATCTACTGAAATGTTGGAAGATATTGATTTTATTGAATCTGAAATTCAAAACGAATTATTAAGAGAATTAAACAAAGATGTTGAGTTAACTGCTTATTCAGGAAATGGAACTGCTCCAGCAATGAATGGAGTTAGAACAACTGGAACTGCATTTGCAGCTGGTGATTTTGCTTTAGCAATTGATAACGCAAACGAAGCGGATGTTTTAGTTGTAGCTATCAATCAAATTGCAATTGCTGAACAACCTGAACCAACTGCTATTTTGATGCACCCTACTGATGTTGCTAAATTATTAGTAATTAAAGTTTCTGCAACAGACAAACGTTATGTTGAAAGATTACAAATGATTGCTGGTCAATTATCTTTAGATGGTGTTCCAATCGTTAAAACTACTTTAGTTACTGCTGGAACTTATTTAGTTGGTGCTTTTAATTTAGCAACTCTTTATGATTTAGGTACATTGTCTATTGAAATGGGGTTAGATGGAAATGATTTCACTAAAAACCTTAGAACTATCATAGCTGAGTATAGAGGTGCAATGGTTGTTAAAAACAACGATAGAACTGCATTCGTTAAAGGTACATTCTCAACTGATAAAGCGGCTTTAGAAACTGCATAATATTAATATAGGGAGTTTGAAATATAACTCCCTTAATTTTATTTAAGATGGCAAAGAAAGTTATTAGCGAAGTTGTAGAATTAGAACATTTTGACGGAGAGTTAGAATTTGAATGTACTGGTAAATCTAAACACTTACCAATAAAATTAAAGGTTAATTTACATTTTGATTTGGCTAAGTTGTTTAAACGTTTAGGATATATTAAATAATGAGTATAGTTTTAAATAGTGATTTTGTAAATAAATATGAGTTAACGTTAACTCAGTTTAATACTTCTTTGATTGATAGTTATATCGCAAAGTATGAAAAGGAATACCTGATTAAAATGTTAGGTAAAGCTTTATATGATTTGTTTATTGCTAATTTAGTAAATGGAGTTCCAACGAGTGCTATTTATCAAACTATATTTAACCCTTTATACGTTGACACTTTTGTAAATGGTGAAGTTGAATCTAACGGAATTAAAGAAATGTTGTTAGGGTTTATCTATTACCATTATACTTTAGATACACAACAACAACAAACATCTGTTGGAGTTACTGCTCCCAAAAGTGAAAACTCAGAGGGTATAAACTTAAATAGTATATCAATAAGCAGATTTAACGACAATGTAAATTCTTATAAAACTATTCAAAGTTACATACAACAAAATTCAAGTAGTTACCCTACATTTAACGGGAAAGATTTAAAATACGAATACTTTTTATGAAAGACATTTTCGACATAGTAAAAGACGAAATAATTGATAAAATTGATTTAACTGTTAAAGTTGTTTCTGTTTCAAATGTTGGTTCTATTTTTACTATTGAATTATGTGATAATAAATGGGTTCGAGTTAATCAATACCTTAACAATGGTACTCACAATTGGTTAATTACTGCTATTAATTCTAATGGAATTATTACTGCAACAAAACCAACTGGCTCATCAAACATTACTAAACGTCAAATATTAACTATCAAAGAGCCTACATTTATGTCAGGTACTAAATTAGCGGTTAATAGTGAATGGTTAAATTTGACAAATGATATGCGAAATAAGTTACCATTGATTTGGTTACTAGAATCTATTGAGGAGCAAGAGTTTGGTATTAAGTCATCTATTGAAAGAAAATCAAAAATAAGAGTTTTATTTTTAGATGATAATAACCCTAAGCAATATCTTATCAAAGATTATCGTAAAAATGTAGTTATTCCGATGTTGGGGTTAAAAGATGGGTTTAATGAAGCTATCAAAAAGAATCTAATTTTTGATTATATTGAAAGTTGGAGTTCAAAACCGTTTACTCGTTTCGGTATTGAAAATGAGAATGGATATTTAAACAATATACTAGATGCTGATTTATCAGGGGTTCAACTAGATATAAGTTTGCCTATCTACAAAAGAAAAGAATGTAAATGTTAAATTTTAAAATTATAAAAAAATGAGTGATTCTTGTTTATGTGGTGTTGGAATGAATAATACAGGTTTAGCGACTTGTCTTCCAGCCTTTAAAAAAACTACTGGTATGTTTTTAGTTCCTTTATTTGCGAACGATGGAACGAGAAACAGTATTGATATGTCAACAACTATTAGTTTGTCTGCTAAATTAAACAATGCTGATAAATCTAAACGTTTTTATCCTATTCAGGACTTAAAAGATGTTGAGCTTCCAGTTGCTGATACTAAGTTTAAAACTTATAAAGATGGTACTAAACGTAAATTAGCTGATGGTGTTCGTTCTTTCAAAGCTACTATGCCTGAAGCATCATCTGTATTAATTGGTAAATTACAAGGTGTTTCGTGTGAGAAATTTGGAGTTTATTTATTCGATATTGATGGACAATTAAGAGGTTTAAAAGATGGTACTTTACTTTACCCAGTTGAGATTGGCGGATTTGATGCAATATTCAAAGATGCAACAGATGACGAAGTAAACGAGGGAATGATTCAATTTGATTTTGATATCTTATTGAAAATCGCTAAGTTTTGGATTTTGTCTACTACTGACTTAAATGTTAACCCAAATGAAACGAGCGGTTTAATTGATGCTAATTTAGTAGAGGTTTCAAGTGGTGCAACATCTACTGTATTAAATATTAGTTCAGATTTCGGAAGCGGTTTAGCTACAAACCCAGCTCCAATTGTTGGATTAGTTACTGCTGATTTCTATGCTTATAATGATACAGATGCTTTAGCGGTTACAGTAACGGTTGCAGAATCTACTACAATTGATGGACAGTATACAATTACTTACACATCTCAAACTGTAGCAGACAAAGTAACATTTAATGTGTTACCAGCTTCAGGATTTGAAGGAAGTCTTCAAGTAACTATCTAATGAGATATAAAATTGATTTTAACCCAGTTCATTTAGCTATGGACTGGGTTAATTTTAAACAGTTATTCTCACACGTTGACGAAAACTATTTAAAATCGGAATGGGAAAAGGCAAACGGAAAGATTAAGAAAACGAAAAAAGCTACTAGTTAATAGTAGCTTTTTTTTGTGTTAAACATTTACAGCATATTTGATAACCTATATTACTGCTATCTATAAATAAATGTTTACAAAATAGTGTTTTAAAAAATAGTTTCATTTTAATCAATTGTTTTAATAGTTAATAATGCTTTAATAATTTTTAAAATATCCTCTTTTATTAAAGGATCATTTGAGATTATCGTTATCTCATTGTTTTCATCAAATAGTATTTCCATACTTCAAAAATATAAATTATAATCATTCAAAAATCAACGTGTTAAAATATTAACGTATTAACGTAAATTTGTTTAAATTTGTATTGTGGCTATTGGTAAAACAAAATTAGATGAATTATTACAACGTGGTAAACTTTTAAAAGAGTTAGATGCGTGGAATAGTTCGTTTAATGAAATGACAAAAAAGCAATTGATTGAGTGGGTGCAAGACCAATTACAACAAGGAAAAGACGGTAAAGATGTTTTACAGGGTACTTATTCTTATGCTACTGAATTAATAAGTAAAGGGAGAAAACAACAAGGAGATAATTATACTTTTGAAGATACTGGATATTTCTATAATTCTATGCAAGTTTATATCTCTGAATATTTAATCGAGATTACTGGTGATGGGAAAAAAGGAAATGAAAACCTTTATACAAAATACTCACAATTTTTAACAACATTAAACGATGAACATATTGAGAAGCTTAAAACGATTATTAATAAAGCCTACATTGACTACATTAGAAAGGTATTACGAATCGATTGATGAAATGTTTTTAAATGCGTGGGTAAAGTGTAATAACGATGAAATTAAGTACACTCGAAGAACTTTAACAGATGGAACGGAACAAGAAGATGTAAAACAATGGGAAGTACTGCAAAATCAATATTTAGAACGTTTCGGACTTCCTGAAGATTATCAAAAGTTTTTAATGTTATCAGTTAGCAAAGCAAAGGCACAACTAGACTATGTTATAAGTGGTAAAAGATTTGAGTTAAATAAAATTACTGCTTTAGAAATGAAAATAAACTCATTAACAAATAAAAGCGGTGAAGAAATTACCATTCAAAAGATGCTTAATCATTTATCTAAGATGCAAGGCTATACACTTACTTTATACAATACAACAGTTTCTCAATATTTTGAGTTAATAGACACTTTACAAAAACAAAAATAATGGCTGAATCAATAAAAAAGTCCGACATAATCGAAAATGACATTCTAAAGAGTGTTATAATTGAATTTGAACAAGCACAAGTTAAAATAAAGGCTTTTAACGATGAATTAAGGCAAACTGCTAGATTATCTAAGGACGGTTTAAACAACGTTAAATTTAATAGTGTAACCGACATTAATCAAGCAAAAATTGCAATACTAGAAGCAAATAACGCAATTAAGCAAAAGGTACTACTTGAAAAAGGTGAAATTGAGGTTGCTACTGCTTTAGAACAGGCAAAAGTTAAACAAGCGAAAGCAGAAAACGATTTAAACCAACAAAAGGCAAGAAGCGAAGCAATAACAAATAAACTTACTAGAAGTGAGCAAATGTTACAAAGTGCCTATTCTCGTGTTAATGGTTGGTTGGGTAAACTAAGAAGCGAATATAGAGACTTAGCAATTAAGAAGGAATTAAACGGTAAGTTGACAGATGATGAAGTAAGACGTATGCAAAATATTGAGGTTCGTATGACTTCTTATGATTCAGCTTTAAAAAAGGTAGATGCTTCAATGGGTAACCATCAACGAAATGTTGGTAATTATGCAATGGCTTACAATGGGTTAGGAAATTCAGTTAACCAATTAACAAGAGAGATGCCAGCCTTTGCAAATTCAGTAGGTACTGGTTTTATGGCTATTTCTAACAACTTACCTATTTTCTTTGATGAAATAAATAAAATTAAACAAGCTAATAAGGATTTAGTATCTCAAGGGCAACCAGTTAAAAGTGTATTTAGTCAAATTGGTGGTGCTATATTTTCAGTAGGTACTGCTTTAAGTGTTGGAGTTACTTTATTAACTATTTACGGTGCAAAGATAGTTGAGTTTATTTCTACTTTAGGAGATGAAGAAAGTGCTATAAAAGACAGTATAGAATCTTTAGACCAAAGAAATAAAAAACTAGAAGAATCTATTCAAATTCAAGGCATGATAACTAGTTATTATCAAAAGGTTAGAGATATGCAATTAAAGAATTATGAATTGCAATTAGATGATGCTAATAAAGAAGAAAAAATATACAAATTTAGATTAAAAACTACTATCGAGTATTACGATAATATTCAAAAAGAACTATTCTTATCTGAAGATAAAACTGCAAATTTAAGACGAAAATTTAGAGCTGAAAAAGACAACGAGAAAAAAGAAGAAATAAATAAAGAAATTAGAGATTCTGAATTAGAAACTGCTAAACTATTAATGGAATACAACACTAGAAATTTAGCATTAAGCATAATTGAACGTGAAGGATTGAGGGCAAGAGAAAAAGAATTAGAGGATAGTTTAAAAAAACAATTAGACTTAGAAAGAAAGATTGAAGATGAAAGAATTAAACGTATATCAGATAAATTGCAATTAGATTTAACAAATACACGAATTGAAGCAAATAGACGAATTGAAGATTTAAAACTGTTAGATGCTGATGAAAAACAAAAATCAAGGTTAAAAAAAGAAATTGAATTAACATTATCTTTTGATTTAAAGAAAATTTATGAAGATTACTATAAAGATTTAGAAGTTAAAGCTAAATCATTTTATGAGAAAGAAATTAACGAAATAATCAAACAACAAAAAGCAAAAGAAAAGGCTTTAGAAGATGAAAAAAACAAACAAAAAAAGTGGAATGATGAAATAATACAAGAATTAGATTTACACTATAAAAAAATAAATACAGAAGCTACAAACAACGAGAATATAACAAATGAAGAACTTGATAAAATAAGAATAGAAAATGAAATTAAACAAAAAGAAGATGAATTGTCATTTTTTAAATCAAGAGGTGAAGAATATAAAAGTGAAGTTATAAAGTTAGAGGAAGAAATAGCAATATTAAAACGTACTTCACGAAAAAAGAATGAAGTATCAATAACAAAAACTATTAATGATGTTGTTAAGTTTGGTGCTGACTATTTCATTGAACAATCAAATAGAAAAATTGCACAAATAGACAAAGAGCAACAACAACACGAAAAAGCATACTCACTTTATTCTGATTTAGCAAAAAACGGTAACATACAAGCTAAAGAAAGTTTAGCACTTGAAAACCAACAAATAGTTGAAGCAAATAAGAAAAAACAAGCTGAATTGAAAAAACAAGCTATGTGGAAACTAATTGAGGGTGGGGTTAGTGCATACGCAAAAAATGCTGGTGATCCAAATGTAAAAAACCCAGTAATGAAAACATTTACAGATATTACTTTACTTACTCAGTTGCTTAAAACTTTACCCTCATTTGAAGTTGGAACGGAAAACACAGGAACAAATGGAAATGGAATTGATGGTCGTGGCGGTTTTCATGCAATATTACATCCTAACGAAAGAGTTTTAACAAAAGAACAAAATCAATTGATTGGTAATGTTTCAAATGAAGATTTAGCCTTAACAATGAATAAATTAAATTCAGGTGAATTAGTTAAACTAAAAGAGGGTGCAACTTCAAGCGTTGGTAACTGGCAAAATATGGCTTTAATTAGTGAGATTCAAGACTTAAAAAATATTATTAAAAACAAACCTGACTTTAAAATTGAAGCTGGTGAGATTATTCAAGGTGCAATGTCAATAGTTGAAACTAAAACGACTAAAAATTCAATTTATTCAAATAGATACATAGTTAAATGAGACACTTTATAAATGGGGTTGAAATAACACCCCGAAACATTGAAAGTATTGGATTCGTTTCTAATTGGACAGATTCAACTTCTATGAGTGATAAGGACCATAAAGATTTATCATTAAACGTAGATACTATTATTCTACCAAATGAGGGTAAACGAGAGGTTGAAAATTGGTTAGCTTCTATGGGTTCATTTGCTGGAATACCTTATCAAGTTCAAATGTCAAACGGTACTAAGATAGATTATTACGTTGACTTAACAGAACAACCAATCTATAAAGATTATGAAGTTGAGGTAAAGATTAAACGATTAAAGAATCAAGATAATTTCTATGAACAAGCACAAGGAAGTAGTTTTGATTATTTATCATTTACGAAAAAAGCTACATTTACCTATATTGATGTGCCTTATATAATTGTTCCACAAAATCAAATTGAAATGGGCTTAACACTTTCACTTTCAATTTTTGTAATGGTTCAGACTTTAGAAACTGCTATTTTAAAGTTAGCGGAACTTTCAGCTGAATTAGTAGCTGATTTAGTACCTGATGTTGGTGTTGGTGTTGGTGCGGTTGTTATTGTTAAAGTTGTAGACCTTGTAAAAGATGCGGTTAAATTAGCTTTACAAATTGCGTATGTTGCTTTATTGATTATTGCAATTAAGAAATTAGCAGACCAATTAAGCGAATTAATATTTCCTAGAATTAGGAATTTCAAGGCTTGTAAAGTAAAAGAATTAATTGAAAAGTCTTGTATTTCGTTTGGATATACTTTTAAATCTACTTTATTAGATTCATTAGATGGTTTAACAGTTCTTCCAGTTCCTTTAATTAAATCAAAATATAAAGGTAAAAATTTAAAGAAATATACTATTGACTTTATAGCGAATGAGTTAGATTTTGCATATACAAAAGGACATCCAACAGGAAGCGACTCAGTAAGTTCAGTTTGGCAGTTAATTCAAGCAATTGAAACGACTTTTAATGCGAAATGTAGAGTTAGTAATGGGCTTGTTGAGATTGAAAGTGTTAACTATTGGAAAGATATAGCAACTAATCAAATTAATACATCTTTAGTATTGCAAGATACTAGACAAGATAAATATACTTTAAATACTCATGAAAGCTGGAAAAGGTGTTATATTCATTATCAACCTGACTATTCAGATTATCACACACTAGATAATTTTGAGGTAACAGATTTTGAAGCATCTACTGATAGTATTCAAAATTCATATAACGACAATATAAAAGGATTAAGAGATATTAGTGTTCCGTTTAGTTTAGGAAGACGAAAAGAAACTTTAAATTGGATTGAACAAAGAGCGAAAGATTTATTTATAGTAATCGACAGTATTTGTTCTACTTCTTTTGAGTCAAATATAACCGACAGAATAGGAGTATTAATAGTTAGTCAACAATATTTCGTAAATACTAAATTACTATACACTTCAAGCGGTAAACAATTAGAAAACTACATCGCTAAAATTGGAGCTTCAGCACTTTGGTATAATCATCATTATTTATCCCAAATACAATTAAATGGATATAAGATAAAAGAATCTGTTAAAATCTTAATGAATGATGAAAATTTTGTAAATTTGTTAAATAATAATTGGGCTAATATAAACGGTAAAATTTGCGAACTTTTACAACTCGAATATAAAGACATGGAAAGTTATGCAACTATTAGTTATAAAGAGCCTTTTGATTATTCAAGTAAATTCTTAACAACAACTATAATAAATGGATAATTTAGATATTAAAGGACTTCAAGAACGAATTGATTTATTGAAGGAAAAACAAAAACAATCTTTTGATAAATTATCTATTGCTTTGAGTAAATTAAATGTAAGTGAATTATTGCCAATTTATTCGGACATTAAAGCAATGCAGTTAATGATTGAAAATGGGAATATTGATGAAAAAGAAATTGAAAATATAAAAGCTAAATATGGGACTGAAACAAATAAGTAATACATACACCGACATATTCGGAAATGTTACAACATCATATAAGGCAAATGCTGGAGATAAGATAATTTTAACATCTATTATTGAAGCAAATATATTAATTCAAGAAGATGCAACTAATAGTTTTCAAATTGATTGGATAAACGACCAATTACAATTATTAGGTAAAAAAAGTTGGTTAAAAGAGGGTTTTAGAATAGGTGATTCAGTTAGTTTAAAAATATACGAAAAAGATAATTGGACTTTACATGCTACTAGAACATATACAGTTGATTCAGTTGATGCTACATTTATTAGATTTACTGCAACTGTTGGTGCTTATTTTGATAAAAATGATTACATTCTACAATTATCAAGTACTAGAAACTACGATGAATTAGATTTTAATCTTAATCATATAGACCAATCTAATAACCCATCTTATAACTCGTTAATTGATGGCGAGTTGACAACGGTTAAATTTAAAGACTTAAATGCTTTATCTGTTTCAGGAACTAAAACGGGTTTATTAATTGGTAAGCAATCAGGGCAATATTTAATTAGTTCAGTACTTACTAGAAATGCAGATGCTCATAGTTCACGAGTTTATACAATAGTTTCAACGTTTATTCAAAGTGGTATCTATAAAGAAGATTGGTTTAGTTTAGGCACTTGCTTAAAGTTATGTTATAAATATTCGTTCTATTCAGTTGCTGGAGACATTTCAAACTTGCAAACTTTAGAATTTAGCGAGAATGCAAATACTGGATGGTTTGATGAGCCTTTTAATACTGAGGTTGTAAATAGTACATTAACAACTGGTATAACTAGTTTAGATTATGCTACTGCTTCAAACAAAACAATAGTAATTGATTCAAGTAATAGCAATTTATATTTAGGTGCTTGTTATATTTCAACTGATGAAACGTATTATAAGAATAAGGTAGATAACCAACAAAAAGTATCATATTTATTAAATGCCTATGTACCAATTGCAGTTGGAACTTATGCAGATTTCAATTCAGGTTATACAATTGCAATAACAAGTATAACAACAGTTGGAACGGTACGAACAATTAATTTAACTTTTACACCTACTTTCACTTCATTTATTGAAAGCAAAGATTCAGATGATCGTTTGTTTTATATTTGGGTTAGATGTGGAAATATTAATCATTTAGTATTTAAAAATCAATTAACAAAATTTGTTGAAAATGAACTAGCATTAACAGTAGATAATGATTTAACATATTTTATTAGGCATGATGATAATATTGAGAATCCATCTAGTATTGTTCTAAGCAAATCAAATATTGAGGATAATTTAGCCTTTACATCTACTTTTGATTTTGTTCCTGATGATATATGGAATAGTTTAAAACTTTCAATAATTGCTTATAATAGTGTAACATTTGAAGAGTTTGAATTAGATAAAATATTCTTTGATTTATCAAATTCACCAATAAATAGTTCAGGACAATACATCTTAAATGAATATCAAAGTGTAGGTAATGACTTACCAACTACCTCAGCAAAGAAAAAAGCACACTTAACAAGTGATTTAACTAATGATTTATGGACTGTTTACTATCCATTCATAAATAATTGGAGATATTGGGAAGAACAAATCAATGCTCCTAATGATTTTTATCCTAATCAAAATAATAATTGGTTAAATTTTATTACTGGTAATTGGTCGATTAAAGCAAAAATTACACAAAGCAATAGTGATACTGACTATACTTATAGAAAATCATTACCAATTAGCGACTATAATACAGAATCATTAATAAGTACTACATTTGAATTATATCGTTCTGATAACACTTTAGTAACGGCTTTATTAGATGGTGAAATAATGACTATAAAGGCCGTTCACAATCATAGTACATTAACAAGTTTTGATTATTGGGGAGAGATAACTATCGAAGAAACTGAAAGTTCACCACGTTATTTATTATCTACTATAATTGATTTTGATAATAACGCAAATAGTCCAATTTACCCAATCTCAGGAACTACATTAACAAGTTCAACAGTTAGCAACATAACAACATTTAGTTGTTTACTAGACACAACTAAACTTAGTAAAAATGCAAAAATAACATCTAAAATATTTATATCCGATGCTTTTGAATCAGTTGAATTTGAAAGTGGTGAAATTATACAATTTGAAAATAATACATACTTAGAATGGGAATAGATTTAGAAAATAGAGGTTTTGAAGTATTTAATAAAGTAATACTATCAAAAAAGAAAAGTACATTAACATTGCCTAGTGAATTTGATGATAGTTGTAATTGTGTAGCATTTAATGTTTATGGAAAAATAAACGGTGAAAGTTGGGAGCAAGATATTACAGGAGCATGGATAAAAGCATATTCAGGTGATACTATAATTTTCAGATTATACAAGGAAGGAATTTTAGTTGACAATCCAGCTCCTATTTCATTTGTTAATGATAGTTATTCTAAATACTGTCAAGTTAATTGGACTCAACAACTAGAAATTAACGGTATAGGATGCTATGAATTAAAAATTGATTATACAATTGCTGGAATAGTAGATACTATTTTATGGGGTGAATATTCGCTTCAAGAATACGATATTTTAAAGGTGAAAAATACAGTTAGATTGAAAAGTATATTTAATTCTAATCAATCAATTGAAAATATAGATTTTACTAATTCAAAGGTTATTGACACTATTCGTTTTGCTGGTTATTTTGGAGATAGACAACCTAATACATTTGTAGATAACATTATCTATTCAGATAGAAAAATGAACAAGGTAATGAGAGAAAATTTAAATAAATACTATTTAGAAACTAAAAACATACCTATTAACTATATTGAAACTTTAGTTGATTTACATTTATTGTCTGAGAATGAAGTTTATGTTTCAGATTATAACTTTAAAAACCCCGTTAAATACTATTTAGATTATCCATGTATTGTTTCTGAAAGTGCAGAAATTGAGTACATAGATACAACGGATAAACCATCATTGAAATGTGTATTCAATGATAAAATAAAAAATTCACGTTCTTACTATTAATTGTTAAATTTTTAACTAATTTTGTTATATGAGTAGATTACAAGACATAACGACATTTACAGATACAGAAATCAATGATTTAGATTATTTTTGGGTAAATGAAATCGAAACAAGTACGGCAACTTTATCAATTGCTTCACCATGCGTAGTTACTAAAAATTCACATGGTTTAGAGGTTGGTAATAAAATATCATTCACAACAACAGGAGCTTTACCTACTGGATTAGTTGCAAGTACTAATTATTTTATTATTTCTTCAGGTTTTGGAGCAAATAGTTTTAAATTATCGGCTACATTTGGCGGTACTGCAATAAATACAAGCGGAACTCAAAGCGGTGTACATACATATACTGCATATGTAAGTAAAAAGATTTCAGGTGAAAAAATTAAAACTTTAGTAGTTCCATCTACTCCAGCAAGTGAGGTTGCATTTGACAAATTAACTCCTACTACTGCTAGTGTTGCTTTTACACCAAATACACCAGCAACAACAAATATATTATATTATTCTACTGTTGACGGTTCAACTTGGATATATAACGGAACTATATATAAGAGTAAAGCAATACCTAACTCAACTGAGTTTAATATAGATGGTGTTTTTGTAGATGCTGGAAGTAATAAGACTTCTACAATATCTAGAAATGGAAATTTAAAAATTAGAGAAAATAATACTTTACTTTCAAAATTTACTGAAATCTTATCTTATGGTGTTAGTATAGTTTCTGATACTTTTGCTCAAATATCTCAAACTGCAGTAAGTACGACAGTTTATCCATTAACAAGGATGACTAGAAAAAGAGGTACTATTACAAGTCAAACAAATGCTTTAAGTGGTGATACTTTAGGTGTGATGGCTTGGAATGGTGGCTCGGCAAATGATTCAGTTCAAATATTTGCACAAGCAACGGAAAATAATGCTGGAACACTTGGAGCAAGTTTATATTTTCAAACTGTTCAAACTGGTTCAAGTGGTTTATCAACTGCATTTTGGATTGATGGAACTGCAAAATTAAATATATCTTTAGGTTCTGTTTATACTTATGCAACTGCAAATACTTTATCAGGTTTTGATGCTTCTAAAAATCTAGTATCATTATCAACTGCAACTTATCCATCATTAACAGAATTAAGTTATGTTAAAGGGTTAACTGGTCCAGTTGGTACTTTAGCAACTCAAAGTGGAACATTCTCAGGAACTTCAAGCGGAACAAATACGGGAGATCAAATTATATCAGATGCTACAATTACGACAACTGATATAACTACAAACAATTTCACAACTGCTAAACATGGATTCGTTCCAAAGGGTACAAATGTAGGAAACTATTTAAAAGACGATGGAACGTGGGGGGCAATTTCAGCTGGTGGTTTAACGTACTTCACCGAAGCACAAAGCACAACAGCACCAAATGCAACGGTTCCTGTAGATAGCTTGACAGCGGTTACAGGCACAACAAATGGTGATTTTGCTGTTAGACCAAAGGGGACAGGAGCAATTTTAGCTAGAGTTCCTGACAATACTGGAACTGGAGGTAATAAAAGAGGTCAATATGCTTTGGATTTATCAAGATATGCTGGTGCTTCGGGAGCATATATTGCGGCTGGAGATTATGATATTATTTTAGGAGGAACTAGGAATAGTAGTAGTACAGGTACTTTTTCATTTATTGGAAATGGAGATTATAATTCTTGTACAGGAACATATGGAACAATTTTAAACGGAAATAATAATTCTGTAACAGGAGCAAGAGGTATTGTTTTAAATGGTTGGTATAGTCAAGCAAATGGAGCAAATGCTTTAGCTGGAGCTGGATTATACAACTATGCTAATGGTGCTAATTCTGTAGCATTATGTAATGGTACAAATGCATCTGGAAATGGTGCTATGTCAATAGGTATAGCTACAACTGCATCAGGGACTAATTCATTTGCTGGTGGTAGTAATTCAACATCGGACTCTATTAATGGTTTTGCAATCGGTGATTCAGCTTCTACCAATGGGGTTAGGAATAAATTTGTAATTGGTGGCGGGGCTTATAGTGTAGGGTGTACTCAAGCGTCAATAGCTCAATTAGATGGTAGAACAACAGGTACAACACCAACTGTTTTACTAGCAAATACACAAAATGCTGGTGGTATTTTAGCATCAACTCAATTTACTTTACCAAATAATTCTTTAATGAGAGTTAAAGGAAGTATTCAAGGAAAACAATCAGGTTCAACAAATGTTGGGGTTTGGGATTTTGATGCGGTTTTAGTTCGAGGTACTACAGCATCAACAATGACAGTTACTATTTCAAATGTAAATGTAGTTACAAACACTTCAGCTTGGGGAACACCGACTATCACAGCGAATACTTCTTTAGGTTGTATGACAGTTACAGTAACTGGAATAGCAGCAACTAATATTCAATGGGCTTGTAGGATAGATTCAACTGAAACATTATACGCATAATTAATAAATATAAAACAATATGAAAATTAAAACATTAGTGCCTGTAACTTACAATAACGGAATAACTGGTCAAGAGACAGGTTTAGTAACAGGAAAATTACAAGGTTGTCAACAACAATTAAGATTTGGATTTGATTCAAGTTACATTTTTGAGTACACAAGTGAAAATAGTCAATCATTAGTTAACAATGTATATAATGTAACTGAAAATGAAATTAACACTTTATATGAAACTGTTAAAAATGAAGTTCCAAGTAATTTGAATTATACACAAGCAACTGAATATCTTTATTATTTAGGTTTTCGTGTACAAATGGCCCAACTATTTGGAATATTAGAAAGTGATATTGAAATAATTTTGTAAAAATGTTCGATTTCTTAACTCATATTAATTTACCGCCTTACTTACTATTTATAGTGATAGTTTTAGGTATATTAACGTACTATTTTCACAAAGATATATCTAAGTTAATCAACCGTAAAGAAGTTGTTGAGGAAGATATAAAGTCACTGAAAAGTCATGATTTATTCAGTACTTTAGAACGAGTAAAACAAGAAGCAATGTTTTTTAAATTTTATTCTTACGGAAAGTACGATGAAACAAAATCTAGAATGTCATCTGACTTTGTTAAATTTAAGTGTAATGTTTGTACAGATTCGTTTGTGGAATTGCTAGATAAAGATTTGCATAAATTATCATCTCAGGAGTTAAAAATTATTATACTTTCTGAGATGTGGAAAATGCATAATAATTATATTAAACAAATCAAAGCACATTGGCTAGATAGAGGAATTGAATTGAAAGATGTAGATTATGTAGTTGAATTATTTGAACGATTTAGAAACGATGTAGTAATCTCATTCCAACATAGGATAGAAGCAATATTTTCGTGTGAATACTATAATACAAACTTTAAAAAAATACTTGCTTCTTATGATTGTTTTGCTTTCGGAATAGACTTACTGCCAAAAGATTTGCAAACAACATTTGAAAATATAAACGGAAGATTCACTAATATAAATTATAATTGATATGAGAATTTTAGATAAGATTAAAGCAGAAAGCACAACAGACAACAGATTCAAAGGACAGTTTAAAACTATCTTAGTATCTATGTTGGGAGTTATAACCGCAAGTGGGGTGTTAGACACTAAGCCACTAGTTAAGACTATTGTAGATGTAACACTAGGTATTTTAACACGTGATGTAATTAACCATGCAACAACTTACAACAAGTGATCTCAGCAAGTGCTATATTATTAGCAATAGTAGTGATTTTAATAATAGAACAAAATGAAAACAAGTCAAACGGGAGCAGATTTAATTAAGGCATTCGAGGGGTGCAAATTAACTGCATACAAATGTAGTGCTGGAGTTAATACGATTGGCTTCGGAAATACCTATTACCCCAACGGTAACAAAGTAAAGTTAGGCGATAAGATAACGCAAGAAGAAGCAAATAAATTATTCTTAGACTTACTACCTAAATACGAAAAGACTGTCTTAGATGCGATTAAAGTACCGTTAACGCAGAATCAGTTTGATGCTTTAGTTTCATTTTGTTGGAATTGTGGGAGTTCTAAGACATTATTTAAAATGATTAATGAGAAACATAGCGAAATGAACATAGTTAATTGGTGGATTTCTCATTATACAAAAGGCGGTGGTAAAGAGTTACCAGGTTTAGTTAGAAGAAGAAAAGCAGAAGCAGTACTTTTTGTAAAGAAATAATTAGTATCTTCGTATTTCATAATTTTAGGTTTTGGTTAATTAAGGCGAGTGATTCAGTTCATTCGCTTTTTTTTTGTTAAAATAAATAATAAAAGGCATTGTTTATTAAAATAAGTTTCGTATATTTGTCGAAGTAATAACTAAAAACTAAAAATTATGGAAGCAACAATCGAGTACAGAGATGTACAATTAAGATGTGAGTTTGAAATTTACCCAATTTCAGAGCAAACAGAACACGAGCCAGAATCAGGCGGTCAAATGTATGACTTGTTTATTTACGTTCGAGATATAGAGGTTTCAGACCTACTTAACGAGAATCAAATCATTGACATTAAAGAACGTAT
>Ga0209353_10000284_pt1 | contig 31572 bp, 52 predicted proteins | sample LauGreSpBDMM15SD_2_FD_187561 | JGI IMG/M metagenome (GOLD analysis project Ga0209353, IMG submission 187561) | Freshwater lake microbial communities from Lake Michigan, USA - Sp13.BD.MM15.SD (SPAdes) (version 2) | ecosystem: Environmental > Aquatic > Freshwater > Lake | place: Lake Michigan... | reverse complement strand
ACAGAGAAGTTAATATTGGCTGAGAGCTGTAAAAGGCTTGGCGTTGATATTGATGATCTAGCCCATGATAAACCATACTTTCATCCTGATATACCATTGGCTACAAGCCTTGATGGCACTGCGTCTGGCAATGGCACAACAATCTACACTGACATTGACAAAGGTATTTATGTCATGGGGCATGATTCAATTAAGCTTGATGGCTATGGTATTTTAGAAGCAAAGCTTACTGCTCAAGAAGTCGAGAATGAGCCAGCGCCATATCGTGGTGTCATACAGCTTCAAGGCCAAATGGATATTATGAAAGCATCATGGGGCGCTCTTTGTGTGTTATACAAGGGTACAACATTGCGTATCTTTTTATATCCCATTAATGAAGATCACATCAACATGATTCACAATGCTGTCGAGGATTTTCAAGAGCGTTTGGATAAGTACAAAACCAATCAAGAGATTGAATGGTATGACTTACAAAACTCTTTTGAAGCCAGTCGTGTGTTTGATCGTGCTGAAAAGAGTACGATTGAGTTACCAGAAGTTGAGATCCAAGCTGAGAAGATCATCACAATTCGTGAGCAAATCGCGGAGTTAGAAGCACAGATTGATCGCTTGCAAATCAATATCATGGAGCATATGAGAGATCACGAAGTATGTAATGCGGGTCGTTACAAAATCTCATGGCCTATGCGTTCTTACAAAGCACAGCCAGCAAAAACTGTGCCAGCTAAGGAAGCCTACGTCATTCGTCAGTCTAAACTTTCAATCAAGGATCGTATATGATTAAGAGATTAACTCATTTTCAGATCCGTAAGAAATGGCGTATTAAGTTACACGCTAAAAGATGCCACGATCACGATCAGTCAGGTGCTAGGTATAGCAGAGATGCTATGGTACTTAACCGAGCTATGGACATGTACAAGATTGATGGTAGGAGAGCAGCATGGTAGATAATGACCAAGATCGTTTTGAAGCAGAAGTTATGAATGAATTACAACAACAGGAGAAAAGTATGAAAACTATATCAGCAGCATTTATTAAAGCACAAAAGGAGTTCGCTCCAGCAATTAAGACAGCTACCAATCCACACTTTAGAAGTAAGTATGTAAACTTAGAAGGCTGTATTGAGGCTGTGATTGATGCATTACATAACAATGGCATTGGTCTTATACAAAAGACGCATGATTGTGATGATGGTGTCAAAGTAGAAACTGTATTTATCCATGAGTCAGGTGAGACTTTAAGTGGTGGCATCTTACACATACCAGCATCTAAGATAGATCCGCATGGCGTTATGGCATCGCTTACTTATTGTCGTAGAGGTAGTTTAATGGCGGCCTGTGGTATTGCACCAGAGGATGATGATGGTAATCTAGCTACAGAAAGGTCTGGCAGTGTTGTAAAAAAGCCACAAACTAAGGAATATACCTTCTATATTCCAGGAAAAGACCCTCAAGAGGTATCGGATGTATTGACATGGCAAGCAAAATTCGATCAAATGTCTGAACAGCTAGTTAATTCTAGCTTAAACCCAGAGGATAAGATATCGAAACTTAAAGCATTAGTAGACGCTAATCAGCCAACACTAAATCGCTTACCCATAACAGTTAAGATGCAATACATAGGCAAACAAGCCACACGCATCAACACAGTGAAAGGACAATCAAATGAAACCAATTAAGACAGACTTCAATGCTTTTGAATGGCGTTACCCACGATCATTTAAAGAGCTTAATGGCTATGAATACGAGGTGACAATGGAGTCACCCAAAGAGAAAAGGCAACGCATATGGAGAGCAACAAAGATCTCCGTAGGCATTGCCTTATCATTGTATGCTTGGCTTATTTATTCATTACGTACATTGTAACTTCGAAGCCAAAGCGCATTTCAGTAGCTGCTGGAGTTGTCCACATGGTGTTAGTCCTTATCTATGACAAGCAAGATTACTTGTTACGCAAATTATGCACTTTTTGCAAGACAAACTAATCAGTAAAACCATGAAAGCTACCTAATGAAGGAGACTTTATGTTAGATATTGCAGCAGTCATGTGTATGAGTTTGACCATGTTCCATGAAGCCAGAGGTGAACCTATCTCTGGCCAAGTGGCAGTGGGGTATGTGCTTTATCGGAGAGCTGACTTTGACCAAAAGAATATATGCTCGGAGACTTTCAAACCACACCAGTTTGAATGGACTAAAAAGACAAAGCATGTCCCGCCTTACAAAACACTCAAGCCATTCATAGAATTATCCCAAAAAATTATCCAACAAAAAATCAAAGACAGTAGCAAGGGAGCTAGTTACTTTCATAATGTTAAGATGGATAATCAATGGGGTATGAAGCCAAGAACTATTATTAACAATCATATATTTTATTAGGAGAATATTATGAATGACGAGTTAGAACCTAAAAAAGTTAAGAAGCCACTCAAAGGACTTCAAAAATTATATGAAGATCCAACTGAGGATGATGATGACATCAAAGATTTTAAACACGATCATGGGATAGGCGAACGATACGATGAGTAATATATTTATAGGCATTCCAATGTATGGTGGTGTATGCACAGGAGAGAATGCGATTGGCCACATCAATGCAACAAAGCTATTCTTAGATAGAGGGATAGGTTATAACTGGCAGTTTCTTTATAACGAATCCTTAATTACAAGAGCTAGGAATGGATTGGTTAAGATGTTCTATCAAACAGATTGCACTCACTTACTATTCATTGATGCTGACATTAGTTATCATGCAGAAGATATTGTATCTATGATTGATGCAGATAAAGATATTATCTGTGGTGTGTATCCTAAGAAGCGTATTGCATGGGAAAAGATTGGCGATGCAGTAGCGCGTGGTATTCAAGGTGAAGATCTAAAGTATGCTACGGGTGATCTTGTTATTAATAAGCTTAATTATATTGATACGCCATTGCATTCAATGACAGAACCTATAGAAATATTTAATGGTGGCACAGGCTTTATGCTTATCAAGCGTAGTGTATTTGATTTACTTAAACCACATTGTCCTACCTATACCAATGACATGCTGCCAGGTCAGCAAGAAATCGTTACAGAATACTTTGCTACATCGATTGAACCAGACTCAAATAGATTATTATCAGAGGACTATCATTTCTGTAGATTAGCAAGATTAAATGGGATTAAAGTATGGGCTGCACCATGGGCAAAGTTAGGTCATATAGGTAGTTATAAGTTTGAAGGGACATTATGATGACAAGCAAAGAAAAGTTATTAACTTTATTGTGTATGGTGTGTATCTTTATGATGCTATTTGTTAGCGTTGAGGTAAACATTAATCAGATTAAGCCAAGAAGTTTTGCAGACAAGGATCTAAAGTGTATTGATGGCAAACTATTTGAGGAAGTAAAGAAGAATATGTTTGTGTCTAGTCACCTTGAATGCTTTGAGCAAAGGAAATTCTAATGTCTTACCTTGAAGAAGGGAAGAAAGTAGAAGAAGCATTTGCCAAAGAGTATTTAGCCAACGTCACTTGGGCTACTCAAGAACAAGACATGATAGAACATTGGGATGTTCAGGGTGTACTTGATTGGATAGGCGATGAAGTATTAAAGTTTGATGTCAAAGGATACAAGAAACTTAACAGGAATGATTCTAGTTTTCAGGATGATATCACTTGGGTAGAAGGAAAGAATGTCCATGGCAAAGATGGATGGATAAAAGGTAAGGCAGATTACATTGTATTTGAACGGCAAAAAACTTGGGTATGTGCAAATCGAGTTGAGCTGTATGATTTAGTCTCAAAAAAATTGTATGAGAATAAATACCGCAAAGGTAAAGATGTTTATTGCATTTACCAAAGAGAAAATAGACTTGATGCTATTACACTAGTTCCATTTAAAGACATTATAGATTTAGAATCTACATGGAACCTACCTAAGTGATTGATTGCTATACAGAACCCACACAATCGCTCTATAACGCACGATCTTGAGCAAGGTGATACCTTAGGTATACCTAGTTTTAGTGTAAAGCTTGAGGTTTAGGGGAAATATAGAGCATCTGCATATATTCTGCATTGATCTCTATGTAATCATCCTCATTTTCAGTGAAAAAAATTCTGATGACTGACAACGGATTTTCTTCAATGATCTCAATATCCCAAATCTTACGACCAATAAGTTTGTCTAGGATATCTAGTTGTTCTGAGGTAGGGTTTTCCACTAAACAATTTTACCATTCCATTTGCCATTTGTGTTAAGTACCATTGGCATAAGTTTAGGCTGCCCATCTATGATCATTCCACACCCTACAATGAATCGAGTCTTAAAGTTCTTAGCATAGTTAAATGCCATTGACTTCTGATTGATTAAAGATCCTACTTGCATACCCCAAACTAGCGCATCGGGATTGCTGTAGTAGCCGATACTAAACTTGGTATGGTAGTGACCTTGAACTGTGTTCATACCATACTGCATAGCTACCTTGAGTACGTCAGCAGATAAGCCATGAGTAAAAAAGCACCTTGATCCATCGGATAGGTTGATCGTAATATCTTCTTCCCATTGCCAGCCTGTGCCAACACCTAAGAAGTCATTGTAATGTTTAAGGTAACCTTTAGGTACACCATGCTTTAATGCACGTCTGTATAACATGGATGAGTGATTGCTATGCACAATCTTCATCTTAGGGAATATCTTTTCTAGTGTTTGAATGTATGCAATAGACGCTGCCAACTCATGGCCAGCAGAGAATAGATCTGGATCGCTATCATGCATAGACATCGCATGCATATCAAGCTCGTCACCAATATTAATAACGAGATCGGGTTTGTATTTTGTCTTGAGCGCTTTAAGAAAGTTGAATGCATCTGGGTGGTGATATGGTATATGGAGATCACTGATTACTAATACGGACTTGTATGCTTGTGCCATTACAGCTCCTATAAATTAGGTATCTGAAAGATAGCACAGTTAGTTTGTTAAATCAATAGCCTGACTTAAACATCTTAGCTTCTGCTTCACGTCTTAGTTGAAGTCCTTTAAGCACACGACCACCAGCACGACAATACTTTAGGAGCGATTCAATAGCCGCTTCTTTATCGCCACGAAGCAACGCTTGACGGAGTGTTGATCTTTGAAATGTACCCAAGCCAAGATTGAAGGCAAAAGAAACCAAGCAATCGAATTCACATTGTCTAAGGCGCACGTTAGGTAGCATCTTAGATACTCCCAACTCGAAACGATTGAGGTCGGATTTAAGAAGTCCATCTATTTCTTCTTGCGTAAAAGTTCTGTTCCAAGAATCAGGCAAATGTTTGCCATCGCCGATAAGGTGACCAACACCCACAGTATACAGGTTTGCAGCACAACGATAGGGCCGACTACGCACACCTTCAAAATGTTTAATAAGTTCGATACCACGCTTAGATACTTTCACGTTTCTTTTCCCATGTGCGAGAGCCAAAGTAGAATCCAATGATAGAAGCTACAATGCTCATCTCATCGCTAGAGAATATAGCATCCATAGATTCTGGTGTGAATCCACCAGTAGATTTAACTGCCCATATGAATCCAGCTACATCAACGAATACAAGTAAGCCTACAAAAGTAAATGCAACGAATGGTCTGACACAAGCGTTAAGAGTCTTGACCCATTGTGATGCACCTTCTACAAGCTTAGTGTCATGTGCATATAATGCTTCACGTTCTTGAGCGTACGTTTCTGCGTACGTTCCTTCTAATTCAATAGCAGCAATCTTCTCTTGAGATACAAAACCTTTCTCTGCCATACGCATAGCTTGTTCGTTCTGTAACTTAGCCATCTCACGTTCATGTGCTTGGTCACCTTTTTGCTGAAAAAATCCGAGCAGACTTGGTAGCCCACTGGTAGCAAAGCCTAAGATACCACTGATAATACTAAACATTTAAAACTCCTCTTTGTTAAATCCGTATAGGTCACAGATGATATTAACATATTTGTTAAACTTCTTTTCGTGTGCATCGAAGTCATTGTGTCCATGATACCAAAGCATACAATGGATCATCTCATGCATAAGTGTTTCAGATATCTTTAGGTATGTATCATTAGAGATATCTATTTGTATTCTAGTAGGCTCTGTAAGAAAGTATCCAAGCACTTCACCTTTAGTATTGATGGTACTAAAATTAACCTTGTGCGGTGCTGGCATCTTGTAGCCATTGAATGGAGGTAGCCCAACAAAACAAGCATACATCTTACGCAAGTTTTGTTTGGTAAGTAGCTTCATTACTTGGCCAATGGATTGATTGTTGATTTGCGTAATGCTTTCATCTCCTCACGCACTGCGCTCAGAGATACATCAATCTCTCTTTGTGATCCTTTAATGATGGCTGCTGTTTCTTTAGATGTAGCAAAGGCTTCTGATGCTTTCTCATAAGCTCTGTTGTTAGACATAGCTAATTCAATCATACGATTGTCAGCAGCTTTAACTCTATCTTCTACTAATGTAATGCGTGTTTCAACATTACTCATCTTCTTTACTTCTTCAATTGTCGAAGTCAAATCGTTGAATAGGGTTATCCCGTAGTAGACTGCTCCACTGGTAGGAACTAGCACTGATAAGATTATCCCCAAGATCATCTGCGAGGATAAGTTTAAGGTATACTTCTTGTTCTCTTGCGTAGTCATTCTCTTGCTCCATGTTGATTGCTTCTATGATCTGTTGGTTCTGTATCGTGTATGCTTGTGTTAGCATTTGCATACTCATAACAATCCCAAACCCAGGCACGAGTTCCTTTGATTTCGGAAGCTCTTGTTTTGGGTCTAGCTTCGCTTCTGTACTTGCGGTTGTTCTCGATGCGGGCTGTGATTCTTGTCTGCTTTCTGTCTTGACTTCTGTTTTGGTTTCTTGACGCACCGAAGTAGTCACCTCTGGCATCTGAGTCTGCGCAAAATCCATTGGCACAATTACAGGTTCTATTGGTATGACTGGTGCATTGATGGGATTCAATGGACTTGTCACACTGAGTGGACTTGTCGGACTGATTGGATTCGTTGGATTGTCCATCGACTTGACACAACTGTTGGTAACTTGAATCCAAGAACCAAACGCTGGAGTCGAGTATGGATCTGAGCATGTCGAAGTTCTTTGCTCTAGTATTGATCCAGTGTATCCAGCTTCGCATGCTAGTGTCCTTTGTTCTGTAGTTTCAAAACAAGTTGGCGGATCTTGTGTGCAATTATCTGACGTAGTTGTCCAAGAAGTCCAAGTGCTTGAGCTACAAGCATAGGAACGACTCTGATTAACCACGCCACTATAGTGTGGTAGAGGGCAACTAAGCGATTGATACTCCACTGTATCTGTGCAGACTGGCTGAATGTATGGAGCGCAGATAGGATCATCTGGCCTATACGGACACCATGCTGTAGCAAGCGCTGTAGCATCGTCAATGCCATGGCACTGTAAGTTACTAACCCAGCCTTGAGCTGTTGGAACATATGTGCAATACCATGCATAGAGTGGGTTACTCCACAGGAGTATTAGGAATAAGAGGGAGCGTATAGGTAGAACCATATAGTTTCTCAAATCGTTTTGGATCTCTCTCATGCCATGCACGTTTAGCTGTATAACCTAGTGAGCCACCAATAGGGCAAGGTGAGCCAGACATTTCCATAGCTTCCCAAACACGATTGTCTTGACACAATACTGATACTGCTGCTACCTTTAAACCTAAGTCGTTAAGTGTCTTAGCTAGTTTAATACGCTCACAGTTTTCATCTGTGATAGTAGCACCACCACTGATAGAGAACATGCCTGTGTTAGCACCACCAGATACACCAGACTTACACATGTCATTAGAGAAGCCAGACATGGATGGGGCCATAGCACTAGGCACTGGCATCCCTTTGTTGTTGATCGTTGTTGTATCAGCATGAGCATAACTTTGACTAAGCAAGAATACAATAACGAAGCCAGCTGTAGCAAGAAGGATCTGCTCTAAGCGTTTAAGTCTAGCATTGATTTGCTCATAACGAATAGCACAGACTTCTTCGTGTGTGCTAAGTCTTGATTCTACGTCATGCTTAACCATGTTATTCCTCCGCTGGTTCTGGCGTGTTGCCTTCTTCAAGCCATTTTAGGTAGGCTTGGTAGTCTGTGTTAGCTGGGTCAAATGGGATAAATGCGTTGTCTGATAATCTTTGAATACCAGTATCTTTGACAATGTTTTGTAGGTCTTTAAATAGTTTATACATTATAGCTCCGATGTACTAGTCCAAGTAACTTCGCCATGACCGTTTGTTCCTGCTGCGTTATAAACCATAGCCATATCTAGATTGATTCCATATGATGTAGCCGCTCCTCCTACAACAACAGTATAAACCATTGTTGGTGTAGCTCTTTTAGTCTGTTTAAAATTAACGGTCATCATAGCAGTTCCGTCTGTAGTTCTGCCGCCAGCCCAACTTCTGCCAGTTTCATAATACCTCTGACAATTAGCCAATTCCTGATTATAAAGTCTGCGTTCAAACGGTGTTGCTGTTGAGCCTACTTCTAGTTGGACACCTGTTACATACCATGTTGCTGCGTTAGTATTTAATATTTGTGTTTGTCCTGTTGCACCTTCATAATCACCAGCCAACCAAGCGTTAGTAGAAGATGTTGAATAAGTTGAACCCATAGCAATTGAAAATCTAACAATAAATCCAACTCCATTAGTTGTAAGCCATGTGCCAGATGTATCACCAGCAATAGTTACAGTTTTTTGTTCCCATGTGTTAGCTGCTGAAATAGTGTAAGTATAAACATAAGAACGACTGTTTCCAGCATTACTTATAGACCCACCAAATGTTCCTGTTAAAGAACTTCTAACCCAAAATGAAATAGTAATAGGTTTAGCATTTGCAGTTCCCCATCCTAAATCAGCTACATTAAGACCTTCAATTATTTGAAGCAGAGTCATATAATCACCAGAAGCTGTAGATGTTGCTGCTGATGAAGTAAGCAATATTGAGTTATTAAATCCAGTTGGTGCTGTGGTTGATTGCTGTATTGTTGCTTTTGATGTATAGCCAGTGCTAACTTTAAATCTATCAGCCCCATAAATTTCATTATTAGCAGTAACACTAGCACCAGCATTTCTCTGGTCGATCCTCATGTCACCATTGATGATGCGGTTCTTTAATCCAAAGGGGGATGCAGCAGCTCCTTGTAGAGATGCGTCGTTAAACGTGACTCCATTTGAGCCATCAAGTGTCATTGCCATTATGCTATTCCTTCAGGTTTATTAGGAAAATTAACTGTATTAGGAAAGCCAGCTTGTTGTGGCACATCTAATAATGCTTGTCTATAGTTAGCCCAAGTTGTTTGTTGTTCTGTAGAGAATGATGCCCAGCGTAATGGGTTACCCACAATGCTGTCTACTTTTTGTAATAAAGCATCTCTTTGTCCTCTTGCTTGTGCTGCTAATTCTTCTGTTGTTGGCGGTATCCATTCAGCTATTGCACCAAATTCACCAGCTATTGCTCTTGCGTATATATCACGACCATGTTCTTCTGTGTCATTAGGTGTAGCATGGAATGGAATGTCTTGTCCTATTTCTTCAAAATTAACTGTTAAGTTAATAGATGTATGAGCTTCGTCTACCCATTTAGGATTACTTGCATATTTTAAATTTAGTTTCATTATATTTTCCTATTAAGCTATTCTTAACCAAACACCTATAGCACCACTACCACTATAGTTACCTTTATTCATAGCTTTCCATGTTCCGCTTAATGTTGTAGCATTTACTGTATTTGTAAAGGCAGTAGCTCCACCAAGACTTGAAGCATATAAAGATATCCAATTTAAAGTAGAACCAGCTACTGTAGCCCCTTGAGTATAGCCGCCTGATGGTTGATATAAAAAAGCATAAGTTCCTAAATCGCCTTCTGTTGAGCCAGCTGTAGCTGTTTGCACTTGAGTTGTTGTTAATGTAGATACACTTGTCAATACAGTCCCACTAGTAGTAGGCAACGTAAGTGTTGTCGTGCCAGCTACGTTAGGTGCATCTAATGTAATAGTTCCGCTAGTGTTTCCCGCTATGATTACACTGCTCATAGTGATGCTCCTAGTTTACTTGCTTCTAATTGTAATTGATAAGCTGTAATCACTTCTGAAGTATGTGAAACTTTACATATGTTTTGCACTTGTAATTCTTGATCTGAATAATCTTGACCAGGAGTTATGCACCATCTATGGAATGTTCTTGCAACTTGATTGCCATCATCAGTGATAGTAGTAGCTTGACGAACTTGAACAGTTCCATTTTCTACCACTTCTATCTTATCAATTAATGTTTGTTTATCTAAAGCCATTTTGTTTTCCTGTTAAAGTTAATTAATATAAATTAATTAAACGTCATGTAAGTTCCAGAGATAATAAAGTCACTTGCATTATTACATTGTGTATTACTAAAAGATGCAGCTGATCCAGTTTGTGAAAATAATAATGATGCTGAAGTTGTATTTGGACTTATATAGCACATATAACTTCCAGATGTAGAAGTAGCAGAACCACAATAAAAAGACAATGTGTTGTATGCGTCAGATGCATTGGTTGCTGTAAATGGGAATCCAGTAAAAGCAATTGCTCCAGTTGAACTTCCTTTATTTGATAATAATATATAGCAAGTAACGTGAACCATTCTACCAACTTTTACATAATATCCAACTTTTGTAAAAACAAGTCCTGTAGAGCCACCACCAAAAGTAACTCCTGGAGTCCAAGTGCCTTCTTCATAATCATCTAAAGTATTTCCATCTGCTGCTGGTGATGCTGTTGCTGGAAATATAATACCAATTCCACTAGATGGTATAGCTGTTCCTAATCCAACACCATAAGGATTTATTGTAGCTACTGTTGTTCCACCAGATTGTAATTGTAATATGCCAGTATTATCAGCAGTGGTGATTAGACCACCAGCACCACTTGTTGAAGCATTTATACTTGAAGCCATCTATTTCTCCTATAATACAACCCAGCGTTGTCCGCTAGGAACTGTAACTGTTGCGCCAGAAGCGACTGTGATTGGGCCAACACTGAATCCATTGGTGCTTGTTGTTAATGTATAACTTGTGCTAATCGTTGTTGTGTTCTCATAGATCGCACCACCAGCAGAAGCACCACCACCGATAGAACCCCATGCTGTGCCATTGTATCCTTCAAATCCATTTGTGCTAGTGTTATAACGCATGTTACCAGATGTTGGTGATCCTGGTCTTTGTCCTGTTGTGCCAGCGGGTAAGTCAAAGTATCCTGTTGATGAGTTAGCTTGATCTGATACAGCAGTAGGTGTGACTGATACTGTTGTCCATGCATTGTCACCACGAAGGAATGTAGATGAAGATGCTGTGCCTGTAGGTGAGATGACAGCTAGTGTGCCTAAACCTAAGTTTGTTCTTGCTGTGCTATTACTAGCTAGATCAGATAAGTTATTAGCGGCAGCTAAGAATCCAGAGCCAGATACATAGGCAGCTACCCATGCTGATCCAGTGTATAAACGCATCTCTACAGCAACTGTATTGTAATATAAAGCACCAGCAAGTAGAGCATTGCCATCATTGTCTAGTGTTGGGTTAGATGACTTAGCACCTAGATATCTATCATCAAATGAATCATAAGCAGCTAGTGTTGCATCACGTGCTGACTCTGCTGCTGTTTGTGCTGATGATGCAGCGTTGGCACTATTAGAAGCATTGTTAGCTGAATTGGATGCACCACTTGCAGATGTTGCTGCTGCATTCGCTGAGTTACTTGAATTGTTTGCAAAGTTACTTGAATTGCTTGACGCATTGCTTGAATTATTAGCTGCTGTGTTTGCAGTTGTTGATGAAGCTGCCGCAGCATTAGCACTATTGGATGCATTGTTCGCATGATTACTTGCGTTACTTGCAAATCCACTAGAACTAGTTGCACTATTACTTGCGTTATTCGCAAAATTAGATGCATTGTTTGCATGATTGCTAGAAGCATTAGCACTATTAGACGCATTATTTGCAAAGTTAGATGAGTTATTAGCGCTATTAGATGCTGCACTTGCATTAGCTGCTACGTTAGCTTGAGCATTAGAAGCTGTGTTAGCTGAGTTAGATGCGTTGTTAGCAAAGTTAGATGCATTGTTAGAGCTATTACTTGCAGCATTGGCTGAGTTGCTTGCGTTATTAGCGAAGTTGCTAGAGTTGTTTGCTGAATTAGATGAGTTAGATGCAGCATTAGTAGAAGCTGATGCGTCTACAATAAGGCCCCATTTAGCTGAGTCTGTATTCGTTGTTATTGGTTGGCTACCACTTGATGTATGTGCTGTTAAGCAAATATAGATATTATTGGTAGTTGTATCTTTAACGAGATCTCGTTTGTTATAAGATGTAGCAGCTGCCCAGTTACCACGATAGTCACCAATTTGCTCACCTACAACAGGATTACCATCTGCATCGAATGCAAGCGTCTTATTAGCTCGCACAGTATTCAATGGCAATGTCATGTTAATAGTCGTAGGATCTGTTACAGGAGCTTTTAATGAACGCTCTGCTGTTTCAGCTACTTGTTGAACAAAGATTACTTCTGAATCTAATTCTGTATTAAGTGTGTTGGCAAAAAAGTCACCACCCGTTACGAAGTCTGTTGAACGCTCAATAGCTCTTGCACCTACAATAGTGATACGATCAGCACCAGTAGCAGCTACTACTAATGTAACTGATCCTTGACCAGTAGTTCCGCTAATGGTTACAGTGTAGTCTGTCGTTAAAGTAAGAAGTGTAGTATTCTTGTACACTGCGATATCTGTATTTACAATGACAGGAAACGAAAAGGCATAAGGGCCTACACCCGCAGATCCTGTGTATACGATTCGTCTTGCTACGCTTGTTATTGGATAGTCAGCCATGTTTTATTTACCTTGTATAAATACCAGTTTCTTTTTGAACTTCTTTCATATCTTCTAAAGCCATTTGTAAGTCTACATCTTCTTGAACAAGTCTATCCCATGCTAGTCCATATGTATCAGATATCTCTTTTTGAATAGCTTTTTGAGCCACAGACATATCCATGCCTTTAATGCTCTTATAAAGTTCTCCCAATTTTACTACTCTTTTCTCTAAAGCACCATCATTTGTTGCAATTTCTATCCATCTATTGTACTGTTCACCCGATAACATAACGCCATCTTTAGATTTTTGTGGAATATATGCTGGCACACCATATTCTACTAAGGTTAGATATCCTTCTATATTAGTACCATCTGATCTTTTAAATGGATTAAAGGTTTCATAGAAGTTACCTTTGCCAACTTTCTTAGTTTCTCCAGTTAATGGATCTAATGCTACTGGTAAACTATCACTTAACAATGGATTGCGTGATTTATATTGTGCTAATGCTTGCCAGTATCCGTCATAGATTGGATTGGCATCTGATCTTAATGATGTTTCTTCTCTCATTAAGTTAGATTTTTCTGGATTATTATATCTTTCATAGGTAGCAGATAGGCTTGAATAGGCTCCAGCTGGAGATCCACCTATGCCAAACTCTACAGATTTCTTGGTAAACTTAGATGCAATAGCATAGAATTTATCTGGTGCTGATTGAGCGTCGCTAGAGAACATATCATGTATATCTCCAATACCTTGAAGCATATCTAAGTTAGACATGTAATCATAAAGACCAACTGCACCATTCATAGCTAATTTATCTAATCCTTCTTCTTCTGGATCTGTCATTGCATATTCAGCAGATGTAGCTGACATACCAAGTAACGATGCTAATGGACCTAATGATTCGTAAGAAATATAGATCTTATCTGCGCCTACAGTCACATTAGTAATTTCAGAAAATTTATCAACTAACTCTTGGTCTACATCAGCTTTATTAAATACCATAGAAAATGGTTGCCATCCTGTGCCTTTGAGCGCTTCTAAATCTTTGCGCCTTACTGGACCAGCACCAGTGAGATTACCACCTAATGTATATTGATACATTGTATACATGGCTGCACTACCTAATGTTACTTTAGCTAATGCTTTATCACCTTCAATGCCACCTTTTTGAATGGCTGTGCTAATAGCTGATGGAATAGCTAATGGACTACGAGATAATGTTTCTTTAATAATGTTTGCTGGGGTTCTTACGAACGGAAAGAATAGCTTAGCATATGGGAAACCAGCAAATTCAGTATTAATAATTTTATTAACTGATCTGAGTGAGCCTTCTAATTCAGCAGTAAATGTCATGGTACGCGCTTCTTTAGTTGCCATCTCATGCATTTCATCTGTAGGATTATCCAATAATGAAGCATGATAATTTGTTACTTGTTTACGAGCTACATCTGGATCAATACCTGATGCTATTAATTCATTATATTTCTTATTAGACTCTCGTCTTGCTAAAGCACCCAATTCTCCTCGATAACCAATGGCTTTAAAAAACTCATCTTCTGCCATTAATAAACGACCTGCCGATGTAACAAAGTTACCATAATATTTAATGCCATCTGACATAGCTTTGCCAAATGTACTATCACCAAAATTAAGATTAAAATCATCTCGACCAGCAGTTCTCATCTCAAGTTTAGTAAGAGGATCTGATGGAGTATTTGTTTTCAATGCTTTAACTCCAAGTCTAAATGCATCTGATAAAGACATAGACATAGCCGATGCTTTATCCATAACCTCATTCATTTGAATATAATCTTTATTGCCAGTAAGAACTGATCTACCTTTGCCTAATACTGATGCAACAAAGTTTTCTGGAACTTGCCACATACCAAACAATGCGTTACCAGCAATATTCTTTGCATGAGTTATTGGAGATGATAGCAAACCATTGACCCATGTTGCGTACCATACATCCTTAGCACTACTGAATAATGTTTTTTCTGCCAATGCAGCTCTGTCAAGTCTTGAATTAAGGGCAATATAATGCTTACCAATGTCATCAATATTATCTAAGCCACCTGAGCCATTAAGAATACTATCTAACATTAAAGCTCTTTCTGGGCTTGTGCCAGATGCTTTATATGCTTCTCTTAATACACCTAATGATCTAGCAATGTCCCTACGTTTGCCAGTAACAGAACCCATAAAGTTTCCTTCAAGGTTCAATCCTAATGCAAACTTAGCTGCCAAATCTTTAGTCTCAATGCTTTCTGGGTCTTTAGCTTTAGCTTCTAAATAGTTTCTATATAAAGAAATATTCTTATCTTGAATGCTTCGAGCTATATATGGTAACTTTGCAATCTCATTAGGATCAGCAATAGTTTGTCCATTGGCATCTAACATGCGAGCCAAGAACTTTTCATCGTAAATAGGCTCTACAGATACTGCAAGTTGTTCAGCATTTGGTTGTGATGCCACCCATTTATCTGCTAATTCTTTAGTTTCAAATTCTTTAACTGTTACGCCATTCTCAGTAATAAATGCTTTAGGTGTGGTATTGCGCTCTACAATCTCTTTATATGATAATTTTTTATACTTACCTAATTCATATACATTAGTAACAGCTTGACCAAGATTATTAAAGTCTAATGGTGCTGTGGGGTCAAACAACATTTTATCAATCTCACCTGATGCTGATGGGACCTCTATTTGTTGCATTACTTTTTGTGTTGTTTTCTTTGGGGCTTCTGGAATAATTGTAAATTGACCAGCTTTTTCTATTGCCTTGCCTTCTTTAACAATTGGCATAGCTAAATCAGAAACAGCATCTTTAGGTGTTTTAGTAGTAATCTTTTTAAGAACCTTAACGCCAATGTCTCTTAAACCAGCTGTATCTATTTTTTCTCCAGTAAATACTGGATCTGTTTGTTCTGGCAATGGTGTTGTTTCATCAGATATTAAATCGCCTTGTGTTGTATAAGGAACAGATTGCTCTAATGTAGCAGTAGTGGTTTCATTAGGATCAATAGTCTTTGTAACTTGATCTAATTCTTGAGTCACATTATCAAGTGCATTTAATCTTTGATCTAATGGTCTATTGTCAATTGTCATTTAGTAGCCTTTTTGATTTGCTTAATACCCTTAACTACACCTTTTGTAGCAAGTGTTGCTAGACCAGATGGAGCTATAATCTCGCCAACTGATTCAGCAGCTGTTGCTTTTGTTTGTAATTGTGGAACTAACTCATTAATAAACTTTTTAACATCTTCAGTTGTAGGTAACCCAGTAGATGATTCTAATCCACGTGTAAATTCTTCAAGCTTGCTTTTTCCTTCTGGAGTAGTAGCAGCATAATAAGCACCTTTAAGAATAGATATAAGATCTCCAGGTGTACCTATTGCACCTTCTATAGCACCTTTGCCTAAAGCATATAAAGATTGAGCTGGCATCTTTTCAACATCAGATACAACTGCACTAACACCTTCTGTAACCAATGGAGCAACTATTCCAGGAGATGGCAATCCTTTTGGTCTTACAATAATTTCTTCTTCTGGCACATATGCATTAAGTTTATAATCTTCAAATCTTTGATCTAAGTTCATCAATTTACTCCAGCATTATTCTTTTGGAATGTTTTAAATGCTTCAATATCACGCAATGCAGACTTCATTTTCTTACGCTCTTTGTCATCTTTAATTATATCTTTATATTTTTTATCTACATCTTTAGCTTTATAAGCATCTTCTGAATATGGTATATTATATTTAGAAGTAATAGATTTTAACTCAGCTTTAGCTTCTGTATATTTTTCAGTTGAATCTGCTTTAAGAACAGCATTAATACTTTTTTCTGCTTCTTCATTGACATTAAATGGCAAACCTTGAATACGAGCAGCATCAGCTTTTTTCTTTAAATCCCTATTAGCTTTGGCAGCTTGAGCTACTTTTTCAGGTTTAAGCATTAAACTATCTAAGCTTACTTCATCTAATCTACCAATAATAATCTTATTGGCTTCTTTATCATCTCCAGTACGTCTATAATATTTCTCTTTAAGCTTCTGTGCATCTGCAAATGTAATAGTTCTTCCAGCAGCAGCCTCAATATCAGCAATGCTAAGTATGTCAGTTTCAACTTTGTCTAGCATATTGCTATACATTCTTTCTTTTGCTGGAGTTTTTTTCTCTCCACTAATTACTTCTTCATATTCCGCTGGACTAATATTAATACCATTAGCTTTAGTTTGTTTAAGATATTGTTCTGGACCAATTTGACCATTAAAATATTGGCTTTGTAAATCTCTTTTAACATCTTCTTTGAGCTTATTATTTAACTTTTCTTCTGCTTCAACAAGTCCATATTGTTTGACTGACTTTTCAGTTTTACGCTTAACTACTTCCATCCATTCATCTTCTGGAACATATTTGCGTAAATATTGAGTATAGTCTCCAGCTTGACCTTCTGAAATCTTAATAGCTGCTTCACCAGCAGTTCCAGCAAATGTTTTATCTTTTAATGCATAATCACCAATACGATCCATGATTGCATTCTTAATAACTTTATCCATCTCTTTTGTGTATTCTGGTATCTTAGCTGGATCTATATTCATCATCATTTCTTTGATAGTCTTTTTGTCAAGAGATAATGCTAAATCAAATTCCTCAAATAATGGATATGCATCTAATAAAGTTGGAATATTGCTTTTAAATGTTTTAAGCTGCTCATCTACCTTTATAATGTTTTCTGCTTGAACAAGTTTTTCTACTCTATCCAAGGCAGATTTATAAACAGCATGGCCTAGCACAGTAACAGATTGTCTATATTTTAATGATTCTTCTGGGCCTACTTGAGCTAATACTTTGGAATGTCCATTAATAATGGCATCTAAATTAGATCTAATATTAGTCATATCTAATTGAGAAATATCTGTTGTATTAATACCAGCCATCATTCGACTAAACTCATCACGAGCTTGACCTTCAAGATCTGTTCTTAATGCAGATGCTTGAGCTGCTCTTGCTGCCTCACCAAAGACTGTATAATCTTCTGAGAAAATATCTCTTATATCTTTGCCTTGAGCTTGTGCTTCTGAAATCTGTGCTAATGAAGGTGGATTAGCAACGCCATATTCTAAGCCAGCTTTCTTAGCTTTTTCAGATTGAGCTTTAAATGCAAATTCAGATATTCTATTTAAACCAGCTTCTGTAGATTTAGATAACTTAATAGTTTCTTTAATGTTAGCAAAATCAAATGGCTGAGTATTCTCTAACTGAATATTTTGTCTTTGATATCTTGGATTATCTGCCATAATTAAGCCTTAGGTGTTTCTGATGTTTTATATACCTTACTAACTTCATATGCTCCAGTTGCAAGCTTGGTAGCAGCATCTAATAAACCACCACGTGTTGCTATGTCTGCTGCATTGCCATAAATATCTGACTGAGCATTTCCAGATAATAATGCATTAGCTGCATTACTTAAATCTGTTTGATAGTCTCTGCCAGCTTCTCTAGTATTCACTGTAGTGATTAACTTAGAAGATCCTTCTAATCCCACTATACCACCAGCATATCCACGAGCTACTGTTGCTGCATTATTAGCATTAAGCTTGCGTAATGTTTCATTAGCTCTTTGTTCGTATGCTAATGCTTTACGAGCAGCATCAGCTTGTGTCTGCATAGCTTGTAAGCGATACATAGCCGCCTGACTTTTGGCTTGCGACATACTTTGACTCGCACTCATTGCTGTTGAAGCTACGGATAATGCTATTTGCCAAGACATAATTATGTTCCTTGATGGACTCCTACTTTATATTCTAAACCTAATAATGTTAATTTCAATGGTGCGTTTTGAGTAATTGTAATTTTTGCTTCATTACTATACCCTAAAATGCCATGTAATACTTTAGTGCCTGTATAATCTGGTACATCAGCATCTAATGTTGATGCTGTGTCAAATGATCTAAATGGTACTTCTATGCCATTAATGACCATATTTTGCGTTTCATAGACCAATGCATTAACTTCAACAATACGCTTTTTAAAGCCTAATCGTGTACCAGACTGTATTTTTAAGTCAATTGGCATAGTTGTTGCTTGTACAACAATAGGCAATCCTACCTCATAAGATGATGCAGATGCCCTTGGGAATGTTACTGTACCACCTCCAGGCACTGTCTGGTTGGCTTGTACAATACCATCTAATAATACATTAACTTCTTTGCCTACTACATGAGACATAGACACTGTTGATGCTACACCACCTGTTTTAGCACTATCAGTTAATAATGTAGGGTCAAATCGTTCTACATAGTATTGAGCAGTACCACTAATTGTACGTTTAACTACAACATAAATAGTAGTAATGTCTACGCCAACATCTAAAAACTCGCCACCCGCAGTTACAAACTCTGATGGGGCTATAACATTCTGTGATCGCATAATTGAATATGCTGCAATACTTCCATCTGTGGAATTAGTAATTAATAATAGATCATTCTCATCTGTATCCACAGCACGTCTTAATGCCATACGTGTAGGATTCTTTAATAGATGTCCTGATAATAGAGATATCTTAGATGTAAGATAAGTTAATTGTGTATCAGAGTATGCAATCTCACTTAGGATCTTACCTTGACGTTGTATAAATAACACGCCTGATTCTAGTTGTTGCACTCGAATACCTTGCTTACTACCAGCACGACCAGTAGTAGACACAAAGAATGATGTAGGTGTGATTGGCTCTAAGCCTTGTTGTGGTACATAGAACTCACCACCCGTTGTAAAGATCATTAAATCGCGACCAGAGATAATATCTGTAATCGCATTGAATGTATTAGTATCTAATGTAGCTTCTACTGAATCGTCATCTAAACCTTCTGTCCCTTCAAAGTCAAAGAAGATACCAACTTTAGATCCCCATACTGTAGATGGTCTTGATTTAGATCCACCGAAGTATAAACGACCTTGATGAAATGTTACTGTTCTTGGCCATCCTTTTCCAGCTGACCATACATTTTCGTAGCCAGATTCTAATTCCCAATTACCATTAGCAATAGCTGATGTATTAAAGAATGGAAATTCAGTAATAGCATTGACTACTGTACCGCTTGTATATTGGACAATCTTAGCTCTACCTTGTGGCACAACATTAATATATTGTCCTACAGAGCCAGCAGAGAATACAGATGATGATGCGGTAAGTGTCACTTTACCTGATACAGCTGATGGCGTTAATGTGCCAGCTGGATTAGATACGCTTAATGTATATGCATATTTAGGAATGCTGTCAAATGAAATAGCAGATGCAGTCCATGTAGCGTCTGTGCCACCACGTACAATTTTTATTGGCGCTAAATCTTCATGCACAACAATAAGTGTGTCGGCAGATTGTGTCCAGCACATATTAGCTAATTTAGCTGATGATAATGATACGCCTGATGTATCAAGATAGCTATTGCCAGATCCATTGATGTTTGTAATTAATGCGCCATTCTTATACACATGCATACGATTATGTGTAAATGCAAGCATATAACTATCTGATGTTGAGAACTCAAAGGCTACTAATCGCACACCATTAGCAGCAGATTCTGTGCTTGAATTTGGCAATGCATTGATATAACGTAAGCCACTGCGTCTAGTAATGCCACCTTGTGGTTGGCATAATACATTTTGAGCAGTCTCTAAACCATTCTCATATGATTTAATATCTATACGTGAGCGTAATAGTGGATCTATTTCACCCGCAGTAAAGTTAGTTTGAATGGTTACAAAACGAGCCATTAGTATCTCACATTAATCAATGAGAAGTCTTGTATTGCGTTTACTGGTTGTCCTTGGCCATCAATATTCATAGCTTGTCTCATGTAGCCACCACGACCATTTTCTCCTGGTGTACCTACAGCAACAGTTTGCCAATATCCAGCCTTTTCTGTTTGATCTGTAATAGGCACAGATAAATGCCATGCAAGTATATATTTAAGCAGTTGAACAAAATATGTTGGCATTGATGATTCTGGTACTGAGTATTGATAATCTACCCATACTTCTTCATAATCTGTTAGCACCTTATCTCCCATGATTCTATATTCATTGCGTATGGGAGAGCCTACTTCATTAGCGTCATATAATGCTCTTGGTGAGTTTATGCGATCAGAAGGTAGTTGATATTCGTATTTGTATTCGGTAACTGGTGTAGTGACCAGTCTAGCACATTGAACTTTCTTAAATGAAAAAGACCATGGATATGTTGATAATGCTTGGTCTCTGATATCTGGATATAGTCTATCGCATATAGATGCTTCGTCTGTACCTTCGGTAAAAGACGCAATAGGTTTAGCACCTAACATTAATAGTGAATCAGAACAAACTGATAATGCTGAATCTCCAGCTGCCATACTCTATCTCCAAATGTAAGAATAAGGCGAGTGCAAAACACCCGCCCTACCCAAGTTACTTACTACAATACAGACTATTAATCTGTATCTGTTGCTGTTACTGTTAAACCATCAGATACGTCTACAACGCCAGCAGATGTATTTGATAATACATAAACAATGCTCATTGTAGGAGTTGCTGAATCGTAAACAAAAATAATGTCGCCCACTTTTAAAAGTGAGGAAGCATCATTGAAGTAAGCAGTTGTATTTACTGTAGCGATTGAATCTGCACTAGTATATGTCCAAATTTGTGGAGCATTACCAGCTTTAGATTGTCCGCCAGCAGCATTTAAACCAGTCGCTGAATAAGCCATTTAGTATCTCCTTAAATTAAGATTCACGGCATGTGAGTTGAACAATACCCTCAGCATCGATAGCAGTTGCAGTCGCAGAGAATACAGCATTCACAAGGAATGAAGTTTTTTCTGGAATGTAATTGATTTCTGTGCGAGGAGCTATACCTTCTGCGTAACCAACAGAGTCTTTATGGAATGCAAAAACTTTGCGATCTAAAGAACCATCAATTGGTAAACCACCTTCTGAGCGATCACCCAATAAATGGAATGTAAAGCCTAAGAAAGTATTTAGTTCACCAGCTACTAAAGCTTTAACTGTATTAAAGTCAGAAGAAGTTACTGCTGTTTCTGAAAGTAATGAAGCTAAGTTGTTGCCATGAAGAACAATGTGACGACCTTCTGGTGGAACGTTGTTTTTGTCTAATAGACGTTTAGCTTCACGTAGTTTAGCTACGCTTAAGTTAGTGTCTGAACCACCGATATCGTTAGACACTGTTAATGATGTTGATGAGTTTACAAGCGCATCAATAATCATTTGATCTTGTCTACGACCGATAGCGTTAGATACTAATTGAACTAACTCTTGTCTTTCGTCAAAATTTACTTTTTGTTGCATAAAGATGTCAGAATATTCTGCTGCATTCCAGTCTGCTAAAGTAGCAGTTACTTGGCTAAAGCCAGCATTCAATGGTGATACATCTGTTTGTGGGATTCTTAAAGTAGCAACACCTTTGCCTACTTTAGGAAATTTTACTACTGATCCTTCAACACCGCGTCTTTGGCGAACTGCACCAACTAATTTAGCTTTACCTTGGTAAGCCTGTTTAACTTCGGCATCAAAGAGGGTTACAAAAGCGCTTGATAATCCAATAGCCATGTTATTCTCCTAGAATTGATAAAAATAAAGTTTATCGCTTTGGTTAGCCAGACAAACCTGGGCCAGTGCTTGCTATTTACGATAGCCAAACGACAAGACGACTTGTGTGAAGGGTTGCGAATGCAATGAGCCTTGTATGGTTTTTAGCATATTTTACAAATTTGTGCAAGTATTTTGCGTTTTAGGCAAAAAAAGACCCACCGAAGTGGGTCAAACGCGAACTACGGAGTCTTACTATGAACCAAAATTAGCTTCAAACATTCTTTCTACTTTCTTTCTAAAGCCAGGATCTGTTTGATATTTAGGATCTCCGACCATAGCGTAGAGTTCTTCTTTGGATAAAGCACCTTGAACTGGAGCGCTATCTGTAGGTACACGACCTTCATAAGCACCACGAAGTTTCTCTAATGCAGCAATACCTTTTGCAGTACCACCCATGTATTTAAACTCCTCAAAGTCGTCTTTACCCCAAATACCCTTATTAACTAAACCACTAGCCCACTTAACCATGCCATTAATACGGGCATCGGCATTAGGACCAAGCGCTTTCTTTTCTTCTGCTAAATTAACAGAGCTAGTTTGATTAGCTTCAAATCCCATCTCAACAACTTTACTCACTAAAGTATCTAAAGCTGCTTGGCTTACACCATATTCTTTAGCCCAAGATAGTACGTGATTACGTACGGGATCTTCTGCTGGAATATCTTTAAATGCGGCTACATCATAGTTACCATCTGCTGGTGCCTTGTGTTTGCCTTGTGAGATTTGTTTTCTTAGATCGCCCCAAGATTTAGCCATAGCCTGTAAGTCTGGCTCTGCATCATCTTTCTTCCAGAAATTCTCTGGCCACCAATCGGGTCGTTCTAAAGGACTATCATCATCTTCATCTGATGCTTCAAGATGTGATATTTCTGTTTTTTGCGGATTTGATTCTACTGCTTCTGTTTCAACTGATGCACTGTCGAGTAGGCCAGTTTCTTGAGATGCTTCCTCATTACCACTAGGCTCGATGTTGTCGTCTATCATTACATTTTCCTTGCTCTAATTAACTTTGCTTCAATATCTCTCACAATACTATTTTGACCTTCACGATAGTACGCATAACTTGAGTCGCTACCAGGCAAAGCAACTGGTTGCTCTAAAACTGTTTGACGTAACCATGCTAATAACTTTTGTCCGTCATCACTACCAAAAACTCTTAATGCTAATCTATCTAAATCTTCTCTTGCTTGTGCTACATCTCTTACATCTAACGGAAGTGCTTGATCTAAATCTTCCCATCCAGCCATTACATCATCCCCTTAGTTGCAGCTTCTACCATACCAGGTACTGCTTCTGGATTTTGTTGAGCTACTTGTTGTGCAGCTTCAGCCATTTGTTGAGTCATCATCATACGTTCTTCTTGAGTGTTACGTATCTTTTGTGGGATACCTAACTTCTCAGCAATGAAGTCCATCATAGCATCTGTTTTCAATGTCATCTGAGCTTGTGGTCCAGCACCTTGAACGATCTGTGCAAACTGCAATACGTTCTGTACATCTTCCATGCTTTGAGCCATAGCTAATGGTGCAACTGCTGACACTTTAATTTCAAGACCATTGACTTTAAGAGGTAAATCAATAAGACCACGCTCATCCATTACTCTTAAAATCTTAGTAACTAATGGTATCATAGTTTCATTAATCAGTCTGCCAAAAGCTGATCCTAGATTTTGTGATAACTCTTTCATTCGCTCTACCACTTCCGTAGCTGAACGTGCTGACATGTTGTCTGGTGGTAAAGACTCATCTAATAAAATACGCTTAATGCTCATGCGTAAATCATTCATAATGATTTGAGATACATTAAAGTCACCAGCTCTTGGCAATGGTTTCAATGATTCACCTTGTGGACCGCCATTCCTTGCAACAGGAATAATAGCGCCAGGTATAATCTTCACTGTGTTAGGATTTAATACGCCATCATCTGCTGCGGTATATACACCAGCAATAGCTAATGATGCATTTTTAAGTAATAGTTCTAATGTTTTATTGAGCGTCTTGATGTCTGGCAATGCAGTAATCAATGGACCACGACCATAAATCTCACCAGCTACTTTTGCATAGCGTGATACAATCCATGGGCTTTCTACCATACGTCTATAAACTAACTCTGTTTTAGATTCTTTATGAATTACATGATAACAGAAATCACCACGCTTTTGATCTAAAATAGTAGCTTCAATAAACTCTAAATCATCTGTTGGCTTTTGGTCAATCTTCTTTTGTAAGTCATCTGGAATAATTGCATCTGGCCATTGACGCATAATAGACTCGCCTTTAAGACGCATACGTCTATATACATTGTCTACTTGACCATTAGCACCTTCTTCAAATGATACTAAGAATTGTGGTACAGGAATGAAGTTAAGTGGATTAATGTCATCACCTGGTTGTACCATCATCACAGCAGTACCTACAGATAGATCAAGCAAGAATTCACCAATAGCAATATCAAAGTTTGATTGCTTTAATGATGCAAATAATTTATCTGAGTAAACATCTAATGCTGCTTGCGCTTCTTCTTTGCGATCTTCAGGAATATCTGGTCCTGGTTCAAGCCTACACCATTTACGTTGTGGTGGGAATATGCCAGATTGCATGCGATTAGCAAATCGTTGTGTAGAGTTAATGGCTGTAGAATCAAATACACGATTCATTTTCTTTTGACCGCCTACTTTACCTTCGTAGTATCCGTCATAAAGATTACGTTGTGGTAACGCAAACTCATAACATTCTTCGTATAGACTTCTAAAGTCCTCTTTCTTAGTAAGAGCTTTATCGTGTCGTTTTAAAACATCCTCTGCGGATAGTCTCATCATTTCTGCCATATTGATCCCTATGATTTCTTATTTCTATTTGCAAAGTTACGTGCTGATTCTTTACTGCCAAATCCCCATGCTTTTAATGCCAACTTTAATCTTGTTGGTCTACCTTTGTCATCTACTAATGGGCCAGACATTCCACCAAAACGAGCAGCAAAAGACACGCGCCTAGGATTTGTACCACTCTTGACTGGAGATTGTAAGTTACCACCTTCTTTATTTTCAAAGTGTTTTCTGCCAGCTTCATTTAATCCGCCTTTAGGATTTTGATGTTTCTTTAATGTCATTATTTTTTCTTAGGCTTCATTGCTGTTTTAGCAGCTTTAATAAATGCAGCATCTGTAGGTGCGCCAGGAGATCCAGGTTTGCGCATCTTTTCTTTAGACCCTTCAGCGATACGCTCACGTTTTTTGTGAATATTGGCATAAAGTCCAGCTTTCATATTAATATCCTTTTTTCATTGGAGTTACTGTAGCGCCTTTTGGGTATGCCTTTTCCATTTCTTTAACAAACTCAGGGCTTACCTTACCGCCTTTGCTAGGGTTAGAAGCTTTAGACTTATACCCACGCATAACTTTTTTAACCTTGGCTTGCATTTTGTCTTGTTTCATTACTATGCTCCTAATGTTGTATCTGTGCCTAATGTCTCTGATGCTGTAGATGACATAAGTCCAGCTGATCTACCACGTCTAGCCTTTTTAAATGATGCAGCCTTTTCAGCTTCTGTACGAGCTGGCGCTACATCCACTGGCTTTGGTGGTTCTGGTGGTGGTGGTGGTGGTGGTGCTGATGATCTTGATCCTCCGCCCATAATTATATTCCTCCTGGTGAGCCAAGCGTTTCTACGCCTGTTTCTGGGTTTAATCTTTCTTCTGCTAATAATGCTCTAGCTCCGCCACGTTGGCGAGCTATACGTTTTGCTGCTAAATCTTCTGCAAGTTTAACTTTGTCTTGTTCTGCTTGCGCTCTTAATCTGTCTGTTTCAGCTTGCTGCGCCCTAATTTGAGCTTCGGCTGCTGACGTATCTGGCTTACCACCGCCGAATAATCCGCCCATTATTGTCTCCTAAGTAATGTATAATCATCTTTATCTGCGCTATAACGTAGCATATTGCATTCTGGTACAAAATATAACGCCTTAGCCCAGGACATAGCACGAGTATCTGAGGTTTTAACAGTTATTTGGACTCTGTGCAAGTGAAATAATATCTCAACGATATCAATAAATGTTAATCCCGCTTTTGTCATAGCTATTGGATATCTACGAGATTGCTCTGATAGTAAAGACCAAAACTCTGCAACACCTTTCCATAGCATTGTAGCACCAAATATAGCTACTGGCTTACCATAAAGGAATGCTGTAATCGTTGGACCACACTGTGCTTGATGATTTATCATGTATTTAAACTCACTAACAGTAATTGCTTTCTGAGTTTTCATTTCTACACAATCTAGTTCATCTAAATGATGTTGCATATATGGCAAAAAATAGCCACCTTTGACGGGTGGCATGTGTTTTAGTATAGTGGAGTAATCAGTCGAAAACATTAAAGTCAGATCCAGCTACAGTTTGAGCGACAACAGTTGATGCAGACAATGGACTCTTGGTTAATCGCTTATGTTCGCCACCACCAAGAAGCAAGTATCCAAAAGCATCGCCTACGTGAGAGTGTTCGTTTTTGTTAGGCGCATCTTTAAATCGTTCTTGACCAGCACCGACAGCTACACGTTTGAAATGATAACCACCAGCTAGTGATTTACGAATCATTTTACATTTTGTAGCTACAATTAACCCTGGTTTGCCAGCAATAAGTCTTTGCATAGGTGCGGCTGCTGCTTCTCGTCTTACTTTAAAGTCATTCGATGGTGTAGGTTGTGCGCGTAAGCCTAATGTTCTAAGATAATCAAATGCAGTAACCTCATAAATCGCATCTCGTTGCATACCCGCTGGGTCACCCCACATCATAATCTGTGCTTTAGGATAGCGAGCATTGAGTTCTGCTAATAACTGCTGACCAAATCGCTCTAACCCCATGTCAAATGTTACGATCTCATCTAAGATAATCCATCTGCCATTAGGTAATCGTTGTCCTACCACTGCGGCTGGTGTCAAACCAAAGTCAAGACCCACTTGCAATGCATGCTCAGGATCATAATCGACTTCACCACTCATAGAACTATCGTCATACTCTGGCCATACGGGTCTACCTTCTTGAACATAGGTATACTTACCTTCGGCATAACACTTAATCCAGTCTAAGTTCTTACCGCCTAACATCTGCATGTAATAACCCGCTGGCAAGTTACTTACGTTCTCAGCTTTAGGATTAATCTTCCACCAACGACCCCCAGAAAATATATGATCGTTAGCTTCTGGATTTTCTGGTAAGTTTCCTGGATCTACTTCTGTGACACCACCAGGTTGTTTAAAGAAATCCCAAGCATACTTGCCAGTGAGTTTTGTTTTCTCTGCTAGTTTAAACCACCAGTGGTCATCATCCATTGGATTAGTATCCATCCACACACCATGCCAGGTAGGTCCACCATCACGTTGTGTCGGATATCGACCCACACGATGAGTAAGTCCGTCAATAACTGCTTTAGGAAGTTCACGAGCTTCATTTACCCACGCTCCTGTTAGTTCAAGTGATAGTAGTTTTCGTACGTCTTTAGGTTGATCTAATGCTAAAAAGATAACTTCGCAATCAATACCCGCTGCATCTCCACGAGATGGTAAACGGATATGATGAGTAATAGGGGGAGTGTATAACATTGGTCCAAAAGTATTCTCTGGAAATAAATCTTGCCATGTTTTAATTGTTGTGGTTTTTAATTCAGGATATGAGTTACGTACAATGACAAATCGTGTATAACGAATGCCATCCACTGGTGATGGCTTTTGTCTAACTGCTCGCATCATAATCTCTGCTGCACATGCATAGGATTTACCAGAGCCAACAGGTCCCATCAGTCCACGCACGAATGCATCTGACTGTAAAAAGTTCCATGTTGTTGGAGCGGTACTAAAGTCTAAGTCAATCCCAGGGCCATGAAGCGCCTTCTGAGATACTTCTTTTTTGTTAGCCATCTATATCTTTAATTTCTAAAGCTAACAATTGATTAAGCACGTTGATCTGTGCTTGTAATGCATCAATAATCTGCAATGACTCCGTTTGGTAAATGTTATTCAATGCATAAGCATCTCGTAACTTTTGTATACGATCTTCTAAATGATTTGGCTGACTCATTTATTCTCCTTTAAATAATCAACTAGCTTGTTTAAGTGATGTGCTGACTTTTCTATGTCTTGATCTTTGCCTTTACTTAGCTCACGAGCTAAATACGCAATGACGACACCCTTATGATAACCACGATATTCCTCAGGTGTGAGCCATGCTTCCATTGCTTGCCATGGTTGTATCTCCATCTTGGCGTAATGGTCACCGCCAACTTGAAAACTATTCTGATTCTTTGGGTTTTTCATTTTCTATAATCTCTGGCGCTCTGATATTAATACCAAGCACACTTGGTTTATCGGATTCTTCTGGATTATCTAGTAAACCAGATGCTTTTGCTAATAGCCTTAATACGCCAACTTTATCCCACAACTCAATGTCCAAAGTCGTATAACTATTGCCTTCCTTATCAACTTTAGTATTCGACTTAATGGACTTAATGGCCTGTAGAGCATGGTCTGGTATATCCTTACTTGGTTTAACTTTAATATTACCTTGCTCATCCCATTCCATAATATCAGTAAGCTTTGTATTCGCCAAACATAAGAGAGAATAACTAACAGCTTCACGATTCTGCTGAAGCGTAGTCGAACGCTCAAGTTTCTTTTGCAAGCTACGGACACCACCATAGCCAGCAAGAGAAGGGATTGGATTTTTCTTTTTGACTTCATCCATTAAAATGGTAAATCGTCAGGAATGTCATCAAAAGTTGGCTTTGCTGCATTAGCTGGAGCAGCCTTTGGTGCTTTTGGTTTGCCTAAAGATACGGAAATATATTCAATACCAGAGTGGCCACTAAGTTTCTTAGAAACATTTAGGTAAAATAAATTGCCATCATGGTCTGCAAATTCACCAGTGAAGTCTGCATGCCAATCTTCTTTTTTATTCTCATTAATAAACGCTACACCTGTTCCTGGTTTGCGTGGTTTTTGTTCTGCCATTATATTCTCCTTTATTTAATTGGCGTGGGTTTTACTTTTTTCGTCATACATTCTTCGCATATCCATCTGCGATTCTTACCATGTGCTGCAATCTTCCATTTACCATTGACACTAAACTTGTATTGGTAGCATGTTGAACAGAATCTATCACCAAGTGGACTAGGTTCTGCATGTACATACTTATCCTTTAGTTCCATATTCGCTAATAGTCACTACTGCCGATCCTCCTGGTTTAGGTGTACTGCGTGCAATTGATAACATATCTATCTGTGAATCGTCATCATACACACCCGCTGACATCAATGCATCTAAAATAGCCTTTAAGCAATTATCGAGATCAAATATACGCCTACTTCTAGGATGAATATAAATATTAACAGAAAGGCGAGCATCGCCAAAAGATCCCACTTTGTCTCTAAAGCAGATGGCTTGGACTGCTGTCTTGAATAATACGCCTTCTTTCGATATGAATCTTCTTTTGCCATTTGCTCTCCAATATGTATTCACTGATGGTGGATATGGAAGCTCTAATATCATTAAATTATTTTATTCAGTCTTGAATTAATATCGCCACCTTTAGAAAGGTAAGCTTTAATTGCATCATTAATAATACTAGCCTTTGGTTTCTCTTGTTCTTTAGATGCTTTATCTAATAGTTCAACACTAGATGGTGTCAATCTTACTAGGAATGGTTTTAGTTCGGTACTCATACATTCTCCCTGTTTCTTTTTTCAAATTTATCACATAGTGATTTAACATATGTCACATGCTTGTTATAACCTGATGGTTCAGAAAATATCTTTTTAAATGTCAAACTTTTCATTGTTTGCTTAATTTTTTTAATTGCTGTTTTTGTACGTATATCACCACCATAATAATCCAATACAACAAGTAAGCAATATAATCTATCACCGCCTTCAAAATATTCTGCTTCCATTGCGCAGTCGTGAATTAATGACTCGCTCATAATTTCGTGCATAGCATCTGAGTCTACTTGTAATTTAATTTCTTTAATACTCATAACATCTCCTTTAGTTTCTTTGGTTCTTTCTTGCATTCATCACATTCAATCACAGTTGATAAATTAAACTTACCACAAAATAAACACCACCATTTTTTATCAGCAGCTTGCATTCTTTTAACAGCGCTCATTCATTCTCCATATATTTAGTTAATTGCTTGACTAGTTTCTTTTTATCTTTACCTTTTGCCTGTGGTTTAGTATTCCTTAAAAATGCTGGCAAAATACAATCAATTGCTTTATAGGCTTTTAGATTAGGTGGATCTTCTCGCCAGCCTGGTGACTTTAATTCTACTTGACCTTTATCATTTTTGTATTTAACTTTATATTCATACTTACCAAAAGCTTTAGCCATGGATTGCATCCACTCTTTAGCTTCCATCTTTAAATACTTTCTCTACATTACCAGTAGAAGGATGGAGTTCGTATTCATATTCTTTAATTGTCTCAACAGAAGATGGTTTCTTCTTACCAAAGATCTTATCGAAGTTGGCTTCAAAGATTTCTCTATCAGTAAATGGTCTTGGTTGTGATCCTTTGCTCATATGCTCAATATATATCTTATAGATATACAAGTCAATAGTATGTTCGCTTGACTTAAAAATAAATATGGCTTATATTACTCATACGGGGCCATTACCCAGCCCTCCTAAATGTAGTAGCTGACAGATAGGGATAAACGTGTTTAATCGGTGGATTCTTCTTACAAGTTGCTCTCGGATGAGATCAAGTAACAGTATCGGGGATCAGACCACTGGGGATGTAGCGTAGTGCATTACATCCAAACTAGATAAACGAGAAGCTACAATCCATCTGGATTAGTAAGATAATTTAAACAATACTGTTTATTATCGGGTTAGGTCTATTATTCGCACGAACTCTATCACATGATCCTCTATATTACCTATAAGCTACTAGATACCTTTGTGTTTGGTTTGTACTTAATCTATATATTTATAAAGGGCGTCAGTAGGTAAGGTCTGCTTCTGCTAAGACATACCATGTTGATACGATATCTGTTGTTATTAATCTCT